>ERZ1026844.253-NODE-253-length-42277-cov-8.051513_pt1 | contig 42277 bp, 31 predicted proteins | sample MGYA00380152_ERZ1026844 | MGnify/ENA primary metagenome ERZ1026844 (study PRJEB33269, sample SAMEA4719788) | human gut metagenome | biome: human-associated habitat; feature: organic feature; material: feces | place: Cameroon | collected 2013-10 ... | reverse complement strand
CCGAGCTTACAGCCGAGCTTACAGCTCGGAAGAAGCAGTATGAGTATTATCGGGATAAGCTGCTGACCTTCGGTGATGTCCGAGGAGGAGCAACAAGTGATGTTGTGTGGAGGATGCTTGGAGAAATTTGCGATGTGCGAGATGGAACTCATGACAGCCCAAAACCTTCTCCAACAGGTAAATACCTAATTACCTCTAAAAATGTAAAAAATGGTACAATCGATTATACTGGTGCTTATCTTATTAGCGATAAGGATTATGAGCAAATCAATGTAAGAAGTAAGGTTGATACTTGGGATATTTTATTTACCATGATTGGAACAATCGGTGAAATTGGTATGGTAGCGCATGAACCTGATTTTACCATAAAAAATGTTGGGTTGATAAAAACCGGAAATGAATTGCTTTCTCGTTTTTTAAGACATTATTTGGTATCTGATAAGGTTAAAGCATATATAGATGCTAATCGAAGCAAGGGAACTCAGCCTTTTTTAGCTCTTGGAAAATTGCGAGAATTACCAGTACCTGTTGTTTCAGAACCAGTAATGAAAAGCCTTGTTCAAGTCCTCGACAACTTCGATGCCATCTGCAGCGATCTCAAAATCGGTCTTCCGGCGGAGATCGGAGCACGGGAAAAACAGTACGAATATTATCGCGATCAGCTATTGACATTCGCAGAGAGCGGCCGCATGCTCGTTGACAGACAGACAGACAGACAGACAGACAGACAGACAGACAGACAGACAGACAGACAGAGCTGAATGTGATTAAGCTCATTCAGTATGTATTCGGTTGGGTTCAAATGCCATTTGGGCTTATTGCTACAATTACTCGTGGTGCTTCACCACGTCCTATAAAGAATTTCATTACAGATACTAAGGACGGAGTGAATTGGATTAAAATTGGAGATGTTGAGCCTGATGCTAAATACATAACAAAAACACAAGAAAAAATTACTTTTAAAGGAGCGGATAAGTCGCGTAGAGTACGGAAAGGCAATTTCATTTTATCGAATTCTATGAGTTTTGGGCGACCGTATATACTAAAAATTGATGGCTGTATACACGATGGTTGGCTTTCTATTGCGGATTTTGAGGAATATGTTTCACCGAATTATTTATATTACTTGCTGAGTTCTAATGATATTCAGCAGGAAATGAGAAAGCGAGCTTCATTTGGCGGTGCTGTGCAAAACTTAAATGCCGATATTGTGCGTGCATTAGAATTGCCAATCCCATCTTTCCACGAACAGGCACGCATTGTCTCTATCCTTGATCGCTTCGACGCGCTCACCACCGACATCGCCCATGGCCTTCCGGCAGAGATCGAGGCGCGGAGGAAGCAATACGAATACTACCGAGACAAGCTGCTTACATTCAAGGAGCAAAAGGGATAGTCCAAAGTTTGCGCTCAAAGGAAGAAAGGAGAACCTCTATGTCACAATTCCAAGTCGTTGCGGAAACGTCTGAGAATACCGTCATCACGGAATATACGCCGGAGAAGCGGCGATCCACGAGCTACCAGAGTGAAGCGGAGCTGGAGAAAGAGTGCATCCGTATGCTCTGCGAAGAGGGCTATGAATATCTCTCTATCCATGAGGAGAAGGATCTTGTCGCAAATCTCCGCAAGCAGCTCGAGGCGCTGAATCAATATCATTTCTCAGATCGGGAATGGGATGATTTCTTCCATCACGTTCTTGCGAATCCGAATGAGCATGCGAAGGAGAAGACGGAGAAGATCCAGGAGGACAATGTCCAGGTCTTGAAGCGGGATGACGGGTCGACGAAGAATATCACGCTCATTGATAAAAAGCAGATCCATAATAACCGCCTGCAGGTGATTCATCAGTATGAGAATGGGAAGGAGAATGGGGCTTCCTATGACAATCGCTATGACGTGACGATTCTGGTAAACGGGCTGCCTTTGGTGCATTTGGAGCTGAAGCGGCGCGGGGTGAAGATCCGCGAGGCATTCAATCAGATCAATCGGTATCAGAGGGATTCGTTCTGGGCAGGGGCAGGGCTCTACGAGTATGTACAGATTTTCGTGATTTCCAATGGGACAAATACGAAGTACTATTCGAACAGTACGCGCTTCAATGCGGTGAAGGAGAATGAGAAGCGCGGGGCGAGCCGGACGAAGACGAGCAATAGCTTCGAATTTACCTGTTTCTGGGCGGATGCGAATAATACAGTGATTTCTGACCTCATCGATTTCACGAAAACTTTCCTCGCGCGGCATACGATTCTCTCTATTCTGACACGGTACTGTATCTTCACGTCAGAAAAGATGCTGATGGTGATGCGTCCGTATCAGATCACGGCGACGGAGCGGATTCTGAACCGGATCGAGATAGCGAACAATTATAAGAAGTATGGTACGGTCGATGGAGGTGGCTATATCTGGCATACGACGGGGTCAGGGAAGACGCTGACGTCTTTCAAGACGGCGCGCCTCGCCTCGCGTCTGCCGTATATTGACAAGGTGCTTTTTGTTGTAGACCGTAAGGATTTGGATTATCAGACGATGAAGGAGTATGACCGCTTCGAGAAGGGGGCGGCGAACAGCAATACGTCGACGGCGGTCTTAAAAAAGCAGCTGGAAGATCCGTCAGCGCGTATCATCATCACGACGATCCAGAAGCTTTCGACGTTCATCAAGAAGAATCCGGGGCATCCGGTCTATGCTGAGCATGTGGTCATTATTTTCGATGAGTGCCATCGAAGCCAGTTTGGCGATATGCATTCGGCGATTGTGAAAAATTTCAAGAAGTATCATCTCTTCGGCTTCACGGGGACACCGATTTTCTCTGTCAATGCGGGCCGTGGTAAGAATCCTGAATTCTTCACGACGGCGCAGACGTTTGGCGACCAGCTGCACTGCTATACCATCGTGGATGCTATCCGCGACAGGAATGTACTGCCTTTCCGCGTGGACTACATCAAGACGATGGAGGCGGATGAGGATATCTCCGATGAGATGGTCTGGGATATCAATCGCGAAAAGGTGATGATGGCGCCGGAGCGAATTTCTGTGGTGGTGAAGTACATTCTCACGCATTTCGACCAGAAGACGTATCGCGGAGATAAGACGTATGTCTATCAGGCACTGACGAATATCAGCGAGGTGGCGTCCGGGAAGAACCAGGTCGAGGAAATCAAGCAGAAGCAGCGTCTGTCGGGGTTTAATTCCCTCTTTGCGGTGGCCAGTGTCCCGATGGCGAAGCTCTACTATGAAGAGTTCAAGAAGCAAATGCAGGCCGATCCGACAAAGAAGCTAAAGATCGCGACGATTTTCAGCTATGCGCCCAATGAAGAGGAAGCGGAGGGGCTTCTGGGGGAGGAAAATTCGGAGGATACATCAGCTCTTGACAGGAATTCACGGGATTTTCTGGAGCATGCGATCGAGGACTACAATGCGATGTTTCATACCAGCTACGATACGTCGGCCGATAAATTCCAGAATTATTACAAAGATGTCTCGCTCCGCATGAAGAATAAGGAGCTGGATCTGCTCATCGTGGTGAATATGTTCCTCACTGGCTTCGATGCGACGACGCTGAATACGCTCTGGGTGGATAAGAATCTCAAGATGCATGGGCTCATTCAGGCGTTTTCCCGGACGAACCGCATTCTGAATGCGGTGAAGACGTTTGGAAATATCGTCTGCTTTAGAAATCTTTCGAAACGGGTGGATAGTGCGATTTCTCTCTTCGGGGATAAAAATGCCGGAGGCATCGTGCTTATGCGCCGCTTCAAGGACTACTATGAAGGCTATACGGATACGGATGGCAAGCACAGGGATGGATATGTGGATTTCGTGAAGAGGCTCAAGGATAAGTTTCCTCTGGGCGGAAATATCATCAGCGAAGAAAAGCAGAAGGAATTCATCTTGCTCTTCGGCGTCCTGCTTCGCATGAGAAATCTGCTTTCGTCTTTCGATGAATTCAAAGGAAAGGAAATCCTTTCCGCCCGTGACTGGCAGGATTACCAGGGGCGGTATCTCGATATCAAAGAAGAGTGGGACCGCAGGAAAAAGCATGATAAAAAAGATGTCACGGAGGATGTAGTCTTCGAGACGGAGCTCATCCGCCAGGTGGAGATCAATATCGACTATATCCTGATGCTGGTGAAAAAGTATCATGATACCCATTGTGAGGATAAAGAGGTGCTGATTTCTATTCGTAAGGCCATCGACGCGAGCCCTGAGCTTCGCAGCAAGAAGGATCTCATTGAGAATTTCATAGCCGGTGTCAATGAGTCGGGAGATATCCTGAATGAGTGGAATGGCTATGTTGCAGAAAAGAGAGAAGAGGATCTTTCAGCTATCATTCAGGGGGAACGGCTAAAGGAGGACGATACCCGTCGTTATATGGAAAATGCTTTCCGTGATGGGGAAATCAAGACCGCGGGAACTGATATCGATGCCCTTCTCCCACCGATTTCCCGCTTTGGGTCTGGGACACGTGCCCAAAAGAAACAGAGTGTAATCGACAAGTTCAAAGGTTTCTTTGAACGCTACTTTGGCATTGGTGGTGCTCCGTCTTTCGAGAAACCCAAAGCTGCTATGCCTTATGGTGGGAAAGAGAAAATGTCCGTGGCAGCAGAACGTCCGATGACGTATGGGCGGTAAGGGAAAAACGGTTCATCTTTCTGTCTTTTGACCCGATATCGCGGCATTAGGACCCGTAGAACCTGTCAAACCTATCAAACCCGTTATATCATTACTCACACAATCGCATGGCGCACCATTGCCATTTCCGCTCAATCGCGGTATGATAGATGCATAAAAATAAAAGGAAGCACCGAGGCTTCAAAGTATCAGGCATCGCCTGATGCTTTTGGCGCGGTGCTTTTCATTTCTGCCGATGCAGAAAAGAATGGGAGGAATACAAATGCCGGTTTCTTATATGGAAATCAATCTGAATGCGCTTCGTCACAATCTCAAGGTCATCCGCGCGCATCTGCCGAAGGAAGTGAATACGCTCGCTGTCGTGAAAGCGAATGCCTATGGACATGGCGCGAAGGAAACGCTGCGCATCGCCCTTGAAGAAGGCTACGTCGCTGCGGCTGTTGCCCGTGTGGAAGAAGGGGCGGAGCTTCGCGACGCAGGATTCACATGCCCGATCTACGTGCTCGGCCTGCCGCTGCCGGAGGATATGCCTATCGGTGTGAATAAAGACCTCATCATGCCGATCGATGATACCGTCGATCTGGACGCTTTGGAAGCCATCGCCGCCGTTTCGAAGAAAACCATCGAAGTCATGCTGCCGATTGATACCGGCATGAACCGTATCGGAACCCATCCGAAGGACGTACCTGCGCTCCTCGAAAAGCTCGCAGGCTATCCGCACATTCACGCACATGGCACCTTCACCCATATGGCAACGGCGGATCACAAGGAGAAGGATGCTGCACTGAAGCAGCTCGACCGTTTCGATGAAGCGATCTCCTACATGCCAGTCGATGAAAACTTCGTGATTTCCTCCGCCAACAGCGCCGGTGTCATCGACATCCCGAGAAGCTGGCACAACCTTGCCCGCCCGGGCATCATCATTTATGGGCCGCAGCCGTCGGACGTCATGACGAATAAGCTCGACCTCCAGTATGTGATGAGCGTCGTGAGCCATGTCACCCATGTCCAGACCCTCTGCAAGGGCGAAGCCATCGGTTACGGCGGCACCTACGTCGCCAAAGAGGATATGAAGACTGCGACTGTCCCGATCGGTTATGCGGACGGCTGGCACAGAAGCCTTTCCAATAAGGGCGTCGTCCTCATCAATGGCAAGCGTTGCCCGATTGTCGGCCGCATCTGCATGGACCAGTTCATGGTCGCCTGCGATGACGAAGTCCGCCCGGGCGATGAAGTCGTCCTCATGGGCAAGCAGGGCGAGGAAGAGATCACCGTCGATGAAGTATCTGCTACGGCTGAAACCATCCCGCATGAAATCATGTGCGATCTGAAGCGCATCCCGAGAGTATTTGTAGAAAAATAGTTTTGAAGGATCGGGCACTGGAGGAAAGCGGGATCTGTTCGTATCGTCATGTCGGGCAAAAGCGGGACATCTTTTCCCCTTTCTTATTTTCGCTCCATATGCTATAATAACGCTTGTTAAGCGTCTATAGCTCAGTGGATAGAGCACTGGTCTCCGGAACCAGGTGTCGAGAGTTCGAATCCCTCTAGACGCACCAGAATATACCCGATCATATCGGATAGAATAAAATTCACCCAATCGCACCCATGAAAGTGGGGGGAATATATGGGGGGATCGACCTTTGAGGAGGTCGGAAAGCCGAGGCGGCTTGCCTCGGCTTTTTATTATGCCTTTTCTTTATGTTTTAGCAGCGACTCCCTGATCACAGTTCGATGGTTCGGCATCGTATATTTCCTTGGCTATGGCGCTTCCAAACCGTCTCTTTCTACTGTATTCTCCATGGTAAACATGCTATAATAATAAGACGTTTCGTTTGAATACATCGGACAGAGACGGGGCCTGCGCTTCATGCGGCAAAGTGCTTATCAGAATCACCGCGCTTCCGGATGCGACGCAGACTTTCGCTGTATCCCATGGGTCTTTGACACTGGAGGAGCTCTGTACCGGCCTTTATATATCGTGAGGGGTTACCATGAAAATGTTTCGAGGACTATCGAACTGGATCGGTATCGACATGGGGTCGTCCCAAGTCCGTATCTACCAGGAGAATAAAGTGATCCTTGCCGAAGCGAGTACGGTCGCGGTGGATAACATCGACGGTCATGTACTGGGGTTTGGCACGGAGGCGCTCATTCATTACCATAAGGCACCGGAGAATATTTCTCTGGAGTGGCCGGTACAGAATGGCGTCATCGCTGACTATGACATGACGAAGGCGATGCTTCGTTTTTTCATCCGCAAATCGCTTCACCATGCGGTGTCGCGTCCGACGGTGATGATTTCTATTCCGGGTGAGACGAGCTCGGTCACGCGCCATGCGCTGGTGGATGCTTTGATCCATGCCGGCGCGCAGCATGTGTATCTTCTCCCTTCGCCGGCGGCTGCGGCCATCGGGACGGGGAAGGATATGCTGGCACCGTCTGTGATCTTTTCTCTTGTCATTGGGCGTGACGTTTCTGATGCGGGGCTTTACAGCTGCGGGGGGATCGTCGCGCAGGAGGGGATCCCTTTCGGCGGGCATCATATCGATAGGGGGATCTGTCAGTATCTGCAGGATAAGTACCAGATCATGATCGGGCTGGATCAGGCGGAGAAGCTGAAGAGTGAAGTGATTTCTCTCAAAACGGCGGATGGACAGGCGACATTCACCATCCGCGGGCGCCGGATCCGTGATGGCGTGGAAGTGGTGGTGGAGCTTTCCACGGAGGAATTAAGGCCGGTGATGCAGCGTATCCTGCAGCCGGTCCTGAAGCTCATCCGTCGTGTCCTTCGCGAGGCGAAGCCGGAGATGGCGGGCGATCTTCTGAAGAATGGTCTGCTTCTTTCCGGGGGCAGTGCGCTTCTGGATGGGCTGAAGGACTGGCTCGCCGGAGAGCTGCATATGCCTGTCTTTGTACCGGCTCTGCCGGGGGATGTATTGGCCGTGGGCTGCTATCAGGCTCTTGGTATGTATAAGGATCTGCCGCTTCTCATTGAGAACGGTGAAAAATATTATGGAGGCGCTTGATCGTGATATTTTTTGGCAGGAAAAAGATGGCCGCCGCGGTCGCACTCTTTGTCTTCATGGGCGCATGCGGCTGGTTCTGGCGGCATAGGGAGTACATCCCTTTCATTTCGCAGCCGCTTTCTATCGGTGCGGCGCCTTTCAACTATACCGCGAGCAAGACAGCGCTTTCTTTCACACAGGGGCTTGACTTACTTTCGGGCGTGTGGGAGAACTGGAGTGAGCTCGATGCGCTCCGGAAGGAAAATGAAAGTCTTCGCGCGGAGCAGACGCAGTATAGAGAGATTCTCGCGGAGAATATCCGTCTGAAGAGTCTCCTTTCGTTCAAGCAGGGCTATAAGCAGTACCACCTGACGGGGGCGTCTGTCATCACGCGCGACTACGGCGGATGGACACAGACGCTGGTCGTGGACAGGGGCAGTGACAGCGGCATTCAGAAATATATGCCGGTCATCGTCCCGACGGGTCTGGTGGGTTTCGTAAGTGAAGTGTATCAGAATTCCGCGCGCGTGCAGCTCCTTCTGGATCCTCGTACATCGGTGGGGGGCATCGTTGCGCGTCCGGCTTCGCGCGTGGTGGCGATGGTTTCCGGGAACAGCAGTGAACCCGGCAAGCTCTCTTTCGTGAATCTGCCGCGAGAGGCTGATGTCATCAAGGGAGATACCATCGTGGCATCCGGCTATGGCGGGGTGTATCCGAAGGGGATGGTCATCGGTACCGTCGAGCAGGTGGATGTCGACTCCATCGGCGGCACGCAGGTGGCACGCATTGTTCCGGCGGCTGATTTCTCTCATCTGGAAGAGGTCTTCATCATCACGGACCATATTCAGCGGGCAACGCCAGAGAGTATCCTGGTGAAGCCGCCGAAGAAGGAGCCGCCTATGAATCCTAATAAACATCAGGCAGGTGAGAAGGAATGAGCGGCTATGCACTGGCTTTTTTGAGCTTCCTCGTTTTCCTCGTGCAGTCCTCGGTGATGCCATTCTTTTTCTCAGGGCTGCATCAGCCGGATCTGTGGCTGGCTGTCATCGTCCTTGCGACGCTGATCTTTGACAACAAGACAGCGATGACGCTGGCGCTCGTGGGCGGGCTCCTTACGGATCTTGTGACGGGAAATCTTTTCGGACTGCATCTCCTGCCGTACCTGGCGATCGCTGGGCTGTATCTCGCTTTGGGGAGGAAGCGTTACAATCGTCACTGGTACATTTCGCTCTTTGCGATGACGCTGGCTTCGCTCCTCTATGCGTTGCTGTCATGGCTGGTGCTTTTCGCAGCCGGCAGTCATGTCTTCTCGATTTCTTATATCCTGTACTTTGTGATGAGCACCACCTTCATGAATGGAGCGGCCGTGCTCGTTCTTCACAGGCCGCTGTGGGCCATGAAACGGGAGGGAGAACCGAAGTGGTGAATAAACATGTGCCCTCGATTCTCAGTGGGCTTTTGAAAAATACGGAGGAGTCCCGCTATGCGCGTATGATCTATGCGGCGATCTTCCTCCTGCTTGTCCTGGGGCTGCGTCTCTTCTATATGCAGGTCATTCAGGGCGGGTATTATAAAGAAGAAGCGGATGGGAACCGCATCCGCCATCTCCCCATGCAGGCGATGCGTGGTGTCATGTATGACCGGAACGGCGTGATCCTTGCGGGGTCCCGCTCGGCATACAGTGTCGTCATGCCGGTCGACCGCAAGGGGAATACGCTCTCCGATGAGGCGCTTACCCGCCTGTCGCAGCTGCTTCATGTGCCGACTGCGGATATCAAGAAAAAGATCGAAGACAATAAGCTGGCCTTCGGTGCGATCTATCTGGCCAATGATGTCGGCATCGATGTCGCGACGCAGATCGAAGAGAAGAAGGATGAATTCCCCGGTATCGAAATCGAAGTGAATCCGCTGCGCGTATACCCGCTCGGCAATGCGGGGGCGCAGGTCTTAGGCTATGTCGGTGAAGCGGGGCCGGATGACAGGGATGTCGAAGGAAATCCGTATACGACCACGACCTTGATCGGCCGTGCGGGTCTTGAGAGCCGCTATAACAATTATCTCGAAGGCAAGAATGGTTCAAAGACGGTCGAAGTCAACGCATCGGGCCAGCCTGTCCGCTATGTGGGCGGCACGCCTTCTGTTACGGGGAACAGCGTGCGCCTGACGCTGGATGCGAATCTGCAGAAAGCGGCAGAGGATGCGATGGAAGCACAGGTGAAGACGCTCGTCCATGGCGGCGTCATGCCGACGGGGGCTTCAGCGGTGGCTGTCGATCCGAATAGCGGTGCGATCCTCGCGATGGCCAGCTGGCCGAGCTATGATCCGAACCGCTTCAGCAAGGGGATCTCCTCGAAGGACTGGAATGAGATCGTCAATAATAAGAATCATCCGATGCAGAACCGCACGATCCAGTCGATGTATCCGCCCGGATCGCTCTTCAAAGTCATCACGGGCGCGGTAGCGCTCGAGGCGAAGGTGACGACGCCGGAAGAGCGTATCTTCGACAGCGGCAAGCACTGGCTCGTCGATAAGAGAAACTCGGAGGGCGAAGCCTTCGGGTGGATCAATTTCTATGAAGCAATCGAAAAGTCGGATAACGTCTATTTCTATGAAATGGGACGCCGTGCGGGCATCGACCGTATCTCCCATATGGCGGAGGAATTCGGTCTGGGGAAAACGACAGGCATCGACCTTGCCGGAGAATCGGACGGCAATGTCGCAAGCGAAGCCTACAAGATGAAAGTCTTCAAGCAGGACTGGTATCTCGGGGAGACGATGGATGCCGCGATCGGACAGAGCTTCACGCTGACGACGCCGCTGCAGATGGCGATGGTGTACTCGGCGATCGCCAATGGCGGTTTCCGCTACCAGCCATACCTTGTGAACCGCATCGATCAGCTGGATGGGACGCCGCTCAAGATCTTCTCGCCGGAGAAGGTGGGGACGCTTCCTGTATCCAAGGATACGCTCGATGCGATCCACAAAGGGCTTCGGATGGTCATGAGCAAGGATGGGACAGGCGGACAGCTCTTCGAGCATTATCCGATCTCGATCGCCGGTAAGTCCGGTACGGCGGAAACAAATGGTCTCGATAACGGCTGGTTCGTGGCGTATGCGCCTTTCGACAAGCCGGAGGTCGTGATCCTGTGCATGTTCGAACACAGCGGCTTCGGCTCGGAGTCCGCGGCACCGGTCGTCAAGAAGATGATGGATGCCTATTTCCATATCGGAGATTATTCGCCGGCAAAGCTGAAGGCAGCGGATGAGGCGAAGGCAGGAGGCAAAAAGAATGGCTGAGATCGTATCCTTTGCTTCTGGCAAGGGCGGCGTGGGGAAGACGCTTCTCACCGCTGCTCTGGGGATCTTCCTCTCCCGGAAGGGGAAGAAAGTCCTCCTCATCGACGGGGATATGGGCATGAGAAATATGGATCTCGTGCTGGGGTTGGAAAATGAATGCTTCTATCATGTGATGGATCTGGCGGAAGGCCGCTGCTTTGCGAAAGATGTCATCCTGGAAGTGAATGACCATCTGGATTTCCTGCCGGCAGCGCAGAATGATACCTGGGAGACGGTCTTCCCTGCAGCGATGGATACCGTGCTGGAGGATGTGGAGGACAAGTATGACTACATCCTCCTCGACTGTCCGGCGGGGCGAGGGGAGGGCATCCGTTTTGCGGAGCATCTCTCGGATCATATGTTCCTCGTCGTGGCGCCGTCATGGGCGTCGAAGCGGAATGCAGAGCGCCTCATGACGGGACCGCGCAAGCGGTACATGACCTATGTGCTGAACCAGTTCTCCCTCTCGGGGGATACGCAGATCTCCTTGACGGATATGCTGGAGACGCTCGATGAAGAGTCCGTCTCTGCCGTCATCCCGTATACAGAGGAGGCCGACCGTCTCGCGCATCAGGGAGAGCTTTCAGATTTTTCTGAAAAAGGGGCGCTCGGTGAAGCGCTCGCTCTTTTCTGGAAATCGTATAAAGAAGAGAAACAGATCCCGCTTTCGCGCTGGAAGAAGCTGCTCTTGAAAGCAGAAGAGGAGAATGCGCGGGAGAAGGCACCTGTGAAGACGGCGCCGGCCGGCCTTTCCTGGCACTCCGGCAGCCACTCGTATAAATGGCAGAGGAGGAGATAGCGGAATGAATCTCATTCGGTACTGGCGGCGCATCGACAGCACGCTGCTGATGGCTGTCCTGGGCCTTGCCGTCATTTGTCTTCTGATCATTGCAAGCGCCACCCATGCGAATATGGATGGACAGCCGGGGCAGTATGACTTCGTCATGAAGCAGGGGGTCTTCCTGGTCGGCGGTCTTATCATCGCGGGGGGCTCGCTCTATTTTGACTACAGGAAACTCTATCGCTTCGTACCTATCCTCTATGGGATCAATGCGATCCTGCTTCTGGTCGTCAAATTCGCCGGAACGAGTGCGCTCGGGGCGCAGCGCTGGATCCAGATCGGCCCTTTCACGCTGCAGCCTTCGGAATTTGCGAAAATCATCATGATCATCTGTCTGGCAAGGCTCATGGCGAATGACAAATCCGGCTTCCAGACATGGAAGAGCCTTCTGCCTGTCGCGGGTATGATGGCACTTCCGACACTTTTGATCTTCATCCAGCCGGACCTTGGTACGAGCCTTGTCTTCGCGGCCATCACCTTCGGCATGCTTTACATTTCCGGACTCAAGATGCAGCTTGTGAAACGCGCCTTTATTGCGTTCGTCGTAGTCTTCCCGCTCATCTGGTTCTTCGTGCTGCACAGCTACCAGAAGATGCGTATCCTTGTCCTCTTCAATCCGGACGTCGATCCGTATGGCTCCGGCTACCATGTCATCCAGTCGAAGATTTCCATCGGCAGCGGCGGTTTCATCGGGCAGGGGCTTTTCGAAGGCACGCAGAGCCAGCTGAATTTCCTCCCGGAAAATCATACTGACTTCATCTTCTCCGTCATTGGGGAAGAGCTGGGCTTCGTCGGAGCCATTTTTGTTCTCTTTTTATTCTTCGTTCTTTTATACAGGACACTTATGATTTCCCGCTCTTCGGGGGATGCCTTCGGCAGCCTGCTCGCCTGTGGGATCTTTTCCATGTGGCTCTTCCAGATCTTCATCAATGTCGGCATGACCCTCGGCATTATGCCTGTCACCGGCATTCCGCTGCCCTTCATGAGCTATGGCGGCTCGGCCCTCCTCATGAACCTTCTCTGCGTCGGGCTACTGATGAATATCTATTTAAGAAGAAAGAAATTGATGTTTGATTGACTGGGGACTAAGAGACTAGAAGACTAGGAGACATCAGACTTCCGTATCGTCATTTTGAGCGAAGCGAGAAATCTTTGTCATTCGCGGCTCAGTGGTCGATGGGTGGAAACCCCAAATGGGAAACCTGCCATCAAGAGACCTTCGGGCATCGCCGTTTACAAAAACGGTGCTCGGGTATTCTCATAAATCGCCTGCTTGAAACGCATTTTTCCACTCTCTTTCATACCGCCAGTGCCCTATCCGCCCCTTCGGGGCACCTTCCCCTAGAGGGGAAGGCTAAATATACTTAGCGGCGCTTCTATATTTTTATGCGCCGTACCACAACCCTGAACCCTGAACCCTGAACCTTGAACCCTGAACCCTGAACCTTGAACCCTGAACCTTGAACCCATTGAACAAATACAACCACAAACCTGTAACCCCATTTATTTTAGGAGTATCAAATGAACCGTGTAACTATCGATCCCGTATGGCTGATGCATATCCAAAAGCCTGCCCGCTACATTGGCGGAGAGTGGAACAGTGTGGTGAAAAACCACGATGAGATCCCGGTGAAAGTGGCGCTGGCATTCCCTGATGTCTACGAAGTCGCCATGAGCCATCTGGGACTCAAGATCATCTACAGTGTCCTGAATGCCAGAGAGGATGCGCTGGCAGAGCGTGTATATGCGCCATGGGTGGACATGGAAGCGATGATGAGAGAGAAGCATATCCCGCTCTTTTCTCTCGAAAACAAATGCCCGGTCAAGGACTTCGATGTACTTGGCTTCACCATGCCGTATGAAATGTGCTACACGAATATCCTGAACATGATCGATATGGCTGGCATTCCTGTCTGGGCGAAGGATCGCACAGACGAGGATCCTCTCGTTGTCGCCGGCGGCCCCTGTGTATACAATGCAGAGCCAGTCGCCGATTTCTTCGACGTCTTCTTCATCGGAGAATCCGAAGAAGCCATCGGAGAGATGGTGGATATCGTGAAAGCATGGAAAGCGGAAGGGAAGCCCGGCGGCCGCAAGGAGGCGATCCGCCGTCTCGCTCAGATCGATGGCTGCTATGCGCCGTCCCTCTATGAGGTCTCTTACTATGAGAATGGCGTCTTCCGCAGCATCCGTCCCATCGACGAAGCGGCCCAGTTCCCTGTGAAGAAGCGTGTCATCCGTGATGTCGACCATGTCCACATCGATGACAAGCCGATCCTCCCGCATATCGAGATCGTGCATGATCGTGCCGTCTTGGAAATGTTCCGCGGATGCAGCCGTGGATGCCGTTTCTGCCAGGCGGGGATGATCTACCGCCCTGTGCGCGAGAAGAGCGAAGAGAGACTGCAGGAGATCGCAGATACCCTGATCAAGAATACGGGCTATAATGAGATTTCCCTCATGTCCCTCTCTTCGGCGGACTACTCCTGCCTGCCCGAGCTCGTCGATCACCTCTTGGAAAATTTCAAAGACAAGCGCGTGAGCGTCAGTCTCCCGTCACTGCGTGTCGACAGCTTCTCCATTGACATCGCGAAAAAGATCCAGCAGGTCAGAAAGAGCGGTCTCACACTGGCACCGGAAGCTGGTACGCAGCGTATGCGCGATGTCATCAATAAGGGCGTCACGGAGGAAGACATCATGGGCGCCTGTGCGAATGCCTTCAAAAATGGCTGGAAAAAGGTGAAGCTCTACTTCATGATGGGCCTTCCAACGGAAACGGATGAAGACCTCAAGGGCATCGCCGATCTGGCGAACCGCATTCACGAGCTCTATCATGAGATCAAGGGGCGCTATGACCTGCGCATCACCGTCAGCGTCTCGAGCTTCGTGCCGAAGCCTTTCACCCCTTTCCAGTGGATGCCGCAGTGCAGCGTAGAGGAGATCGAGCGCAAACAGCAGTATCTGAAGAGCCTTTTCACAAACCGCCATATCAAGTACGCCTATCATGATGCCAAGACAGGATATATCGAAGCCGTCCTCGCTCGCGGCGACCGCAAGCTCTCTTCTGCCATCTACACCGCATGGAAGAAAGGCTGCACCTATGACAGCTGGACGGAATTTTTCCACTTCGACGTCTGGATGGACAGCTTCCGGGAATGTGGTATGGATCCCGACGAGTACGCAGCGCGCATTCGTGATTTCTACGAATGCGAACCATGGGACCACATCGATAGCGGCGTCACCAAAGACTACCTCTTGAAAGAGTGGCGCATGGCCGAGAAGGGAATCCTTACCCACGACTGCCGCCACCTCGCCTGCAACGGCTGCGGCGTCTGCCCCATCCTCGATGTGAACCTCATTGATCATAAAGTCGAAAGCGACGCGCCCAAGCGCGTCTTCACCTACCGACAGCCGAAGACCGCAGAAAACTGACCCATTACTTGGTGGAAGAGACTCTCTGCGTCCAGGGACGGTGTGACAAACATGAATTTGTCACACCGTCCTTTTTATTTACCTCTCATGGGGGGAGTGTCTGTCGTCTTTCCCGATGAGGGAAGGGTAGGGGATCAGAAGCTCCAGCGGACGCCTGCCTTTCAATGCCAGCAGGGCTGAGGCACGGACGGAGACATTGCCCAGCGGGAGCCTCTTCCTCTGATTAGGCTGTCTGTGTGGGTGGGATCATTCCGCCTATAGGTCGATACGGTGATACATCGGATATATATGAACTCTATAATATCAGGCACGACAAAAAACGGATGAATATCCGTGCATGTAGGTAGGGATCGACCTTATTAAATCGGCGTCAGCGCATTGGTCTCATTACAATCTGAGGTTCAAACTGGTGCTGACGGTTCCTGTGGACACGAATAGGGACTTCGCCTAGCGAGGTTTTAACGTCTTTTGGGAATATCCATTACGGGCGTTTGTTGAATCTTTTGAATGCTCATTCTTTTCATAACCGAGGCAATTTTACATTTCCCCTTTCCGTACAGCTTCAAAGATAAGGCCGAAAATCTGTTTCCATGCATCCTGTATGTCCGCTGCATCTTTAATATCATAGTTTTCAAGAATCTGCTGAGCAATTTGTTCTCCGAATGTCGGCGTAGTTTTTTACGTTTCGTCATGAGTACCATTCCTGATGTTTGATTACTCAATTATGAGGAAATAATTTTGATTTGTAAAATAACCGGTTTATAAAAACTTTTTTTACACTCCCCGATTATGATGAAAACGGAGCTGACAGAACTTGAAGAAGCTGGAAGAAGAGAACAAATCACAGAAAAAAGAATCGATAGAGCTAAAGACAGCACTGACCGAATCACAGAAAGCATCGGAGAAAGCCAAGATGGAATCCGTCAGGCTGAGTCAAATGCTAGCCGGATTGAAGAATCAAGTATAAGAGCAGGAGACCTTATTGGAGAGAGTCAATCAATCCTTAGCGGAATACGAGAAAGAGGAGAAAAAGAAGAATAAAACACTACAATTTCAAAGGCTAGTAGCCTTTGTGAAGAAATAAAAGGGGGCCCTGCAGGACTAGAAATGGTCTTGTGGGGCTTTTTGTGTTTTGATTAGAAAATAACTTACTAAAAGGCATCAAATCTATGTTAAAATATGTAATTTCAAAGAACAATATATTTGATAAATTAATCAAAAAATAATATAATACATTGAATATTGAGTGAATTTAGAACTTAAACTCAATATACTCTAAGGTGATTGTTTTATAAACAAAATTACTGCCAAATCTAGTTTTGTTAGGAAAGAGGACGAGAAATGAAAAAGCACATTAAATCTATTCTGACGGCCGCAATCATGTTGACAATTTCTGGGGGGGGTAAATATTTTAGCAGCAACTACCCCGGTATTAGATGAAGTTATCGTAACGGCTGACCGTACTAGAGCTACAGAAGACTCTGCAGGCGCTGTATATGCCGGCGGCTATGTGGGGAGTAGCCCAGCTGTTGGTATCTTAGGTGACAAAGATTATATGGAGGTTCCGATTCAAGCTACCTCTATCACAGCTAAAGCTATTGATCAAGTCAAAATCCCTAATATTACGATTTCACAAGCGGCTACATTGGATCCGGTTGTTAGAAGTCGTGGTGGCAATGCTTATAATGATATTAGCATCAGAGGCTTTAATATCAGCCCTCATGATTACTTTGTTGATGGAATTCCCGGATTGATGTGTCAGTCTTCCATTGGTATGAATTTTGTTGAGCGCCTGGATATTATTTCGGGCCCGGCTACCTTGACCAATGGCTCGTCTTCTTATGGTAAGTCCGGCTTTGGTGCTGTTGATTTAATTCCAAAGAAAGCAACAAATACACCAATCAGACGTTTCACAGAAACTTTCTCCGGTAGAAGCAGCTGGACAGAAGCATTGGACATTGGACAGCGTTTTGGTGCTGATAACGAATGGGGCGTTCGAATCAATGCCGATGTGACTAAAGGTACCACATTCCGTGAAAAAGAAAAGATGACCAATGGAAATATCTTTGTGGATATCGACTACAACAAAGATAACAATAGAGGAAATTTCTTCTATGGGCATAGCCATGTGAAAGAATACGCACCTGATTTGCCATTGAGTTTGGGGAATTTTGGGGTTCCTAAAGCACCTAAACTATCCACTAATTTCCAGGCATCCTGGACAGATTATTCCTACGACAATGATGTGCTTGGCCTTTCCTATGAACATGATTTCAATAAACACTTAACATGGTTTGTTAAAGGCGGTTATCATGATGAAGATTGGTACTCCTGCTTTGAATCTTATTATCCAACGCTCGTAAGCGATAAAGGCGACTTTGAATCTTATATTGAACAAGTGCCGCTTCGTTACTTTAGAAAGTCCATTATTACTGGTCTGAAAGGAAATTTTGAAACCGGTGCAGTAGTACATAACGTGGTTGCATCTTATGATAAACAGTGGTCTTCCGGTTATATGGGAGATTGGGCTGCCGGCTATGATTTAACATTCAATGGTAATATTTACAACAATTCTATTGAAAAGTATCCGAAACCTAATGTGGATCAAATTGTTTGGGATCCATCTAAGAAGAAAATTTCTACGGGGTTATCCTTTGTAGATACCATGGAATGGAATAAATGGACCGCATTGGTAGGTCTCCGCCATCAGAAGGAAAATGTAGAAGGTGGATATCATGCATCTGCTACTTCTCCGTCCTTTGGCTTGATGTACAAGTTTAATGAAAGTCTGTCTGCTTATGGCAACTGGATGCAAGGTTTGGTTACCGGTCAGGAAGTTGGCAAAAAATTTGCCAATAAAGGTCAGTATCTGGCTCCAGCTAAAACAACACAGAGAGAATTAGGCATTAAATGGGATAAAGGAAATCTGGGTGGTACTGTTTCCTACTTCCATGTAAATCAGCAGATTGCACAGAAAGACCCCTTAACCAATATTTTTGATTACAATGGTAGGCAACAGAGTCAGGGCATCAGCTTCAATGTATATGGTGATGTTGGTAAAAAACTGCATTTGCTGGGTGGTATGGCCTTCATGGATGTAAAGAATATTGGTGGATCTTATGATGGAAACCGCTATCATGGTACTCCAAAATGGAATGCAACCCTGGCACTCGATTATGATGTAACCGATGCCTTCTCTTTGAATTCTAGAATTCTGTATAACTCCAGTGCTTGGGCTGATGATGCAAATACCAAGAAATTGGCTTCCTGGACTCGCTTTGATTTAGGTGCTAAATATAAATGGATGGATCGGAAGTACCCGATGACACTTTCTTGCAATATTATCAACGTATTTGGTCATAAATACTGGTATGGTGCAGGCAACAATAGCGTTTATTTGGGGACTCCAAGAACTGCGGTCATTTCTCTCAGTATTGATTTCTAATATTTTGTAAATAAAAATTATTGGTATATAAAAGGGCTCATGGTAAAATAAATTGTTTTTTAGTGGTAGCTCTTATTTCTAATTATTCTCGCTTATTTTGCACTATAAAGATATGGTGGAAACGACGATAAACTCATGGGAAATCGTACCTTATGCCTTTATTCTAAATTATTAGATATTACATTGGAATACTCTAAATAAATGTCATAATTGGGGTAAAAATTGGGGTAAAAAAAGCCCGCCGGAATGGTTTCACATTCTTGGCGGGTTTTTCTACATGGAGCTATTTACACAAAGTTTTGCCTTCTCGATGGGGAACTCAATAATGTTCATGGCGTCTATTTTGTCCTGCTCGTTGATATGCGCGTACAAGTCCATTGTGATAGCCATGTTTGCATGTCCCATGATTTCCTTTAGCGTGTTTGGTGGTACGCCATGACGGGCGGCGCGGCTGGCGAATGTAGCACGGAAGGAATGAGAGGAAAAATGGGCGATGTGTATACCATCTCTTTTCATGGCCTTTAATGTCCTATCAATTACTGTGTTTATGGTGTCGGGGTAGCTAAACCCGCCCGCTGAATTAGGGAATACAAAATCAGACAAATCAAAGTATTCATGGGTGTCTCTGTATAGATCGCGTTGCTCATTGATGATTTCTCTAATTGTGTTGTTAATAGGGATAATGCGCCGGGACGTTTTGGTTTTAGGTGAATTTCCTACTCTATTACCGCGCTCCGTCCTTGTGATAGTTTTGTCTATGTGAATTGTTCCGCCCTGTACGTCTTTCCATTGAAGGGCTAAACATTCGCCCGCCCGGACGCCTGTATTCAACATAAATCGCATGGCGTTGTAATAAAGGCTATGGGCGGCATATTGAAAAAACACGCCGATCTCTTTGTCCGTCAATTCTCTGTGAATGGTATCCCGCGCGGGGACTTTTGTATTTTGCGTATTTTTAAATCGGCTGATCCCTTCCACTATATTTCTTGCGATGATTTCATTATCTGTTGCATACTTGAACAATCTAAACAGAATATCCCGGCATGTGTTCGCCCGACCGTCGCCGCTGCTACTCATGACTTTACGCAAAAATTGGATAATTTGCCGCCGTTCCAGCTCTGTTACTTTACATTTCCCTAGTGCGGGGGAAATATGGACGTTAAAGGCAGAACTATAGACGTACAACGAAGAAGATTTTCTAACGCTGCTCTTCTCATCTTTCCACTCTTGAAAAAGCTCATCAACGGTTATTTTCTTATTCGTCGTGTATAGCCCTTTCTTGATCTCTTCTTTTTTGACCGCTGCTCGTGTTGAAAGCTCCTCTATCGTTTCGCCTGTAACTGTATAACGTTCCCCATTCACGGTAAATCTCATTTCATAATTTTTAAACTTTCCGCTTTTGTCGAAACGTTTCCGTACCCCCGCCGGAAGTCTGCCACGCCTACCCATGACTTACACCTCACATTCTTCATTCCTTGTGCTCATTGACAAATGGCGGCGCAATTCCTTGACACGTCCAATGATTTTGATAGGAAGTTTTTGTATTTCTTCCTCTGTGTAATGTTTGATCGGGCAAATATCATTATCATAGCCGCCTACAGTGATCCCGTCCTCGCACATAGTAACCACTCTACACATGATTTCATTACCAATCAAAAGGAAATGGGGTGCTCTGTCCTTAATTGTGCTGCCTTCGATTACTATAAGTGTATCGCCCTTTTCAAAGGTGGGGCGCATAGTCTCATCTTCCATACTAAGGAAAAATTCTTTTTGTTCTTCTTTCATCTGCTTTATGCTCCTTCCTGATCCATCGCGGGTGATCGTATCTTGATAAATCTTTCTATAGTGCGTACTTCTATCCATTGTTTTGACCTTCCTTTCATGGCTATTCGTCATAAAACTGCCGTACTCCGTCGCGGTACACCGCATTTTCTCTATAATCTCCGTGCCGGGTGGCTAGGTGTCCATTGTAATAGCCGCAAAGGAAAACAGTTTCCAGTATATCCATAATGGCGTCCCTGTCTAGCTGATTGCTTTCCAGCTTGTCTGCCATGTCGCGTTTTCCGTCACTTTCTAGGAAATCGAACAATGAAAGCACATTCCCGTCCATTTTTGCCTTGATCTCTTCCATAGTCCCTAGCATATAATCACGCTCCTTTCTATATTTGCGTTTCCGCGCTTTCTTCTCTGATGATATACAGGGGCAGCGGTACAGTCTATCAAGCCTAGTGCTAAAAGAGGGAATTTTTCTGCCTGTTTTAACGTCATAATCTTACCATTTAGGGGCGTTTTTTCTGTGATCCTCAAAATTGACCCACGTCCTTTTTATCACCTAATTAGCACCTGGTGATAATTGCGTAAACCTATAAAATTTTTCTTTGCTGGTTTGCAAGTCCGTTTATTGCATATATGTTTATATATTGTGAGAAATACATAATACGAAACCTATTTTTGAAAATCACAAAAAAGAGGGGACGGGCGGGGTGGCCGACCATTAGCGCATACCCCTATGGGGTAGTACCTTGATACCTGGCATGGGTGTACCCCTCGCCCCTGTGCCCGGCGTCCACGTCCCGGCATGGGGGAAGTGGTAGCCGTGCCATGCATGGGGATGGCCCTTTGAATAGAGGGAATAATGGATAGAGAATAGCGCGCCGCCCATCGGTTCAGCTTATCCGCCCACTGGTCTTGCCCCTGTCCGTGTGCCCGCTGGTGATCCCCGCCGGAATGGAATAAGAGAAAAGGGAATGGGTGAACCTTCTCGCCATGCCGTGCCTGTTGCTGGTGCGGCGGTATGATCCTTTGGCGTGTGTGTTCCTTCCTTCCCTGTGCTATAATGTTTATGGCATGATATTCTAGCCCCCAGCCGGATATTCAGCCACGAAAGACCGCCGCCAATAAGTGACGGCCTTTTAGTTTGCCTGAAAACGCGCATAGCGTCCATTTTGACGCCTTCCCGCCCTGTGAGAGTATCATTTATCATTTGGCATGTGCCTTTTGAAAAATACCCCCTAAAAACTATAGGTTTCTCGCCCATAACTATAGGCCTGTACTTTCATGCTTACTCATCATCTTGCCTCGCTGGTTCTTCTCGTGTGCTTTCCTGCAGCGGTGTTTTTGTCCCCATACGAAATTCCCATAGCGGGCAATTCGTATTGGCGCATTTTTTCACCTCATAGGATTGATAGCCCATACAATCAATGCAATGGTAGTGGATGGCTTTCGCTCGTGTCATTTTGCCATTTCTTCTATCTCTGTCTATCTTTCTTTGAAGTATGTCCTTTGGTCTTTCGTTCATGGTTGATGTCTCCTCTCTGTGTCATGGGAAGGGCGGGCGGTGTCTTTCTTGCTCTAGAGGGGCAATAACGTTGCACCTCTAGGGGGCAATTTCTTGCCCGTCTAGGATATGCCCGCCGGATATTCCTTTTTGTCTTTCTTGTCATCCAGTACATAAGGGGTAGCCCTTTGGCATGGCGTGAAGGTGTGCCGCCTGTTGGTTTCCTTTACCCCTGCGCCCGCTGGTGATCTCCGCCGGAATGGGACGGAACAGAAAAAGGACAGGAAGCACGTATTCCTCTCTTACAGGAAGCACTACTTCCTCTCCTTATAGGGTAAAGAGAATACATAGAGAAAAAAGGAAATCATGCTCCGCCTGTTGTTCCAGCTCCGCCGGATACAGTTTTTATCAAGTCGCCTTTATGCATGGCGGCTTTTTCTTTGCTAGAAAAGCTCTATAACGTCCCTTTGGGAATGTCACTGGTGATGGGGGTATGGTTTATCATGGGGCGCGTGCCATTTGAAAAACAGTTTCCTTGATTTGCTGGCCTGTTATGAAATAATAAAAATCATTCCTGTATGCCTGTTGTCTTTGATTGTTGCTTTCCATTGTGATCCTGCTCTGCTCTTTTTCCTGTAAAATGACCTTTTAGAACCTCGAATACATGGTATATATATATCTATCAAACATTTTGCCCGAAGAAATCAATTTTTCGCTAAATTGGCAAGATTGCCGATAATATCGGGGCATATCGCGAATTTCACTTTGAACATTATATTTGAAGTGATTGATCCATTTTTTGATATTTGGGGCGTTTTTTTTAACATTTTGCTTGAAGAAACACAACAAAATGCTTGAAGTGAAAAAAACTCGCTATGTCTTTGCACGGTCTCTAGGGCGGCTTTTCACTCCCGGTGATTTCCCCTTGCGTGCTGTTCTTCCATTTATCAGACATTCGGTAAACTGCTTTGAGATCCTTTCTGCCTGTTTTGCCCTGTACAATGCAAACTATAAAGCCGTATTTCACCAACTCCTTGATCGCTCTGCGTAGTGTGGTATCATCCTTGAAAATGCCGCTAGCAATGACTTTCGCACTGTTCAGAAAGAAATCGCCGTCTTGGATGTTGTAGGGACCGTCCTGCCATTTGTCGCGGGGGTATAGCTCTTCATTGGCTTTTTCTTGCTTTCGGTTCTCTGCGTCATACATCCACTCCATGCATTCAAAATAAAGCCGTATAGCATTTTTCCCTAAAGACATCCACGCGGGCGATTTTCTCATAGAACGGGGAATTCTTACAAACCTTTCGTGCGGGTGGCGTGCTAGCCATGCGGGGAATTGGCTTTTTTGAGAATTTCTATTGCTCATTCCATGTTTTCGCCGCCCTTATCTCTGTACTCTTTCAATACCCGCCGGAATGGTTTCAAAGCTAACGCCCGCATTTTAATCCCGTGCTCTAATTTGTTCGCTTGGTGAATGATTTCATCCATCGTAGCCGGGATATAATAACCGCCGTCCCCTGTACTCTTTCCGCAAATCAACGCCCCATTTTTCCTTTCGTCTCCTACTCTGCTAACGATGGCACGTTTCGTGATGTTCAATTCCCTTGTAATGTCTCTTGTGGGGATGGCGTGATCTTCACCAATAGCCCCCTTTTCTGTCAGATATTCAGCAATCATGATTCATGTCTCCTTTCTTCTTCCCATCACGGGTGTAGTCCTCGTGCGCGCTGATGGCCTTATCAATGACGCACTTATCAAAAAGCAGCCGCCCGCCTATTCTCATGGCAGCCCCGATGCCTTTTGCCCATTCAACCCCTCGACTTTGCCCCATGCCGATATAGGCGCATAATTCCCTTCTATTCAGAAGTCTTTTTCCGGTGATATTGTTTTCGCTCATGTGGTTTACTCCTTCCATGATTAAATCGGTGCATAACACGTTAGCACCTGTTGTTTCGTGCTATAATCATGGTAGCTAAAACGATATAAAGTAAAAAGCCCTTCCTAAAACTAGGGAAGGGCGGGCGGTTATGCTGGTAAGTTTTCCCCATCTTGTTAGGGGAAAGTGGTAAGTTTTCGGCCGGGGGCGTTGAAAAATGGTGCTAGATGACGAAAAGAAAAAGGAAATAGGGAAAAGAATACAGAAAACTAGAAAAGGACTAGGCTTTAAGAATGGCCATGCATTTTATGATTTTGTCTTTGGTGATGGGGAAATAAAAACCGATAATAAAAAAGATAGCGTGATCTCTGAATGGGAAAACGGGAAAAGATATATTGATTTAGATCACTTAATGCTTGCTGCTGATAAATTGGGGGTAAGTCTTGATTATTTGGTACATGGGAAGGGGGAAGAAGAACGTACCCCCACGCTCCGTGAAATCTGTGAGAATGTGGCAAGATTTTTCTTTCTCGCTAAAGCGGAAATAGTTGAAAATGGCGACTGCATAGAAATGAGATTTCATAAAAGGAAAATAGCTGATTATGCTTATTGTTTTGCTAATTTTTGCTCGAAAGAATGGGAAAAGGATTTGGGGAAAGATGAAGATTATTTGAGTATGTACATTCGTAAATTTTGCAAAGATCTAGGCATGGTTAGGGCTATAGATAATAGAGAATTAGCAGAAGTTATACCCCCTAAAAAAGAAAAACTTCCTCAATATAATGTGAATGCCGCTCGCTGTGGCATGGAAATATCTAAAGATAAATGGATAAACGAACAATTTTCCAATCAACTTTTGGACAATCGTTGGCATGTTTGTCCTTTATCCGATTCGCCATATACCGAAAACGCCCTGCAATATCTGAAAAGTTGTCTCGAAAAGATTCCGCAATATCCACCAAAAGAAATATTCCGTAGATGTCTTGAAGACGCTAATGCAGCGGCTATTGATATGGTAGCTGATAAAAATGCCGAAATGAAGGCCGTCTTTGACACTGTCAACAAAATAGCCAGCCGGGCAAAGACTAAAAATGTTCTTATTCAGAGATCATATCAAATAGACAAAGAGCTATCAAAATAGCCAGCCGGGCAAAGACTAAAAAAGCTCCGCCGGAATGATCCTAAATTCCCGGTGGGTGCTCTCTTTTCCCAGCGTTTAAAGTACGAAAAATGCCCCGCTTTCTATTTTCCACCTGAAATTGGGGTAAAAATTGGGGTAAAAATGAAAAATTCAAAAAATATACCTCGAAATGTCCCGATTCTATCGACAATTCATCTAAATAGAGGTATAATAAATTGTTTTACATGAGCCTTTTTTTATCGATAGGAGGGGCACCATGAGAAGGCCTTTAAAAAGTCTGGCTATTGTATTATCAGCAAGTTTGTTTATGATAAGTGGTTGTGGATTGTTTAACTCTTCCATTGATAACAGTAATACCCCCATAGCCGATAATGAGGTCAAAACAATTTCTGTAGAAAATTATTCGGTGACAGGAACTACCACCATAAAGTTTGATAGGCCGCCCCAACAAGTAGTAGTTGCTGGTTTGGAAGAAACTGAAATGGTATTGGCCTTTTGCGATACCGAAAATATTAAGGCAGTTTATGGGTATAACAATCTGGAAGATTTTTTAAAGCCGCAATACAAAGATAAGCTTAAAAAAGTCACCGTTTTGCAAAGAGGACAAATTAATACGGAAAATATTATGGCTATGCAACCGGATTTGTTGATAGCTGAACAATGCAGCTTTCAACCTTCTTCTTTACGATCTACTAAAATATGGAATGATAGAGGAATAAAAACTTATGTCCCTATCAATACCAATAGTCCAGCAAAACATTTAATTCCAGAAGATATAGAAACTGAGTATCAGTATATATCAGATTTTGGTGTGATGTTTAACAAAAGGGAATTGTCAAATAAGTTTATTGAAGATGCAAAAAATACCATGGCTTTTTTTCAAAGCTATAAAGAAAATGCCAACGGTAATGCTCCTACAGTTATGATTGTGGAACAATTTTCTAAGGAAATTGCATCTTACGATAAATCAAAATTAGGTGGGAAAATAGTTACAGCCTTGGGCGGAAATATTCCTGAAACCGCCCCTCTTATAGGGAAAGAAGAGCTTCGTGCCATTGATCCTGATGTATTATTTATAGTATGTAGTGATGCGGATCATGGACAATGTAAACAAAGGTTATGTGATAATCCACTCTTCAAGGAGCTAAAAGCAGTAAGAAATGGAAGGGTATATAGCTTAGAATTAGAAACTATATATGCACCGGGGATTCGGATAAAAGATGGTATAGAAAAAATTGGTCTCAGCTTATATCCCGAAACAAAGGAAGAATATCTGAAAACACAAGTAAATACAATAAACCCAAGTTATGATTCGTGGTTTACCTCTTAAAGAGAGCCCTGCAGAACTAGAAGCGGGTAATGCCCTTATAATGATGTCAATAAAAAACTAAAAGAGCCAATGGCTCACCTCAATATGACATTAAACTAGGACGAAATTCTGCGTTCACTCGCAAAGCTGCTGTAAATTTCACTGCTGAGGAAGGGATGAGGGAATGGATGCATTGGGTGATTTCACTTTGGGCATCAGGGAAATTTCTCTGGCCGGAAGGGCGCTCTTATAGATGTTTCCCCATGAAAAAAGCTGTATGACGATGATCTTTTGATCTTTGTCACACAGCTTTTGGATTTCCTCTCACGGTTCTTTAGAACATATGGAGAAGTCCTTGGAAGCCGTAGTAGTTGGTCGGGAGGAAGGCGTCTACGTACTTGGAGACACCGACGGGTAGCGGCGCGGTGAGGAAGAGGAGGAAGAGGGCGAGGACAGTGAAGCCGATGGCGATGAGGCTGGCTTTGCCCTTGCCGGACATTTCATAGTAGCCGAAGAGACGCAGGCCGAGTGCGCCGAAGAAGGTGATGCACATGCCGGAGAGGGAGAAGACACCGAAGAGGATATTTGCCATCAGGAAGCCGACATAGAAGACCGGCAGGAAAATGAAAGGCAGATTGTATGCGATGCGGGTCGGGTTCACGCTGCGGCGCATATCATCCATCCAGTCCGCCATATCGAAGCCGAAGAGGCCGAGCGGGATGAAGGAGAGCAGGATGACCGTATCCCAGATGCCGGAAAGTCTGTCGCGGTCCTGTCCCAGCCACCATACGAAGCCGCAGAGGAAAAGACCGACAGCACCGCCCAGTGCATAGTACCAGGCAGCGGGGATGAATTTTACAGCAATCATAGAGACGGTGGTCAGGAGGGAACCGATCACGATGTACTTGGTGAGTTCTCCCTTCGAAAGCTGTCTGTCTTCCGGGATCTCCGCCTTGATCTGCGCGAGGATCTCCACCATGAAGAGCAGGAGGAAGATCGCCAGAGCTGCGAATGGATACAGGAAGAGAGAGATCACGATCAGAAGGACAGGGACAAAGACACGCATCCCCTTGAAGACCTGCAGCTTCTTGAAATTCAGCTTGCGCTTCTGGGTGTAAATGGTGAGGCGCATGAAGACCAGGTACGTCAGCATGATGCCTACCGTTTCCATCGGTTCACTCCCCATGTAGAGCAGCGCACAGAAAACGAGCATTGCCATATTCGCTCCGGTAAAGCGGCAGATCAGCGTACTGAAAATGCCAATGTTCAAAAAGGCCACTACGGCGTCAACAAAATTCAAAACATCCATCTCCTTAATAAAAAATAGAATTATCTTTTCTAGTATATATGGTACGCGGGTTTTACGCAAGGGAGGTTGGGGGATTCGTGACTGGGGACTCGTGACTAGGGATTAGGTCATTCTCTCGCGTTTTCCTAGAACCCTATCCGGCTCGCTATGCTCGCCATCTTCCCTACGTGGGGAAGGCTATAGTGCAGAGAAGCGGGGAAGCAGTATTCTCGTATACCGCGCTTTTGCATGACCGCTGAGCAGCCCCTTGAAGAAGGGGCGCGCCGAAGGCGGAGGATAGATCTGCCCCGCAGGGGCAGCCTTCTACGGGAAGGGATGAAAGGGGATGTGAGCGGCGCTCGGGTACTCTCGTAAATCGCAGGCTTGAGACGGTTGTTCTCTCACGTTTCCCTAGAACCCTATCCGGCTCGCTACGCTCGCCACCTTCCCCATGCGTGGAAGGCTATGGTTCGGGGGATAGTGTGTATTCTACCTCCTTCCCTTGGAAGGAGGTGCCCCGAAGGGGCGGAGGTTGGCTTCGCAGCGGTATGAAAGGGAATGTGAGAGAGTCCGTTTTCCCGTATCGTCATCCAGAGCGGAGCCGAGGGATCTTTTTCGGCTACGGGTTTCTTTTTTCCTGTGTGAATCTGTCTGTATGAAACACCGTAGTGTCCAGTTCATATGGAGCATGGCGTTTCCCGTTATCCGTTGTTCTCGCATCCTTGGCTTGACCGCGAACGGAAAAGATTTCTCGCTTTCGCTCGAAACGACGATATGGGGAAAGCGGTATTCTCCTTTCTCATCCCTAGTCCCTAGCCACTAGTCACCAGTCACCAGTCCCTAGTCACCAGCCGCTAGCCACGCATCCCTCTTGCGTCATCTGTTATAATAGAAACGTAGAAATATATCTCTTCAGGGCGGGGCGGAATTCCCCACCGGTGGTAAAGATCTTCTGAGCCCACGAGCTGCAGATGTCCTGCAGTAGATCTGGTGAGAACCCAGAGCCGACGGTTAGAGTCCGGATGAAAGAAGAGTGGTAGACTTTTTGGCTGTCCACCTCCCTGAAGGAAAGGAAGGTGGATTTTTTGCGTATCGATGAAGACAGAAAATTCATGAGCCGTGCGCTGGAGCTAGCGGTGCGCGGCATGGGACATACCCGTCCGAATCCGATGGTCGGGGCGGTGCTCGTGAAAGATGGCCGCATCATCGGCGAGGGCTGGCATGAAGTATATGGCGGGCCGCATGCGGAAGTGAACTGCTTCGCTCACGCGACAGAAGATCCGAAGGGGGCGACGCTCTATGTGACGCTCGAGCCCTGCTCGCACTATGGGAAGACGCCGCCGTGCGCTGACCTCGTGGTGGAAAAAGGTGTCGACCGCGTGGTCGTCGCGATGGAGGATCCGAATCCTCTCGTTGCCGGCAAGGGGATCCGCAAGCTGAAAGAAGCGGGTATTTTCGTGACGGTCGGTATCATGGAAGAGGAAGCGAAGAAGCTGAATGAAGTTTTCCTGAAATACATCACGCAGCACAAGCCCTTCGTCCTCTATAAGGCTGCGATGTCTCTGGATGGCAAGACGGCTTGCCACACGGGGGACTCCCAGTGGATCTCCTGTGAAGACTCGCGGGAAGAAGTACATGTCCTGCGCGGCTGCTACAAGGGCATCATGGTCGGCGCGGGGACGATCCTTGCGGACAATCCGCAGCTCACTGCCCGCACAGAGGGGATGATCGATCCCGTCCGCATCATCGTAGACGGAAAGCTCTCCGTGCCGCTCAAAGCGAAGGTTTTCCACGAAGAAGGGGAGAATATCATTCTCACCACGACGGCCTCGGATGAGGGAAAGCGCAAAGCGCTCTCGGATATGGGCGTCGATATCATCATGACGGACGGCGAAGAGAAAGGCAGTGTCGATCTCGAGGCCGCCATGACGGGGCTCGCTCTGAAAGGTATCGACAGCATCCTCTTAGAGGGTGGTGCGACGCTTGCTGCGTCTGCCTTTGATGCCGGTATCGTCGACAAGGTACGCATCTATACCGCGCCGATGATCATTGGCGGCGTCTCTGCGCCCGGGCTCATCGGCGGCGAGGGCGCACCGACTATCCCGAAGGCCATCCGTCTCCGTGACATTCAGACGCAGATGACGGGGAAAGATCTCGTCATCGAAGCGTATGTAGAAAAAGAAGCCAAAGAAGAAAAGGCAGAGTCCACGCGCCCGACGGACGTCGACCTGCTGAAGAGAGAGGAAGAGCCATGTTCACAGGGATCGTAGAGGAAATCGGGACGCTTCGCAGGATGAAACCCACCGCATCTTCCTGCACGCTCACCATTTCTTGTGAAAAAGTCCTCGAGGGGACGAGGCTCGGCGACAGCATCGCGGTGAACGGTACCTGCCTCACCGTGACGCGGATGGATACGCACTCTTTCGACTGCGACGTCACGCCGGAGACGCTTTCCCGCACGTCGTTTTCCATGGTGCGAGTCGGCTCGCCCCTAAATCTCGAGCGTGCGCTCCGTCTCTCGGATCGCTTGGGCGGTCACATCGTGCTCGGCCATGTCGATACCACGGGACGCCTGATCTCCTTCATCAAGAACGGAAACGCGGTGAATGTCACGATTTCCGTCGAGCAGAAATGGATGAAATACATCATAGAAAAAGGCTCTGTCGCCATCGACGGCGTGAGCCTCACGGTCGCAAGGCGCGAAGCAGACCGCTTCACGATCTCCCTCATCCCACATACGGGGGAGAAGACCATCCTTCTCGGGAAGCATCCGGGAGACCCGGTGAATGTCGAGTGCGACTACTTGGGGAAATATGTGGAGCAGCTCATGAAAAAGGACACGGAAGAAGGTCTCACCATGGGTATGCTTGAGACACTTTCTGGAGGAAACTATGGAATTTAAATTTGACCCGATTGAAGATATTTTGGAAGAAATCAGGCAGGGACACATCGTCATCATGCAGGACGCCGAGTCCCGCGAAAATGAAGGCGACTACATCTGCGCCGCAGAATTCGCCACGCCTGAGAATGTGAATCGCATGGCGTCCGAAGCGAAGGGCGTCATCTGCATGCCGATGTCCGAGGAGATCGCAGAATCCCTGTACCTGGGACCGATGATCCGTCACAATACGGACAATCACCAGACCGCGTTCTTAGAGTCCATCGACTACAAGGACTCCGGCACCGGCGTCTCTGCCGCTGCCCGCTCCATGACAGCCTTGGAAGCCATCAAAGACGGCGCAAAGCCGGAAGACTTCCGCCGCCCGGGGCATCTTTTCCCGCTAAAAGCTCGCCGCTGGGGCGTCCTCGAACGGCAGGGCCATACCGAAGCAACCGTCGACCTCGCCCGCCTTGCGGGGCTCAAGCCCGCCGGCCTGTGCTGCGAGATCATGAATGAAGACGGCACCATGGCCCGCCGCGAAGACCTCTTCCGCCTTGCGAAGGAAAAAGGCCTCAAGATCGGCAACATTCAGGAGCTCATCGAATACAGGAAAAAGCATGAGATCTTCGTCGAACGCATCACCGCCGCCAAACTCCCGACCAAGTACGGCGACTTTGAGATCTACGGCTTCGTGAACCGCATGAATGGCGAGCACCACGTCGCCCTCACCATGGGGAAGGTCGATGACGGATCTCCCGTCCTCTGCCGCATCCATTCCGAATGTCTCACCGGTGACTGCTTCGGGTCGCTGCGCTGCGACTGCGGACAGCAGCTCTCCGCAGCCATGCGCCAGATCGCCAAAGAAGGCCGCGGCGTCCTCGTCTACCTGCGTCAGGAAGGCCGCGGCATCGGCCTCATCAATAAGATCCGTGCCTATGCTCTGCAGGATGAAGGCTATGACACCGTCGAAGCGAATCTCAAGCTCGGCTTCGCTGCCGACCTTCGCGAGTACATGACAGGCGCACAGATCCTTAGAAATCTTGGCGCGACACATATCCGCCTCCTGACAAACAACCCGCAGAAGATCGACGACGTCAGCGAGTACGGCATTACCATCACCGAGCGTGTCCCCATCGAGATCGCGCCCACCAGAGAAGACGAATTCTACCTCAAGACCAAGCAGGAAAAAATGGGCCACATGCTGAAGCTCGACCAGAACATCGTAGAACCGAAGGCATAGGATTTTAGTGGCTAGTGACTGGTGACTGAAATGCCAGTTTCGGGGATTTCAGTTTACAAAAATCGGCGCATCGGCCATATATTCGCGGCGCAGCCGCCACAACAACCCTGAACCTTGAACCCTAGACTTTACCATTTACAAAATATGTTACATATACCCAAAGGAGACTTCCTCATGAATATCATTTCCGGACTTTTCAATGAAAGCGACATCCGCGTCGGCATTATCGCTTCCCGTTTCAATGAAGTCATCGTTTCCAAACTCATCGACGGCGCAGCCGATGGTCTTGCCCGTCACGGCGTCGACATGGACAAAGTCGACCTCGCGTGGGTGCCGGGTGCCTTCGAGATCCCGCTCGCAGCGAAGAAAATGGCAGAAAGCGGGAAATATGATGCCGTCATCTGCCTTGGCGCTGTCATCCGCGGCGAGACCGATCACTACGAGCACGTAGCGACCGAAGTCACGAAGGGCGTCGCTATGGCTTCCCTCTCCAGCGGTATCCCCGTCCTCTACGGTGTCCTCACTACGGATACCATCGAGCAGGCCATCAACCGCGCCGGCCTCAAATCCGGCAACAAAGGCTTCGAATGTGCGATGGATGCACTCGAAATGGCGAGCCTTTTCAAAAAGCTGGAAAAATAAAAATCATATAAAAGCAGCCTGTCGGTTTTCATCGGCAGACTGCTTTTCTATTGCCTGTTTCCCTCATACAGATACAAAATATGATGAGAGAATGCGTCTTTTCGGCTTGTATATTGCGGAATTTCTCTTCGCTTTTTCTCTATTTTTTGTTACAATACAGGTAGAAAGGCGGTGATGCCATGGGACGATTCAAACAATGGGAAGAGCTGACCATCCAGGATAATTTTCTTTTCCAGAAAGTCATGCAGAACCAGCGGATCTGCAAATACCTGATCGAGAAGATTTTGGGCATCCGGATCGAAAAGATCACATTTCCAGAAGGTGAAAAATCCATAGACAACCGCTACGACAGCAAAAGCATCCGTCTGGACGTCTATGTGCACGATGAAAACGGCCATGTCTATGACATCGAGATGCAATGTACGAATGGCAGCGAAGGGGAACTCCCCAAGCGGACCCGCTATTATCAAGGCATGATCGATATGGACGAGCTGAAAAAAGGGCAGTACTATACAGAGCTGAAAGAGTCCTTCATCATCTTCATCTGTACCTTCGACCCCTTCGGTGAAAATCTCCCCATGTATACCTTCCGCCATCGCTGCATCGAAAAGGAAGGTCTGGAGCTGGGGGATCTTTCGACAAAGATCTTCCTGAACGCGAAAGGCGAAAGTGATACCCTTGACCCGGATATAGCAGCCTTCCTGCGCTATGTGGACGGGAAAGCAGCAGAAGGTGCATTGACGAAAGAAATCAACGAAGAAGTGATCCGGATCAAAGAACATAAAGAAATGAGGCGAGAATATATGACACTTTTGATGGAACTCCAAAAATATAAAACCGAAGGCATGCAGGAAGGGATCGAGATCGGCATGAAGCAAGGTATGGAGAAGGGGATGGAGAAAGGTATGGAGGAAGGCATGGAGAAAAAAGGTAGAACAGTGATCATGAATCTGCTCAAACTGAACATGCCGATCGACAACATTGCTGCTGCGACAGAAAGTCCGATCCCGTATGTGAAAGAAATAGCGCGAGAAGCAGGATACTCCGTCTGAGAAGAAGCCACGAATGAGTGAGAGCAAAAAGCCAATAGAAAAATCCCCATGAGCTGCGGCATGTGTCATGCCATAGCCCATGGGGATTTTTCTTACAAAGACATAAAAAACATCCGGAAAAGGCTTCCCACCTGTGCCCGATGCAGGCGGAGCTCGGAATCGGTGACGGTCGTCCATGAGCACCGAAATGCGGGAGGGCCTGTGCTATCGTCGGAACCCGGCCTCGCAGAGGACAGGGAAGTGGAAAAGCCATGCTTCCGGATATTCATTTTTCTTACTTGTCAGCCTAAAATGGGCATCGGCAGTGGGCTGTACGCTGTACGCTTCCGCTGACCCATCCGATGACGCACGGTGCATATGGCAGATCTGCCCCTTCCCGTGTGGCCCTCCCTGTGATCTCGTAGCGCTTAGAGAATTCTGGAAATCGGAGAAGCCGTCCATCCGGGGAACATGTTCAAATATGTCCATGCTTCATGACTATATGGTACTACGTTCTAGAGAAAAACGCAAGAGGGAAAAGGTGGATAACGCAATATATAGTCTATTTCATGGATCATACGAATAGAGAAGATACCATTTTCGAGGTAAATACAGAGATTCAGATGATGTATACTGACCGGTGGGTGGAGAAGATCGGATGATCTGTTTTTCATCTACGGCGATAGATTTTTATGATACTATATAAAAAAGCTCTTACATATCTATTGGCTTCTCAGAAAGGAAAAGGCAATGACCTCTATGACTGAAATTGAAAAATTAAAAGATGGCGTGTACGAGAAAGTCATGTCGCGGCGCTTTGCTGAAGTGCTGAAAGAGGCACTGGCCGAGGATCAGGTGCGTGCAGAAGAGGAAGATGTGGATGCTGAGGAAGCCGTGGGCTATCTCTCTTCGTATTTGCAGCAGGTGATACGACTCTGCCTGAAGGACATCGCGGACAGGGATGAGGAGAACAGCGTCGACCACCAGCTGGCACTCACGAATGAACTCATTGCCTCCCTTGCAAAGAAGACAGAAGAGCTTGGCGGCGGTCAGGAGGTGGCGAATGCACCATTTCTGCTGAGATCCTTAGAACATAAGAAAAATACACTCCTGCCTCGCCGGTGGGAGCGGCCGGCGACATCACTCACGCGATCATTCCTTTTCACCAATTCTAAGAAGGATGTCTCGATGGTACATGAGCTCACAAAGGAGATCGCATCCTCTGATCGCATAGATTTTCTGATCTCCTTCATCCGTTTCTCCGGCCTTCAGCTGCTTCTCCCCGCACTGCGCCTTTTCACAGCCCGCGGCGGACACCTGCGCATCGTGACGACGACATACATGGGAGCGACGGATCCGAAGGCGATCGAGGTACTTGCGTCTCTGCCCCATACAGAAGTACGCATTTCTTATGATGTGAAAGAAACCAGACTGCACGCCAAATCATACATGTTCTATCGGGAAAGCGGCTACTCGACGGCCTACATCGGTTCATCGAATCTTTCCCACGCTGCCATCGCAGAAGGGATGGAGTGGAATATGAAAGTGACGGCACAGGACCAGCCGCACATCATCGATAAAATGAGCGCGACCTTCGAGGCCTATTGGCACTCCGAGGATTTCACCTCCTACGAGCCCCAAAAAGATGAGGAAAAACTCCGTCGCGCTATCGATAGGGAACGCGGGCGGAGCAGCGGGACAGATGCCTCCTCCTATGCTTTTGACATCCAGCCGTACCCCTACCAGCAGGCGATACTGGATGCACTTGATACAGAGCGGCACGGCAAAGATCGCTGGTATAATCTTGTCGTCGCCGCTACAGGCACGGGAAAGACAGCGATCTCCGCCTTCGACTATCGCCGATTTGCCGCCTCGAGAAAAGAAGGGACGCGCCTCCTCTTCATCGCTCATAGGGAAGAGATCCTGAAACAAAGCCTCTCCTGCTTCCGTCAGGTCATGAAAGATCCCGATTTTGGTGCGCTTGCAGTCGGAGGACATCGGGCAAGTCACGTGGAACACCTCTTCATGTCCATTCAGACACTGAACAGTCAGCGTTTCTTTGAAAAAATGGATCCCTACTACTATGACATGATCATCGTCGATGAATTTCATCATGCAGCGGCAAGATCCTATCAGCACCTTCTCACACACTTTCATCCGAAGATCCTCCTCGGCCTCACAGCTACGCCAGAGCGAATGGATGGGGGAGATATCCTCTCCTATTTCGGCGGACACATCGCCGCAGAAATACGCCTGCCCGATGCCATCGAGCGGCGCCTTCTCTGCCCTTTTCATTACTTCGGCGTCACAGATCCGGTGAGCCTTGCGGAGATCAAGTGGACAGGCGGAGAGTACGACGCGAGCGAGCTCGAACGTCTCTACACCGCAGAAGGCGCACTGGCCAGCCAGCGCGCCCGCGCCATCGGAGACGCACTCCTTCGCTACACCGCAGACATTCGCGACGTGAAAGCACTCGGCTTCTGCGTCTCGAAGAAGCACGCGCATTTCATGGCAGACTACTTCAATCAGCACGGCATACCGGCCCTCGCACTCGATGCAGATACACTGGCAGCAGAAAGAAATGCAGCGCGGGAACGTCTCGCAGAAGGGGAGCTTCGCATCCTCTTCGTCGTCGACCTCTTCAATGAAGGCGTCGACATCCCGTCCGTGAATACCGTACTCTTCCTAAGACCGACGAACAGCATGACCGTCTTCCTCCAGCAGCTCGGGCGCGGCCTGCGCCTTTCGAAAGGGAAAGACTGCCTCACCGTCCTCGACTTCGTCGCACAGGCAAGCCGCAAGTACGACTTTTCCCGCCGCTTCGCATCGCTCCTCGGCAAGCATCACGTCATCATCAAGAAAGAGATCCAAGAAGGATTTCCTCACGTACCGAAAGGCTGCGCCATTCAGCTCGAAGAGCAGGCACAGAAATGGGTGCTCGAAAACATCGCCAGCCGCCTTCGGAAAAATGAATACTACATCGAGATGGTGAAAGAACTCTACGCTGCCACCGGCAGCCGGCCGACCCTCTCCGATTTCTTCCGCGCGACCCAGGTAGAGCCCGCCGTCTTCTACAATGGCACGCGCACCTATACGCGACTCCTCATGGACGCCGAGATCCTTCCCGCGCTCCCTGTGACCGACCTCGAAGAAGCCCTCCGCAGATCCATGAGCCGCACCCTCACCATAGATTCGCCGCGATGGATCTCCTTCCTGCGGCGTGCCTATGAAAACCTACCGATAAACCTCACTCCCATGGAAAAGAAATACCTGCGCATGTGGGCGATCACCCTCTTTCCCGATGGGCAGAAGGACAGCCCGAGAGACCCCGCTCTCGCCATCACCCGTTTTGCGAAAGAAACAGCCCTCAAGGAAGAGATCAGCGAACTGCTCGACTTCCTCTACGACCGCATCGATATCATTCCCCAAAAGGCAGAGCTTCCCTATCCCTGCGCCCTTGAAGTCTACGATAGCTACACGCGCGACCAGCTCTTCGCAGCCCTCGGCTTCGCCAAGCCCGCCAGCATTCGCGAAGGCGTGAAATACCTCGACCATACGAACAGTGACACTGTCACACGGCCGACAGACGTCTTCCTCGTGACACTCAATAAATCGCAGAAAGAATTCTCCGATACCACCCTCTACGAAGATTACTCCATCGACCGCCACCTCTTCCACTGGCAGAGCCAGTCCACCACCACGCCCGAGTCCAAGACAGGACAGCGCTATCTTTCCCAAAGAGAAACCGGCGGCATCGTCCTCCTCTTCGTCCGAAGCGCCAAGCAGGACGCCTGCCGCAATGCCATGGCCTATACCTTCCTCGGCACTGCAAAGATCGTCTCCCACGAAGGCTCCCAGCCCATCAGCATCATCTATCGCCTCGATCATCCCATTCCCGCGAAATATATCACAAAGACCGATAGCAGCGGCGTGCTGTGAAATCAAGGAAACACAGATCCCATTTCCCATATACAAACCGTGTAAAACTAAGAATTTACGCGACGGCATTTTATGGAGAGGGGAACCCTCCCGGGTGCTGAAAGCCCCTTTTGTACTCCTTCGTGCACACACCTATAGGAAAGGAGAACAGAAAAGGCAGTCGGCAGATCTGATTTTCCTCCTCCCGCTTGAAAGCGTGCTAGCCGCCAGAGAGTGTATTGAAATACAATCGCATAAAGACGCAGCAAGAAAAGAAAGATTTCATGCAGGATTCGCCCCCACGGCAAACCCTAGAGCGAAGTTTAGCCGTACTTGTACGATATGAACCGTGAAATGCGCTGGTGCCAGATTACAGGGAATGCCTCCATGGATACTTAAAATTTGCTGCGCTTTTGCTTTGGGCAGCGCCTCTTTTCGTTGGAAGAGGCGCACTTTTTTTTCTTGATATCATCTAATGAATGGTGAACATTGCGATTAGCCAATATTTGATTGATATTGACTAAAAAGTGTATCATGCAGAAAGAAGTATTATTACCAATGGGTATCTAAAAAAATAGTTAATGATTATTGAATTAGCAAATATATATGATATAATTAGCTCAACTACCATAAGCATTAGAAGAAGAGACGCTAATAATTAAATAGACTTTAAATGCTTTACCTGAGTAAGCAGGGATCCATGGGAGAGATGGTAGGTTTTAATTTTTTTAGAAAGAGGGGTATTCTATGAAGAAGAATAATTACCGAATTTTAGTGGCTGCAGCCATGTTGACAATTCTGGGGGGGGGTAGCAACGCAAGCTGCTAGAATGTATACCCTTGAGGGGATTGAAGTTGATGCCGATCGCCAAATAGATAGATTTGGCAATACCATCACGGAGCAGTCTTATTATCGCACAGGGGGAGACGTTAACGTCATAGATAGTGCACAAATTGAGCAAAGGCATTATTCAACAATTACCAGTGCAGTAAAGAATTTACCAGGGGTACAAGTCAACTCTATCGGCTATCATGGAGGAGAATATGGCGCAGGTACTCAGTATAATACAACGGTTACAATTAATGGTGATGAACATGTTGTAATTTGTCTTGATGGTCGTAGAATTGATAATGCGGTAAGTGGGGTAATGTCATCGGAATCAACGAATCATACAAATGCATTAGCAAATCTAGATCAAGTAACTAGCATTGATAATATTGATAAAATTGAGGTTATTAAAGGGCCGGGGGCATCTGTTTATGGAGCTGATGCTACTGGTGGCGTAATTAACATAATTACCAAAAAAGGGGCACTTAAGCCACAAGCTTCAATAGATTTAGCAACTGGTTCATGGGGACATCATGTTTATAGAGCCAATATGTCAGGTTCTTCTAGTGATGGTAGCACGAGATATTTTATTTCGGCCATGAGAGATATGGGGGGAGATACGCATTATTATGACCAAATGACTGGTAAAAATTATACAAATCATGGCACAGATTTTAAGGATGATGCAGTTAATATTAGATTGGATAAATATTTTAATGATACACATCGTTTAACATTTTCATACAATTATACGGGGGCAAATGATGGATATCCAATTACACCTCCTGATTATAGATATATGAATCCAACTGATTGGAAACGGATCAAGGATGCTGTTGCACAAAAGAAACGTGGAGATATCGCAGTCCCTGGATATAGAAATGATTGGTATATCAACGGATTTAAGAGAACGTACACAGCGCACCTGAATAATGATTTTGATCTCTCGTATTCATTTGCCAAAGAAAATGAGATGGAAAGTTTTGTTCGGGTGTATAAACAATCGCATAAATATTGGAATTCTTGGGGACCTTCAGATAGTGCAGTTTGGCCAAATAAGCCAATTCCTACGCCATGGGACCCTGAATGGAATGATTATGTCAATGCTAAAAGAGTAACAAAAAATTCATCTCGAAGCAAAAATTATGATTTTAACCGAGGAATGCAGCTACAACTTGGGAAATCTTATGGTAAGCACGACATTTTAACAGGATGGACTTTTGATAAATCTCGTCATGAAAGTTTTAGAGTAAGCTCTACGACGGGAAGAGAAACGTCTACAAATGTAAAACAAACGACTATAGATGGTTATTTGCAAGATAAAATTCATGTGAATAACAAGTTTGAAATAGCGCCATCTCTTAGATATCAACATGCAAATGCGGTTAGTACAACGAGTGAGAGTGGGAAGGTTACTAATGGGGGCAGTGCATTTTCTAAGGTGACAGCTGCCGTTAATGCGCAGTATCTTATTAATGATGGATTTAGTATTTTTGCGGGTTGGACACAAATAAATAGACCGTTACTTCCTAATGATTACAAGTCAAGCTCTATGCTTTATGAAGATCAAAAGCTCGAAAATGATAAAGGGAGTGCATATACTATCGGTTTAAAGAAACGAATTTCGGATAGAACCAATGTCTTTGCCAATTATGATTATACAGATATGTCTAATGCGGTTTGTAGACAGTCCGTATGGGATGATAAAATCGGAGACTGGGATACTAAATCGGTTAATGCAAAGCAAAAAAGAAAGGCGTTTAATTTAGGAATTAATCAAAAAATCGATCAGCATTGGGGGTTAGGATTATCTTATTCAACCATTGATGAACAGTGGACAGCGAAGAGAGGCATGAAATTCCAGCCAGGTTTAGGAATTGATTCAATGCTTATTAATGCATATTTGAATTCAACTAGACCTAAAAATAAGTATATCGCAGATCTCACGTATTCTTCTGGAAAATGGTTTTCTTCTTTGACTACCACGATTTATAGTGGTATGGATGATAGATACTTTACGTCTAATAGATTTGTTATTTTGGACTGGACATTAAATTACAATGTCTCAAAAGATTGGTCTGTTTATGCGACGGTAGACAATCTTACTAATGAGGGATATGAAGTTAAATTCCATCCCTATGTTGGTAAAGGTGCTTATGCTATGCCTGGCAGAAGTTTTATGCTTGGCGCAAAATGTAAGTTTTAATAGGATGTTGTAATAAATAACAGAGAAGTTTGAATAACTCAAACTTCTCTGTATTTATTATATAAAAGAGGGAGAGCATGAAAAAAAGAAAAAATGTATATATAACAGGGATTGTAACTTTATTTATTATTATAGGAATAGGGCTTTATCAATACAATGTACAAGCACCTCAAGAATATGAGTCCTCGAATAATCTTGCTTTATCAAAAGTATCAAATTATCCACAAAATGTACAAACATATGATTCTGAAGGTCATCCGCAAGTTATGACATTTTATTGTAAACCAACTAGAGTTATAGTTAGTGAGCGCAATTCCTTAGAAACCATATTGTCACTAGGAGAAGGAGATTGCGTTATAAATACATCTCTACAAAAAAATAGCCAAGCTTATAAAGAGTTGAGTAATAAATATCCTGATGAAATAAAAAAGGTTCATTTTTCTGGAGCTGCTGAATTGAATACTGAATCTTCTTTAGCGCAAAGGCCAGATTTTATATTAGGATGGAAGTCAACTTTTACTTCCGTATTCAGAAAATCAACGCATTGGTGGAATTCCCGAGGAATTAAAACATATGTGGTAGCTACTTCTAATCATTTATTATCTCAGGGAACGATTGAGGAAGAGTGTAAATTCTTAGATGATATGGGGCGGATTTTTTCTCATAAAGATAAAACAGATCAGATGATCAAAGAAATTCATCAAGAATTGGACAGTGTAAAAAATGAAACGGAAGATCGAGAAAAGCAGGTAGTAATGGTGATAGAAAAAAATAGAAATGGTTTTTTTAATTATGATTCTGGATGGCTAGTAGGCGATATGGTTCAACAATTGGGTGGCTATATGCCTGTAAAAGAGAGAACGGTTAGTAGTGAAGAGTTGATCAAATTAGATCCAGATGTGATTTTTGTTGTTTATTTTAGCGACGAAATGAAACAGGATATATATGAGACTTTTTCATCTCCAATGTATAGTTCGCTAAAAGCAGTAAAAAATAATAGAATATATCCGATTTCTTTGTATGATATGTATGCTACTGGAGTTAGAACGGTAAATGGTATTCAACTGATTCGAAATGGATTATATCCTGATTTGTGCTCTGAATGACAGGAAAAGTGAAGCCAATTGTTACTCTGACCCATCTTGCTTCTGTTGTGGACTAGCAGGATGGCGTAAAAATGTTATGAGTATGAGTATATATGGTTTGCACAGAAAATTATGGGTATATTGTATGATGTGAGTGTACGGGCAATAAAACAACAAATCTATAGAATTTTAATGATAGAGAATTCCAGAAGAAGGCAGCATTATTTTATCTCGGTCATCTGATGGAATTAATATGAATGGATGATGGGTGATAATGTATTCCTCTCATTATGTTTAAATGGTATAATGAGATAAAGAGAATATACTTGTGATACGTATCTATATAAAGAAGTGATTGTATGAAACGAGTGATCTGGGATGAGGAAGAGGCTGCCTTGCTGGTGGATACCTATAGAAGGATCGAAGCCACGCCTTCGCAAAAGAATGAGCTTCTTCATCAGCTTTCCGATGTTTTGCGAAAAAGAGCCGTTTCGAAAGGGCTGGAAATCGACGAGCGTTTTCGGAGTTTCAATGGAATGAAGTTTCAGTACGAGCTCTTCCGTTATCTGATGACCGATGGGGAGCAGGGGTTTTCTGGAAATGTAGCAAAGACGATCGCGGAAAAGGCAGCGATATATCGAAGTCAGCCGGAAAAGTTTGAGAAAATATTGCATCGTATAGGTTGAGAAGTTTGAAAGCAGAAAGAACAATCTACCCTTTATATGAATTCTCATAGGTTAAGCAGGTTCAAAAGGTTCACAGGGTTCCCGTCTTTTGTGAATACCATATATTCAAAACTCCGTGGCGCTTAGATCCTTCGACTCAGTTCTCCTGTTTCAGATAAGCCATTTTTTAACATAC
>ERZ1026844.252-NODE-252-length-42290-cov-10.892151_pt1 | contig 42290 bp, 43 predicted proteins | sample MGYA00380152_ERZ1026844 | MGnify/ENA primary metagenome ERZ1026844 (study PRJEB33269, sample SAMEA4719788) | human gut metagenome | biome: human-associated habitat; feature: organic feature; material: feces | place: Cameroon | collected 2013-10 ... | reverse complement strand
CAAATAAATAGATATAAACGAATTATTTTGAAAATGAATTTCGAAAAAAAGAATGAACATTAATGTCCACTCTTTAATAAGTAATGTAAACTTGATTTAATTATTTACCAAAATATCTATCTAATAAACCTTTTAATGCTTTACCATGTCTTGCTTCATCTCTTGCCATTTCATGAACTGTATCATGAATTGCATCTAAGTTGTTCTTTTTAGCACATGTAGCAAGTTCAACTTTACCTGCAGTTGCACCAAATTCACAATCTACACGCCAAGCTAAGTTGTCCTTAGTAGTCGCTTTCATATTTGGTTCTAAGTCTTCACCTAACATTTCAGCAAACTTAGCAGCATGTTCTGCTTCTTCATAAGCTGCTTTTTCCCAATATAAACCAATTTCAGGATAACCTTCTCTGTGAGCGATTCTAGCCATACATAAATACATACCAACTTCTGAACATTCACCGTCGAAGTTTGCTTTTAACTGATCAAAGATAAATTTCTTATCTTCATCTGTGATATCAGGATTATTTTTTACAGTTTTAGCATAAACACCATATTCATGTTCAGCAGCTAATTTCATTTCACCTTTTACTTCTTCAAACTGATCAGCGCCTACATGACACACTGGGCATTCAGCTGGTGCTGCATCTCCTTCATAAACATATCCACACACTTTACATCTAAATTTTGCCATATTCTTTTCTCCTTTTTAATTCCTTAATAGGAATGATTACTATTTAAGTATAACATATAATTCTCTAATGTCAATGGATTTGACTTTTACTTGTAAACAAAAAAATCCCTACCACATAAGTGATAGGAATTTGAGTTATTTATTCTACGCCAACGATGAATGAATAAACTGGCTGTTTACCAACATGAACTTCACATTCTACATCTTCATAGTTTTCTTCAATGAAGCTTGCAGCTGCTTCCTGTTCTTCTTCTGTTACATCTTCACCACAAATAAGTGTAACGATTTCAGAATCTTCATCTACAAGATTGCTTAAAACATTCTTTAATGCTTCTAGCTTATCTGGTACACAAGCCACAATCTTCTTTTCGCATAAAGCCATATAGTTATTCGCTTTAATTTCTAATCCATCAATTGAAGTATCCTTGATTGCGAAAGTCACCTGACCAGTCTTTACATTGGCGATAGCTTCCTTCATTTCTTCAACATTTTCATCTAATGTTGCTTCTGGATTATACATGATTGCAGCAGATAATCCCTGAGGAATAGTCTTTGTAGGTAATACAACAACATCTACTTCTCCTTCTAATACTGTAGCCGCCTGCTGAGCAGTCATAACGATATTAGAGTTATTTGGAAGAATGATGACATGCTTTGCATTGACACCCTTAATTGCTTTAACGATATCTTCAGTTGCCGGGTTCATTGTCTGACCACCAGATACAACATGATCACAATTTAATTCAAGGAACATATCCTTAATACCATCACCTGCCGCAACAGAAATAAGAGCCATTTCCTTTGCAGGAGCCATTGGGATTTCTTCTTCCTTTTCTTCTTCGGATACTTCAGTATTGACTACAGTCACCTTAGTGAATTCACCAAAACGAAGACCTGTATTCAAGGCATTACCAGGCTTTAATGTATCAACATTACCGATAACCTTGTTATCCTTCTGTGCTACTTCTACGTTCTTACCAGGTAAGTTCTTTAATTCATTGATGAAACCATCTAAATTAAATGCATTCATCTTTCTTTCATCAATCTTTAATGTGAACTGTACACGATAGCCATAAGGCTTTTCTTCTTCCTGTACAACTTCTACATCACTTGCAGCACCTACATTTTCAACCTTTTCAATCACTTCACCAGCAAGGGCAGCCATGAAACCAGTTAATACTAATAATAAACCAGCTCCTCCTGAGTCAACAACGCCTACTTCTTTTAATACTGGAAGAAGTTCAGGTGTATTATCTAAAGACTTTTCAGCACTCTTTACAAAATAAGAGAACCAGTCTTCAATTTCCATATCTGGCTGTACATATTTAGCAGCAGCATCAGCAGCTTCTCTGATTACTGTTAAGATAGTACCTTCTACTGGACGCATAACAGCCTTATAAGCCACTTTAGCACCAGAAGAGAATGCATCAGATAATTCTGTTACATTAGCAGTTTCTTTTCCCTTAAGTGATTTAGCCACACCTCTAAAGATTTGTGAAAGGATAACTCCAGAGTTACCTCTTGCACCCATTAATAAACCCTTAGAAAGAGTTTTAGCGATATCACCAATAGATGTATCATCAGCAAGTTTTTCCACCTGTTCAGCCCCAGAATTGAATGTAAGAGACATATTAGTACCTGTATCTCCATCTGGTACTGGGAAGACGTTTAAAGCATCTACCTCAGGATGATTATTATGTAATACGATAGCCCCGCTTAAGACCATCTCTTTAAACATTTTACCGTTAATTTCCTTCATGCTTCACCCTCCTAGTCCATTACACGGATACTCTGAACATAAACATTCACAGCTTCAATATCAATATCTAGAGTCTTTTCTAGTACATATTTAACTTTCTTCTGTACTTCATATACGATTTCAGAAATCTTAACACCGTAACCTACAATAATATAAAGATTAATAATAGAACCAGTCTGACCTTCTTCAACAACAATTCCTTTAGAATAATTATCTTTACCTAGAAGATCATAAAACCCATCCATCATCTTCTGGCTAGCCATACCTACAACACCATAACATTCTGTTGCAGCTCCGCCACAAATAGTAGCAATAACGTCAGTTGAAATATCTATATTTCCAAGATCAGTTGTTTTTTTAATCATATTGATTCCTCCATTTTTATTCTTTTTTCATAATAGTAATTATATATCATATACACAAACATTACAAACAATTAGGATTATAGCAAACAATAAAGATTTTTCAATCCTTATTTGATGCATAAATACACCTTTTTTTACATTTTATACAGTTTCATAAAAAAAATGATTGATTTTTGATGAGGTAGATGGTAAGATACACGAGTATGTGAAACAAGTAAAAGGATGGTGAATTCAATGTCTAGAAAATGTCAGCTTAGCGGTAAAGGACCTATGTCTGGTAACAACCGTTCTCATGCATTAAACGCTACAAGAAGAAAGTGGAATGTTAACTTACAGAAAGCTACTGTCATCATTGATGGTAAGCCTACAAAGGTAAGAGTTTCTGCAAGACAGTTAAGAACTTTAAGAAAGAGCGCTTAATCGATATAATAATAGAGGCTGGTAACAGCCTCTTTTATTTTACTATGTCTAACACTTCTATAAGTTTGTCTATTTCATATGTGACAGCTTGAGAAGTGTCTTTTTGATGTTCTATATTAAAGTAACATGTATCTATACCTGCGTTTTCTCCACCTTTGATATCACTTGTGAGTGAGTCTCCAATAATAATTGTGGTATCAGGATCATAGTGGGTCTTTTCTTTAATATAGTTAAAATAAGTGAGATCAGGCTTTTCATATCCTACATCTTCTGAGATGAAGATATCATCAAATAAATCATAAAGCCCTGTACCCTTTAATTTGCCTAACTGAGCGACTTTTGAGCCATTTGAGGCTGCATACTGCTTGCAATGTGGTTTGAGTGCTAAAATGACTTCTAAGGCGTTTTCATTTAAACAATAATAAGTTCCTAGTGCTTGCTGATAGTCTTTATTAAACTGTATGCCATCAATAGAGACACGAAGTAATGTAAAGAAATCCTCAAAACGTTTGACCATGAGTTCATTTCTTCTTGAATGATCCTTTTCAATCATCTTCCAGCATTCTTTATTAATCTTTTTGTATTCTTCAAATTGTGTTTCTGTCATAGTGACACCATGTTTTTCTAGACATTTTTCCATGCTGATTCTTTCAGACATTTCAAAATTAAGAAGTGTGCCATCTATATCCCATAATATAGTTTTGTATCTCATAATATCCTCCTCATTTAATTATACAAAAAAGATAGGAATACTCAATATCCCTATCTCTTGAATGATTTCTTAAATTGATCAAAAATAGATTCTTTTTCATCAAGTTCCTTAAGTTTTGTATAAAGGTCTTTTTCTTTCTTGCTGAGTTTCTTAGGAATAGAAACATTCACCTGAACATACTGATCACCATAAGTATCACCACGCATGTTCTTAACACCTTTACCCCTAAGTCTCATGACTGTACCAGTCTGAGTTCCTGCAGGAATCTTCATAGTGACATCACCATAAACAGTAGGTACTTCTACTTCACAGCCAAGAGTTGCATCGACTGCAGACACTGGAACTGAAATAGAAATATCATTACCATTTCTCACAAAGTATTTATGTGGACGTACATAGATTTCTACATATAAGTCACCATTAGGACCGCCATTGACACCACGCTGTCCTTTACCAGCGACACGTAACTGCTGATGAGAATTAATACCAGCTGGGATAGTTAATTCTACAGTGACATTCTTATTAATATATCCTGAACCATGACAATGTGGACACTTATCCTTGACTACCTTACCTGTACCATGACAGTCTGGGCAGACTGATTCATTAATGATTGTACCAAATGGTGAACGCTGCTGTACTCTAATACGACCTGTACCACCACATCTAGAACATGTATGCACATCATTAGGATTCTTAGCACCTGTACCATGACAATAAGAACACTGTTCATCATAGTTGATCTTAAGTTCAGTCTTTTTACCCTTGATTGCATCCATGAAATCAATTTCTATCTGAACATAACGGTCTTCACCTTTTTGTGGTCCTGTAGGTCTTCTAGAACGTGACTGTCCTCCGCCAAAGAATGAACCGAAGATATCACCAAAGTCCATATCTTCAAATCCACCAAATCCCTGGCCACCAAATCCTCCAGCACCTGCACCACCCTGTTCAAATGCTGCATGTCCATAACGGTCATAAGCAGCCTTCTTATTCTCATCAGAAAGAATTTCATAGGCTTCATTGACTTCCTTGAACTTTTCTGCTGCATCTGGCGCTTTATTCACATCAGGGTGATATTTCTTTGCCATCTTACGATAGGCACGTTTTATTTCATCTTTTGAAGCATCCTTGGATACGCCAAGGACTTCATAGTAATCTCTCTTATCTGCCATAAATCACACCTCATTTAATATAAGCCAAGGGGATTTCCCTTGGCTTTCTTGTTAGTTCTTTTCAGTAAAGTCTGCATCAACGAAATCATCGTTATTGTTGTTAGATGAAGTGTCTGCACCTGCTGTGTTACCAGCATTCTGCTGCTGATACTGAGCAGCAGCCATCTGCTGAGCAATCTGTTCAAGTTCGCTCATCTTAGATTCAAGAGTAGCCATATCATTATTATCTAATGCAGTCTTAAGTTCATCTCTTAAAGCTGTAGCCTGGTTCTTCTGATCTTCTGGAAGGTTAGCACCCTGTTCAGCTAAAGCCTTATCAATCTGGTTGATCATAGCTTCTGCTTTGTTCTTAGTTTCGATGTCTTTACGTTTCTTTTCATCATCAGCCTTGTTGCTTTCAGCTTCCTTAACCATTCTATCGATTTCTTCTTCACTTAAACCTGTAGAGTTCTGAATAGTGATAGACTGTTCTTTGTTTGTCTTCATATCTTTTGCTTTAACGTTTACGATACCGTTAACGTCGATATCAAATGATACTTCGATCTGAGGAACGCCTCTTGGAGCTGGTTCAATACCATCAAGTTTGAATAAGCCTAACTGCTTATTGTCCTTTGCCATAGCACGTTCACCCTGTAATACGTTGATATCTACAGCTGGCTGGTTATCAGCAGCAGTTGAGAAGATCTGTGATTTAGTAGTTGGGATAGTTGTGTTACGTGGGATTAATACTGTCATAACACCACCCATTGTTTCGATACCAAGTGATAATGGTGTAACGTCAAGTAATACGATATCTTTAACATCACCAGTGATTACACCACCCTGGATTGCTGCACCCATAGATACAACTTCATCAGGGTTAACTGACTTGTTAGGTTCTTTTCCTAATAATCTCTTAACTGATTCCTGTACTGCGATAATACGAGTAGAACCACCAACTAATAAGATCTGATCGATTTCTGCTGGAGTTACATCAGCATCGCTTAATGCCTGTCTTACTGGAACTTCAGTTTCAGCAACTAAATCAGAAGTTAATTCATCAAATTTAGCTCTTGTAAGAGTCATATCTAAATGAAGTGGTCCATTTGCACCAGCTGTAATATATGGTAATGAGATCTGAGTCTGCATCATACCAGATAAATCTTTCTTAGCCTTTTCTGCAGCATCTTTAACTCTCTGCATAGCCATCTTATCAGCACTTAAATCAACACCGTTTTCTTTCTTGAATTCAGAAACCATGTAATCCATGACTTTCTTATCGAAGTCATCACCACCTAAGTGGTTGTTACCTGCAGTGGCCAATACATCGAAAGTACCATCAGCTAAGTCAAGGATAGATACATCGAATGTTCCTCCACCTAAGTCATATACTAATACTTTCTGTTCCTGATCTGCTTTATCTACACCATAAGCAAGTGCAGCTGCAGTAGGTTCGTTGATAATACGTTCAACTTCAAGACCAGCAATCTTACCAGCATCCTTAGTAGCCTGACGCTGTGAGTCATTGAAGTAAGCTGGAACTGTGATAACTGCACGAGTGACAGGTTCACCTAAATAGCTTTCAGCAGTAGCCTTTAAGTTCTGAAGAATCATTGCTGAAATTTCTTCTGGTGTATAATCACGACCATTGACATGTTCTTTATAGCTTGTACCCATATGTCTCTTGATTGATGAAACTGTATCAGGGTTTGTAACTGCCTGACGCTTTGCAGCTTCACCAACGATGATTTCACCGTTCTTGAATGCAACAACTGATGGAGTTGTTCTCATTCCTTCTGGATTTGCAATAACTTTTGCTTCACCATTTTCCATTACACTGACACATGAATTTGTTGTACCTAAATCAATACCAATAACTTTACTCATAATAAGTTCTCCTCCTATTAATCCTTATTCACTTTCACTAAAGTTGCTCTAATAACTCTATCTTTTAACATATAACCTTTTTGTAATTCTTCAGTCACGATATTTGGACCAAAGTCAGGATTGTCATCCTGCATAACTGCCTGGTGTATATTAGGATCAAATTCCTTACCCTGTGCTTCAATCACTGTTACACCATTCTTACCAAGAATATTCATTAACTGGTTTAAGATCATCTTATTACCTTTAAGAATATTCTTGCCTTCTTCGCTTTCAGGTTCTACAGTTAATGATCTTTCATAGTTATCAATAACTGGTAATAACTCTTCAATAAAAGACTGCATTGCATACTTTAACTGATTTGCATGTTCTGTCTTAAGTCTTTTCTTTAAGTTTTCCATATCAGCGAATACTTTATAATAATCTGTCTTCCACTGGTTGATTTGAGATTCTAAATCTTTAATCTTTTCATCCTTAGGATCTACTGTTTCTTCAGTTGTTTCTTCTTTTACTTCTTCAACTGCTTCTTCAGTTTCTTCAACAGCTTCGTCTTTCTTCATTTCTTCTGCCATGGTCTCACCTCTTCTACTCATCATTTTCCTTGATGATTCTTTCTATATTTTCAGTAATATATTCTACAAGCGATACAACTTTCTTGTAAGGCATACGCGTTGGACCGATTACAGAAATCGTTCCTTTATTAGCTCCTCCTGTATCAAAAGAAGATGAAATAACAGATACATCATCAAGTCCAGATACATTTGAATCATCACCGATTAATACCTTAATGCCATCATCATCTGTTGGTGCTAAGAAATTCCAGTTTGATGAATTTTCAAATGCACTGACTAGTTTTCTTAACTTATTGACATCATTGTATTCTGGCTGATATAACAAATGATCTTTACCAGAGAAATATACATTGTTTCTTGCAAATTTCATAAATGCTTCTAAGAAAGCATTAAACAAGATTTCATGTTCCTTGATTCTCGTATTGAGGATTGGCTTGACATCGTTTTCTAACTTATCTGCTACCTGATTGATTGGTGTACCGACGAGTGTATCATTCATTACCGATACACAAGCCTGTAAATCGTCTAAACTCAACGTTTCAGATAAAGTGAAAACTCGATTTTCTACATGTCCCTTATCCGTCACTATGATGGCTGTCACATTTCTTGTTCCAATTGGAACCAATGTGATATTTTGCAGACATTCATAACTTGAATTAGGTCCTAGAGCAACCGCCGTCAGATCAGTCAACTGGCTTAACATTTCGCAGCTTTCTTTAATCAAACTATTCAATGATTGATGTGTATCACTAAAGATTGTTGCAACCTGATTTTTCACCTGTTCATCAACATTTGGCTGAAGCAAAGTATTGACATAATAGTAATATCCCTTCTTAGAAGGAACACGACCAGAAGATGTATGTGTCTTCACTAGAAAGCCAAGTTCTTCAAGCTTGCTCATTTCATTTCGGATAGTGGCGCTTGAATAGGGTAATTCATATTTTGTCATCAATAGTTTAGATCCAACAGGTTCTGCTGTTTCGATAAACTCTTCGACAATATATTTAAATATTAGCATTTGTCTTGCCGATAGCACTCCCAAGCACCTCCTTAGCACTCTTTTTCCTCTTGTGCTAGATTCATTATACATTCTTTTTTAGCAGTGTCAAGCCTTTAGTGCTAGTTTGTATCAAAAAACGGTTTCTATTTCTAGAAACCGTTGAACTACTCTGGTAAGAAATCAAGAAGAATAGAATTAAGAAGATCAAGCGTATGATTTGTTTTCAAATGATTATTTTCAATAATCAAAAAATGATTGGCGAGGTTTTTAGAAAGTGCCTCAGGATAGACTTCATCAATAATACGATGATATCTTCTTTTAAATTCATCAAGGTCCAATCCTTCTTCAAGACGTAACGACATCATGAGATGATTAAACATTGTATCCTCGATTGTTTCTTTTTCTATATATATTGTATTCTTACCTTGAAGATAATCAGTGAGACTACGCGAGTGAGAGATGAGTTCATCATCTATTTTAGCTGTTGCGCCAATGCCCACACCATAATAGTTTTCATAATGCCAATAGACTTTATTGTGAATTGATTCATGATTGCCTAATGCATAATTAGAGACTTCATAACGATGGAACCCTGCTTCATTAAGTGTCGCTACAATATAATCACTCCAGATTCCTTCTGTTTCTTCATCAAGTGGTTCATAGTTGTCATAAAGTCTTGTATGTTCTTCTAATATGAGAGAATAGTAAGATAAATGATTGATTGGAAGAGATAAGGCAATGTGTAAATCTTCCTTCACATCTTCTAATGTCTGTCCTGGTAATCCATACATGAGATCAATAGAAATATGCTTAAAGCCAATAGTCTTCGCATTTCTGACGACTTCTTTCGCAATAGAAGATGTATGATAACGTTCAATTCTTTTTAATAATGTATCATTAAATGTCTGTACACCAACACTTAAGCGATTCACACCATGACTATGCATACTTTCTAGTTTATCTAGTGTTGCTGATTCAGGATTGACTTCCATTGTATATTCTAGAGTATCATCACCTACAAAAGGATCAACCATAGTTAAAAGTGTATTGAGCTGAGAAAGAGAAAGTGCACTGGGTGTCCCTCCTCCTATATAAATGGTTTTCATCGGATGATGAGGAAGGGTGTCAAGTTCTTCCTTTAAACAGTTCAAATATTTTTCTACAAATTCTTCACGATAATACACCTTTGCGAAATCACAATAAGAACAAATATGATCACAAAAAGGAATATGAATATAAAGTGCTTTTGTTTCCATATCATATCCTCATCAAGAAGAGTTCTAATCCTCTATATTTATCCACTGTCCCTGTCTTGATGGCATAGTCCAGTTCAGATAAAGCATAAAGTTTTTCCATAAGTTCTGTAATATCAAAATGTGCTGCATTTTTACGGATTGGATAGATTGCACGTGGATTAAGTCCTAGTGCAGAGGCAATATCATTATCACGATAACCCTTCTTGCTCATAATAGAGACCTGATAAAGATTACGTAATGAATTCGCAATTAACCCAATCAATTGTAAAGGCTCATGGTTTTGAGAAATCAAATCCTGATAGACACGCATGGTATTTCTTAAATCATGATTCATAAGCGCATTCGTTAATTTAAAGACATCTTCTTCAACACGTGGTGGTACAAGTCTTTCAACATCTTCCTTCTTTATATTATGTGTATAAAGACATAACTTTTCTACTTGATTAGAAATAGTCAAAAGATCATTCCCACAGCGATCCAGCAATAAAATCAATGCATTATCTTCAATAGAAGCATTTCTATGAATAATTGCTTCTCTAGTCGCCTTATAAAGCTGATTAAAGGTTAATTTTTCCATTTCATACCATTTTGCATGCTGACGTAATGATTTGACTACTTTCTTTCTTTCATCAAAATTACGCTGATCCTGATAGATCACAAAAACAGTTGCTGGATTATCATGTTCTATATAATCTAAAAATAGCTTGATATCTTCATCTGTGACAAGCTTCTTTTTAGGTTTTTCTTTTGTAAGAAAGATTGGATTCTTTAAGACAACCATCTTATATTCTGTTAAGAAAGGCTGTGTTAAAGCATCTTCAATGATCTCCTTCATTGGTGTTTCACCTGCATGATAAACCATATAATTCATATCATCACTTGTACATTGATATTTCTTTTTTAAGTCCTCTAATCTTTGTGCAAGTAGTAGTTTTTCTTCTCCATATAATACAATATTCATAGTTCTCCATCCTTTTGTCCTATTCTACCATATATTCATGATTAACGGTAAATAAGATGTTCTCCTAAATAAGTGATAATAGAAAAGCTGCCATCTAGATCAGTACGTAGTATTCTAATCTTTCTTTCTTCTAATCGTTTAATCACAATACTGGCTGGATGACCATAAAGATTATGTTCTCCTACACCAATCATCGCAATACGTGGATGTACCATTTGAAAAAAGGTAACAGAAGAAGAATAACCACTGCCATGATGTGCGACCTTCAAGACATCGATATCTATTTCTCCATATTTCTTATAAAGATCTTCTTCTACATTACTTGGGATATCTCCTGTAAATAAATAGGTATAGCCTCCTGTTGTCACTAACATAACCAATGAATTCTCATTGGTAGAAGGGTATATCACATCACTTTTAAGCATCTTGATTGTAATCAACTTGTTCTTTTCTTCTTCCTGATAAGTATCAATAATACGCTTGACTTGATATTTCTTCTTTAATGATTCTAATGCCCCATAGTGATCATAATCGTGATGGGATATATAAACTCTATCAATATATGGAACACCCTGAGATTTAAGAAATGGAATGACATTATGAGAGGCTATATCATAATTCTTATTGCCTCCTGTATCAATCAAATAATTACCTTGATTAAAAGGAAGACGGATTAATGAACAATCTCCCTGCCCTACATCAATTGTAGAAACCTGAGTGTATGGTTTATAGATACTATATATATGGAAGCTCAACAATAACGCGCATAATAAAGACATAGAGAATTGTATACTTTTCTTTTCTTCTAATAATAAGAAAATATAAAATAAAATCACATAATAAAGAATAACAAATGAAAGCGTTGGTTTTTGGAATGATTTCAGCATTGAATGAAGTAATGAAATTCAAAATCATCTGCTGGTAGGTGATCATTGTCTTCATAATTAAATCTATTGGGAAAATAAGAGAGAAGAGTGTCACAATATAGAAACAGGATATAAAAGGAGAAAGAAGAACAGTTAAAAAATAAGAAAAGATATTAATAGAAAAGTTAAGTGTTAATACAATGGGAATACCACCTAAATAGATAAGGAAAGATCGATTCGGGAAATGTTTTGTCATAATGACAAGGAAATAGATAAAGTAAGAGAAGACAAAGGAAATACTAAAGATAATATAAGGATTCTTAACAACATTAAATAAAATAAGAAATGAGAGGACATCTAGTTGATTGAACTTCTCTTTTACAAGATCATAGATAACAAGCATATAAAAAGCACGATGAAGGGATATATTATATGGTATAGAAAAGACATAAAAGCCTATAAGTACTTTGATGATGATATCTGCGATATCATCACGTACAAATGATTTAATAAGACTGAGACATTTGTAAAGCAAATGAATATGCATACCTGAGAGAGCGAACATATGGACAAGAGAAAGACTCGTCAGTAAAGAATAGTCTTCTTTAATGGCTTCATCTTTTATACCGAGGATAAAAAGCTTTTGATAGCTTTTTATAGACTTTATAGATGAAAAATGTTTTTCTAACAACTGGTAAAAGGATGGATGGGATGAAACAGAGGTAATATTGGTGATTTGAGCCTTTGCGACAATATTATTGGCTTTAAATGAGTGATATTCATCATAGCCTATGGGATCTTTACGATGCTTGATATCTAGAAATCTAAGTTTGACAAGGACTTCATCATTATATTGAAACGTATGATCTGTATAGGCTTTAATCTTCCCATAATCAGTGTTTAAAATAATATAATTGTCTCTTATGTCTTTTACCTTTCCTGAAACAATGGAAGGAACTTCTGATGAAGTCATTGGTCTTAATATAATAGGGATTAAAAAAAGAAGCCATAACATGCTTCTGCCAAAACGTTTTAGTAGATAAATGAAATAAACAAGTAAAAATATATAGAATAAAGGATGGACTAAATAAGCAACAGTAATCAATAAGACAAATACAGCATAATAGACAAGATGGTATCTTAAAGGCATAGATAGTCACGGTAGATGAGATACTTCTTCTCACCTATCCCCTGTATATTCATGATATCTTCTATTGAATAAAAAGGTTGTATCTGTCTGTAGTCAATGAATTTCTGTGCTGTTTTCTCTCCGACTCCTTTTAAAGTCATAAAGTCTTCTAATGTTCCTTTGTTTAATGAAATCATATTGGCTCTTTTTTCTGGTAAGTAAAAACGCATTTCTGCCTGAATACTTCTATTCATATTTAAAGAATCCATGCAAGCATTCTCTTTTACTCCTACCTCTTTTACTAAATCACTCATCGTCATGCCTTCTTTAATAGGAACTTCACCCGTTTGATTAAAAGCACCTTCTAATGTGATATAGACTTCTGATTTTTGTGTAGAGCTGACTTTTTCGGGCTTTTGATAACTATATATAAATGAGGCAATACTCAAAAGAATCAGCCCAATAATCTTAATTTGACGCATAAAAAAAAGAGAATTAACTTAATTCTCTCTTGTAATATGAAAATGTCTATAAGCAAGATCTGTCGCAATTCTGCCTCTTGAAGTACGTTTGATCAAGCCTTTTTGTAGTAAGTAAGGTTCATAGACATCTTCTAATGTCATTCTTTCTTCACCAATACTTGCAGCCAGTGCTTCTAAACCAACTGGACCGCCCTGAAAACGATTAATGATGCCTAGTAAGTATTTATGGTCAACATCATCCAAGCCTAGATTATCAACCTTTAAACGGTCTAGTGCCTGCATTGTACGGTCTTTTGTAATGATGTCATCACCATAGAACTGTGCAAAGTCTCGAACACGTCTAAAGAGTCTATTCGCAATACGCGGTGTTCCTCTTGAACGTCTGGCAAGTTCCATCTTTGCTTCCTCTTCCATGGTCATACCATAGACTTTACTAGTACGAGAAATGATATCTCTGAGTTCTTCATCTTTATAATAATCAAGTTTAGCCACAATACCAAAACGATCACGTAGTGGTGCTGAGATATCACCTGCACGTGTTGTTGCACCAACAAGAGTGAAAGGAGGTAAATCAATACGTACAGAACGTGTTGTCGCATCTTTACCAATCATGACATCTACACAGAAATCTTCCATAGCTGGATAAAGGATTTCTTCTACTACCTTATTGAGACGATGAATTTCATCAATAAAGAGAACATCACCTGGTTCTAGAGATGTAAGTAATGCGACAAGATCACCTGTCTTTTCAATAGAAGGCCCTGTTGTAATCTTAATATGAGTTCCCATTTCATTCGCAATAATCATTGACATAGTGGTTTTACCTAGTCCAGGAGGACCATAGAACAAAACATGATCAAGTGTTTCATCACGCATCTTTGCAGCACCTACAAAGACACGTAGGTTTTCCTTTAAATCATGCTGACCTACATATTCATCAAAAGAAGCCGGTCTTAAAGAGCTTTCTTCATCTTCAATATGTTCATTTGTATCTAAAACATCACGATCCATATATATCTCCTTTCATTATTGTGTCAATAAAGCCAATGCACGTTTGACATAGCCATTTGTATCTAAGTTTTCACCAGATAAGACTTTCATTGCCTTTTCTACATCACTTTGTTTATAACCTAACGCGATCAATACTTCAGTGGCTTCTTCATAATCTGGAGAACCTAAAGGCTTCATCGCACGCTTATCAAACTTACCATGCAAATCAAGAATGATCTGCTGTGCGGCTTTAGGACCAATACCCGGTATCTTCTTTAGATATGCTGTATTTTTACCTTCTATCGCATCAATAATCGCATCAATCTCACCTGTCGCAAGAATACCGATAGCTGTCTTACAGCCTATTCCTTTGACTAGAATAAGTTTCTGAAATAATTCTTTTTCTTCTTTTTTCTTAAAGCCAAATAAAGTAATATCATCCTCTTTGACCTGCTGGTAGATATAGACTGTTGCATCATCACCCTTCTTAAAATTATAAGGATTAGACACATGTATTTCATAGCCTATTCCATGATTATCTATGACAATATGATCTGAATACAGATCTGCAATGATTCCTTTGATATAACTATACATAAAATCACTCCTTAGCAATTCTTAATTCTATCATATGTCAAAAAAAAATACCATTTCTAGAAATGGTATTAATTATAAAATTCGAATTCGAAGTCATATAGGCGTACAGTATCGCCATCTTCACAGCCTGCTTCTCTTAATGCATCATCGATACCCATATTACGGATCTGTAATGCGAATCTCTGGAAGCCATCATCTGTAGTAAATGATGCCATCTGTACAAGTCTTTCAACTTTCTTACCAGTGACTTCCCATACACCATTACCTTTGTTGTGGATAGTGAATGGTTTTTCTTCTTCCTTATAAGTATAAAGAACACTTTCCTGTTCTTCTTCCTGATTAAAGAAGTCTGGTGCAGTTTCTAATGCATCAGCCACTGCATAAAGAACAGCATCGATACCTTCATGGATAGGTGCAATGATTGGGAATACTTTCTGATCCCCAAGCTTTTCCTGGAATTTCTTTAAGTTTTCTTCTGCTTCATCGCCATCCATCTTATTTGCGACAATGATCTGTGGTCTTTCTAATAGACGATATTCATATTCACCTAATTCTTTATTAATAGTGACATAATCTTCATAAGGATCTCTTCCTTCGCTACCGCTCATATCAATAATATGTACGATAACACGACATCTTTCGATATGTCTTAAGAACTGATGACCTAATCCTTTACCCTGTGATGCGCCTTCAATTAGACCAGGTAAGTCTGCCATAACAAATGAACGACCATCCTTAACCTGAACAACACCTAAATTAGGCACAATAGTTGTAAAGTGATAATCTGCAATCTGTGGTCTTGCTTTTGAAACAACAGATAATAAAGTAGACTTACCAACACTTGGGAATCCTACTAATCCAACATCTGCAAGTAGCTTTAATTCTACTCTTAAGTTGAATTTTTCACCTGGTTCACCATTTTCACAGATCTTAGGTGCTGGGTTACGTGATGAAGCAAATCTTGCGTTACCACGACCACCACGGCCGCCTTTTGCGATAACAGCACGCTGACCATCTTTTGTAAGATCAGCAATAATATTGCCTGTATCATCATCATAAACACAAGTGCCCACTGGTACTCTGATGACTAAGTCATCTGCATCAGCACCATGCATCTTTTTAGCATGACCTTTTTCACCATTCTGGGCTTTATATTCACGATAATATCTTAAATCTAATAAAGTAGATAATGAGTTTGTTGCAACGAAGATCACACTTCCGCCACGACCTCCATCTCCTCCAGATGGACCTCCTTTAGGAACATGTGCTTCACGTCTAAACGCAACTGTACCATTACCACCAGTACCAGCTTGAACATAAATCTTAACGCGATCAATAAATTTCATGTATCCACCTTCTTTCTTTAAAAAAAGAATCCCATAGGGGATTCTTGAGATTAAGCTACTGGGTAAACAGATACCTGTTTCTTGTTTTTACCAAGTCTTTCGTATTTAACGACACCATCAACTTTAGCGAATAAAGTATCGTCTCCACCTTTACCAACATTAGTACCAGGATGAACCTTTGTACCTCTCTGTCTATAAATAATTGAACCAGCTGTGCAAGTCTGTCCATCAGAAAGCTTAGCACCTAAACGCTTTGATTCAGAGTCACGACCGTTCTTAGTAGAACCTACACCCTTTTTAGAAGCGAATAACTGTAAATCTAACTTTAACATAGTATTATACCTCCCTAGTGTTAATTTTAACATATTGTTCATATGAGAATTCAACAGTTTCTAGAATTTTTATTAAAGTTTCTAGAATAATCTGATAATCTTCACGATTATTGAATATCTCGAAATAAGAGTAACCACTCTCTACATTGGCAAGATTGCCATCTTTCATGAAACCTTTGGCTTCAAGCATATTGTAAATACCTACTACTGCAGTACTGATTCCAGCACATGCGAGATCTTTACCATATTCATTTTGTCCTGCATGTCCTTCAACCTTGATTGATTGAATCTGACCTGCATGATACACGACATCTACGTGAGTCATTAAGCGTTAATTTCTTTGATTGTTAACTTAGTATAAGGCTGTCTATGACCCTGTTTCTTATGATAATGCTTTTTAGGCTTATATTTGAATACAGTGACTTTCTTTTCCTTACCCTGTTTTTCAACAGTTGCAGTAACCTTAGCGCCTTCCACATAAGGATGACCAACTTTAACACCGTTATCACCAACTAAAAGAACCTTTTCGAAAGTGTATTCAGTGCCTTCTTCAACATCTAACTTTTCTACAAAAATAGTATCTCCGGCTTCAACCTTTAACTGTTTTCCACCAGTTTCAATAATTGCGTACATCAGTGTACCTCCTTCATATTTTTTTCTCTTAGACTCGCCAACCAAGGCAGCACTTGCATTTAATACCTCTTATGTGCGGTTGTAGTCAGAGGTCTACAACGCTGATTATAATATCATTTCTTACCCTTATCGTCAATATTTTTTTCAATTTTCTTGAATTCTTGTCTAGGACAGGTACGATTATACACTTCTCTTAGGTGTTCTTGTGATACATGTGTATAAATCTGGGTCGTAGATAAAGAGGAATGGCCTAATAATTCCTGGACAACACGAATATCCATACCTGCATCTAGCAAATGTGTCGCAAAGGAATGGCGAATTGTATGAGGATGAATCTTACGTAAAGGATCATAGAGATACATTGTGCGATCAATAATATTCTCTACCCCTCTATTTGTCAGTTTCTTTCCTCTTCGATTCACAAATACATAATCATGTGTTTCATGATATTCATTCATAATGCTGATACGATCATCATTGATATATTGTAGTAACCATTTCTTGGCATAATCATGAAATGGGACTTCTCTTTCTTTACTTCCTTTACCAAGCACTCTAATCATCTGTCTATTAAAATCAATCTGCGGCAGGCGCAATGACACCACTTCACTTACACGAAGACCTGATGCATACATGAGTTCTAAAAGCGCCTTGTTTCTTACTCCTAAAGATGTATGTGTATCAATTGAGTCTAAATAGCCCATCATTTCATCCACATAGAGAAAATCAGGATTTCTAGAGCCTGTTTTTAAAGAATGTACCTGGGTAAATGGATTAGAGGATACAGTGTTCTTGTGGCATAGATATTTAAAGAAAGATCTAAGAGAACTCAAATAATGATTGATCGTTGTATGAGATAAATGCTTCTCATTCAAATGAATCAGATAATTCTGAATCACATAATAGTCTACTTCCTGTAAAGAAATACTTTCTTTTCCTATAAATAAGAGAAAGTCTGTGAGTTCTCTTTCATAGGATTGTAAAGTGAGTACAGAGTAGTTCTTTTGATATTTAAGACAGTGAAGAAAAGCTTTCTTTTCATCCATTGATGAATTCTTCCATCTTTTCTAATGCACGCTGTGCATATTTTTCTTTCTTTTCTTTTTTCTTCACTTTACCTTCTAAATCAGGAAGAATACCAAAGTTCGCCTTCATTGGCTGGAAATCACTTGGAGAAGCATGGGTAATATAATAAGCTAAAGAACCCATAACTGTTTCTCTAGGATAGACAAGAAGTTCTTCTCCCTTTAAATATCTCACCATATTCTTACCAGCTACGATACCACTCTGTGCTGATTCTACATAACCTTCCACACCAGTCATCTGACCTGCAAAGAATAAATCTTCACGATTCTTGAACTGATATGTAGGATTTAGATAAGTAGGTGAATTGAAATAACAATTACGATGCATGATACCATAACGGACAATAGACGCATTTTCTAATCCTGGAATCATATGAATAATACGATCCTGTTCACCCCATTTAAGATGTGTCTGGAATCCTACAATATTATAAAGAGAACCTACCGCATTATCCTGTCTTAACTGCACGACTGCTTCAAAACGCTGACCATCCTTTTCTAGTCCTACTGGTTTCATTGGACCAAAAAGAAGTGTCTGCTTTCCTCTTCTTGCGATTTCTTCAAAAGGCATACAGCCTTCAAAGAATTTTTCTTCAAAATCATGAGGCTTAACAACTTCTGCATTGATCAGCGCATCATAGAAAGCATCAAATTCTTCTTTAGTCATTGGACAGTTGATATATTCTCCATCACCCTTGTCATAGCGTGATTTATAAAAGGCTTTACTAAAATCAATAGATTCTTTTGTGACAATTGGAGCCGCTGCATCATAAAAATAGAAATAATCCTGATTACCCATTAAATTCATGATTTCTTTCGCAAGTGCATCACTTGTCAAAGGTCCGGATGCAATGATTGTAGGACCCTCTGGAATCTCTGTCACTTCTTCACGATGAACAGTGACAAGAGGATGATTTTCAATAAACTCTGTTACCGCATGAGAGAATCCTTCACGATCGACTGCAAGTGATCCTCCAGCAGGTACTGCATGGTCTCTTGCCATCTTGATAATCAAGCTGTCATTCATTGTCATTTCCTGTTTTAATACACCGACTGCATTCTTTAAGCCATCTGCACGTAATGAATTAGAACATACCAATTCTGCAAAATCACTTGTTTTATGTACATCTGTCTTCTTAACTGGTCTCATCTCATAAAGATGTACAGGAATTCCTTCTTTAATAAGCTGGTAAGTGGCTTCAACACCAGCAAGTCCACCACCAACGACATTTACTTCCTTGATCATATTTTCCTCCAATGAAAGAAAATGAACTGCATGGGCAGTTCATTATTCTTCTTTCTTTTTCTTTTCTTTAATAATTGTTTTACACTTTGGATAATTAGAGCAGGCTTTAAATGGTCCAAAACGACCTTTCTTCCATACAACTGGACTGCCACAGTTAGGACATGTTTCACCTGTCTCTTCAAGTTTCTGAGGCTTGATATATTTACACTTAGGGTAATTAGAACATGCTTCAAAACGTCCAAAACGACCCATTTTATAGATCATAGGAGAACCACATTGAGGACATGTCTCACCTGTTTCTTCATTGATCTTATTTTCATCAGCTTTGACATATTTACATTCTGGATAATTAGAGCAGGCAACAAATTCACCAAAGCGCCCTTTTCTAATAACAAGATCTCCACCACATTCAGGACACTTTTCTCCTGTCTTTTTAGGTTCAATCTTTTCCATACCGTCATATGCTTTTTCTAGTAGTGGCTCAAAAGCCTGTTCAAATTCAGTTAAAGCATGAACATAGGTATCCTGCCCCTTCGCAATTTCATCAAGCTCATTTTCCATCTTTGCAGTATAGTCTACATTGATGATTGAATCAAAATATTCTAAAAGCTTCTTATTAGTCAGAAGGCCTGATTCTGTAGGCTTGAATGTCTTCTTTTCTAAAGTGACATATTCTCTTGTAACAATTGTATCGATAATAGTCGCATAAGTAGAAGGACGACCAATACCTAATTCTTCCATTGCCTTGATGAGTTTTGCTTCTGTATAACGTGCTGGTGGTGTAGTGAAATGCTGTTCCTTATTGATCTTCTTTGCATCAATCAATTCATTTTCATCCATATCTGGGAGTAATTCATTCTTACTCTTATCATATTCACCATAAACCTTTAACCAGCCATCAAACTTTAAGATAGAGCCTGATGCGTTAAACTTATAATCATTGTTGTCTAATACTAAAGATGTACTTGCAGACTGGCTTGGCGCCATGAGTGAAGCAAGTGCACGTGCATAGATCAATGAATAAAGCTTATATTGTTCCTGTGTAAGGTATTGTTTAATACTTTCAGGTGTACGATCAATACTTGTAGGACGGATGGCCTCATGGGCATCCTGTACATTTTCAGTCTTCTTTGAAACCTTAATACTTCCTACATATTCTTTACCATATGTCTTTTCAATATAATCCATTGCAGCTGCAGTGAATTCTGGTGATAAACGGATAGAGTCTGTTCTCATATAAGTAATGAGACCGACTGTTTCAGTACCGATATCAATTCCTTCATAAAGCTTCTGAGCAATTGACATAGTACGTCTTGCTTTGAAGTTTAATTTAGAAGACGCTTCCTGCTGAAGTGTTGAAGTAATGAATGGTGCATAAGAATTTCTTTTCTTTGTTGTTTTCTTAATCTTCTCTACAGTGAATGTAGGTGTTAATGCATCATAAATAGTTTGTGCTTCTTCACCATTATGAATTTCTAATTTCTTAGTTTTGTATTTAGTGAGTTCTGCAACAAATGGAATATTATCCTTTTCAAATTCAGCATCAATCTTCCAGAATTCTTCTGGGATGAATGCATCAATCTCTGCTTCTCTTTCACAGATGAGTCTTAATGCGACTGACTGTACACGTCCTGCAGACTTAGATTTAATCTTTTTCTGCAGAAGTTTAGAAAGCTTAAACCCGATAATTCTATCTAAGACACGTCTTGTTTCCTGAGAATGAACAAGATCCATATCAATCTTACGAGGATTCTCAATCGCTTTTGTGACTGCATTCTTAGTGACTTCGTGGAATTCTACTCTTTTTGTAGTCTCAGGATCTAATCCTAACACTTCTGCTAAATGCCATGAGATAGCTTCTCCTTCACGGTCCGGATCGGTTGCGAGATAAACATCATCTGCTTTTTTGGCACATGCTTTTAATTCTTTTACAACATCTTTCTTATCTTTACTAATAACATAATGAGGGGCAAACTCATTTTCTATATCTACACCTAAGCCGCCTTTACCAGAGATAGCCAGGTCTCTGATATGTCCTTTTGATGATTTTACAACAAACTCATCACTTAGGTATTTACTAATTGTTTTAGATTTAGATGGTGATTCGACAATAACTAAATGACTCATACATCTAACCTCCTTCATCACATTATAATATGGGATTTTTTTATTTTGTCAACATCTTAGTGAGAATAAGAAGCGAAACGCTTCCTATTCTTCCAAGATATCTTCTACATTCATGACCAGTTTTGCACCCTGCTGAATCAGTGCATTACAGCCTATTGAGTCATACACACGCCCTGGAACAGCAAATACATCCTTGCCTTGTTCTAAGGCAAAACCAACTGTAATCATTGTACCGCTCTTAAGATCTGCTTCAGTAACAAGAAGTTTTTGTGAGAGTCCCGCAATAATACGATTACGTTTTGGAAAATGGTCTTTACGAGGCAGTGTACTTCCAGGGTATTCACTTATAATAAGTTCATTCTTCAATACATAATACAGGTCTTCATTCATCGGTGGGTAAGGATAATCAATCCCACTGCCAAGAACTGCAACAGTATGACCCTTTGATCTAATAGCTGTGCGATGACTGACGCCATCAATTCCCTTAGCCATTCCCGAAACAATCACAATATCATGTTTCACAAGTTCTTTTACTAGTACACGTGTTGCCTGAACACCATACTCACTGCAGTCTCTTTTACCAATGACCGCGATACAATCTTTATCTAATAAAGATAAAGAACCATAATAATAGAGCACAAATGGGGGACAGTTGATATATTTAAGCTGTTGTGGATAATCATCACTAATAATAGTCGTATAAGAACTCTTGATGGTCGCAAAGAGTTCTTCCTTTAAAGATTCATCCACACGTTCCTTACGTTCTAAAGCCTTATAAATCAAATCAAACTGTCCTTTATACTTCAACGAAAAATAGAGTAGAATATCTTCCACACAATCACCTCCTACTATATCTATTCCTAATAGAAGGCTTATTTTCTCAAAAAAGAGAAAGATCTTTAATCTTTCTCTTCAAAATCAAACGATAATTGTTCATTGAGTACTTTCTGTACTGGCGCAAAAGAACGACGATGAATTGGAGTGACACCATACTTTTCTAATGCTTCCTTATGGGCTTTAGTGACATAGCCCTTATGTTTTTCAAAGCCGTATTCTGGATATTGTTTTCCATATTCTTTCATCATGCGGTCTCGAGTAACTTTTGCAAGAATACTGGCTGCCCCAATAAAAATACTTTTTGCATCTCCCTTAATAATAGAAAGATGAGGAATATCTCCTAAAGGCATTGCATCGCTTAAAGTAAAATCAGGCTCTAATGAAGCAATAATACGCTTCATACCTGTACGAGATGCTTCATAGACATTGAGAGTATCTACTTCTTCTACTGATAATACTTCTATTTGATAAGCCAGAGCATTTTCTATAATCAGGTCATAGAGAGCTTCTCTTTTCTTTTCTGTGAGTTTCTTAGAATCATTGATACGTTCATCATAGAAATCTTCAGGAAAGATGACGCCACCTACTACAAGTGGTCCAGCCATGGGACCTCTTCCCGCTTCATCTACACCTAGTATTCTAGAATAGCCTGCAGTTCTTGCTTCGTTTTCATATTTTAAACGTTCCTGTTTATTCATCGCTGAGCTCCCATGTGATTTTTCCTAGAGAACCGTTCTTTAAGTCATTAAAGAATGTTTCCTGTACACGGTCATAATCTGTTTCGCCTCTTAATTTCTTAATATGACGATAATCTGAGATATGATCATATACTCCAATAACCCAGTCCGAATCCAAATCAATTGTCAAATTATAACGCTGTTTCAACATCTCTGGATAATGTTTTGCGAGGTAACCAATTGCATGAATAAATAAATCATCAAGAGGAAGAATTTCCATCTTAATAGAACCACATAATGCGACATTCATCGCTTTATTCATATCTGTGAATTTAGGTTCAAGTACACCTGGTGTATCAAAAAGTTCAAAGTCCTTATCAACACGGATAATCTGCTGAGCCTTTGTGACACCTGGCTTATTTCCTACTGCAGCGGCTTTTCTTTTCGCAATCTTATTAATAAAAGTAGATTTACCCACATTAGGAATGCCAGCTACTAAAGCACGAATTGGCTTTGGCTTTAAACCTCTTGCTGCTTCTTTTTCACGCTTTTCTTTTAACTGATAGCGACACATGTTCACAATCTTTTTTTCTTCTTTGAAGTTCTTTAAATCAACTGCGATAGCACTATGTCCCTGTCTTTTAAATTCTGCAATAAGGGCTTCTGTTGTCTTAGGATCAGCGAGATCCTTCTTTGTAAGAATATAAAGACGAGGCTTATTTTTGATCATATGATCAAGTTCTGGATTATGTGTTGAAAAAGGAGCACGTGCGTCAACAAGTTCAATCACAATATCTACTAACTTTACTTTACTTTCGATTTCTCTCTGGGCTTTAGCCATATGCCCTGGATACCACTGAATCTGCTTTGCCATAAGTTCCTCCTCAATCATTTCTCTTAATATGCTGGATTGGATAAATAATATATCCATTTTTGGCACGAATATCTTCTATATGAACTGGTCCAAAATATCTTGAATCATAGGACATAGGACGATTGTCACCTAGAACGAAGTATTCATCGTGTCTTAATTTAATTCTAAAATCTTTTGTATACTGGGTGAGATCATATTGAATCTTTTCTTTTTTCATAAAAGGAAGTTTAAGAAAAGGTTCTTCTACAAATTGACCATTGATATACAAACGATCATTCTTGTAGCTGATTTCTTCTCCTGGAAGACCTATCACACGTTTAATGACATCTTCTTTTAATGCGCTGCTGCGTACATCAACAATGTCAAAACGATGAATCTGTTTATGAGATGTGACTCCCGTCATTAATATAAAGTCTCCATCATGGATTGTAGGCATCATGGATGTTCCCTTTACCTTGACTGGAAGTACGACAAATGTAAATAGACATAATATAAGTATTGCTATTCCAGGTAAACACAGTTTTTTTAGTTTATTCATAATATAGAAAAAAGAATGGGGTAAGCCCCCATTCTCTTATCGAATTTCTTTAATTCTAGCAGCTTTACCAGATAATCCACGTAAGTAATGTAATTTAGCTCTACGTACTTTACCAACCTTAGCTACTTCGATATGATCGATGATTGGAGAGTTTACTGGGAATACTCTTTCAACACCTACACCGTAAGAAATCTTTCTAACAGTGAAAGTTTCACCAATACCATGACCCTTTTTAGCAATACAAACACCTTCGAACATCTGAAGACGAGTCTTATTACCTTCCTGGATCTTTACAAATACTTTTAAAGTGTCACCAGCTTTGAACTGAGGTACATCAGTCTTGATCTGGCTCTTAGTAATTTCGTTTACTAACTGCATGTTCATTCTAACATTTCCTCCTACACAAATTTAGTCTTGGAAGCTCATTCGTATATATTACCAGCGGAACTTCTGTGCCTTACGACTTGCCTATTATAGCACCGTCTTTTTTATAAATCAATTACTTTTTTAATTCTTTTAGAATTTCTAATTCTTCTTCTGTAAATGCACGTTTCTCTAATAAATCAGGACGTTTGATCATTGTTTTACGTAATGATTCCTTTAAACGCCATTTACGGATATTTTCATGATGACCACTTAAGAGGACATCAGGAACTTTACTGCCTTCATATTCATAAGGTCTTGTATATTGTGGATATTCTAATAGTCCATTAGAGAATGAATCATCTTCATGACTTGCCTGTGTAATAACTCCATGAAGTAAACGAATGATACTATCCATCACTACCATAGCCCCAAGTTCACCACCCGTGAGTACATAATCACCAATAGAGAGTTCTACATCTACATAATCACGAATACGTTCATCAAAGCCTTCATAATGACCACAGATAATAACGATATGTTTCTGCTTCAAAGCTAATTCTTCAGCATAAGCCTGATGATGTGTCATACCCTGAGGACTCATTAAAATAACAAGTGAATCTTTGGTTACAACAGTCTTTAAACAGTCTAATAATGGCTTGCACATGAGTACCATGCCCTGTCCACCACCATAAGGTGTATCATCTACGCTCTTATGACGATCTGTTGCGAATTCTCTAAAATCATGAATATTCACTTCTACATGACCACTATCAATAGCTCTTTTGATAATGGATGTTGTTAGGAAGCCTTCAAACATCTCTGGGAATAATGAAAGAACATCAATCTTCATCTAAGAAGCCTCCAATCAATGAGACATCAATACGCTTATGTTCAATATCCTTATTCTTTACAAAAGCACCAATATAAGGAATCATCACCTGTTTACCATTCACATCAACACCAATAATAGCCTGTGCCCCCTGATATACATCAGTGACCTTACCAATATAAGTGCCATTATTATAGACTTCACAATCTACAATATCAGAAATATAATGCATACCTTCAGGTAATAAAGAAGTATCTTTAGGTGCATAACAAATACATCCCTTATACTTTTCTACTTCATTGATATCTGTAAATCCTTTAAAGGCAATCATATCAAATCCTTTATGGATATAATGCTTACTGATTTCAAAATCAAGATATTCTCTTGGTGTCTTAACTAGAATATGGCTGCCAGGAGCAAAGCGCTGTTCTCCAAAATCAGTTGAAGAAGCAATCTTTAAATCACCCTTGATTCCAAATGTATTAATGATTTTACCAATTTCTACAAGTTCCATTTGTACCTCCAAAAAAAAGGAAGTGTACACTTCCTTTTATTCCTCACCATATGATTCAAATTTGATATCTAATCTCTTATGCATACCACGTGTACTTACAGACATAAGCTGTCTGATAGAATTAGCCATAACGCCTTTTCTACCAATTAACTTAGAAATATCATCATGTGATGCATAAACATATAGAACAATCGCATTATCATCTAATGAAGGCATTTCTCTAACCTCTAACTTGTCACGATCATTAACAAGTTCAAGACAGATGTCCTGTAATGCCTTAACGTAATCCATAATTATTTAGCCTTCTTAGATTCAGCAAATTCTTTGATTACGCCTTCTTTAGAAAGGATGTTCTTAACTGTGTCAGAAGGCTGAGCACCGTTACCTAACCACTTTAAGATTTCTTCTTTCTTTAAAGAAACCTTAGCTGGGTTCTGTCTTGGATCATAAGTTCCTAACTGTTCAATGAAACGACCATCTCTTGGCATTCTTGAATCAGCTGCAACAATTCTATAAAATGGTGACTTCTTAGCACCCATTCTCTTTAATCTTAATTTAACTGCCATTGTATTTTCCTCCGATTAATTTAATTTGCTTACTTATAATACCATATTCAAAAAAGGTGTCAAGTATTTTTACTTGACACTTTTATTTTTTTTGAATGTCATAATGACTTTAAAGAGATCACCATCTATTTGAATATCAAATGTACCACCCTGAGCAATGACAAAGCTTTTCGCAATGGCGAGCCCTAGACCACTTCCTGTTTCATGACGGGATTTATCTCCTCTCACAAAACGTTCCTGGATTTCTTCACTAGAGAAGTTCATTTCTACTTCACTCATATTCTTGAATATAACAGATACATGATCCTCTTCTTCATGAATATCAATATAAGCACGACTATGTGGCATGGCATACTTACCAATATTAGTCAGTAAGTTTTCAAAGACACGATATGTCTTGTCTCCATCTAGATGAACAACAACATCCTCTACATTCTTAATAACCTGGATATCTTTAGATTCTAGTACTTCAATACATTCAGCGAGAGATTGATCAACCAATGCCTGTAATCTTAAATCAATAGGATGTAGGTCGATATTACCACTGGAAGCTTTAGAGACATCAAAGAGATCCTGAATGAGATTAGAGAGTCTATTTGTATATCTTTCTAACTGGTTTAAATATTCAGCTCTTGTTGCTTCATCACTCTGCGTATTTTTTAATAGAATGACATAGTTCTTAATACATGTAAGAGGTGTTTTAAGGTCATGAGAGACATTGGTGATGAGTTCTGTCTTCATATTCTGTGATTTTGTTTCTTCTTTTACAGCTGCTTCAAAACCAGTTTTTAAGTTATTTAAGCGATCACGCATACTGTTGAAGATACCTAGATCATCTTCTATTTCCGTATCAAAATGACCATGAGAGAGCTGTTCTGTAAAGTCAAGCATATTCTTATAATCGTTTCTTACTTTCATTGACTGCTTTCTTATATATAAGAAAGAGATGATGACATAAACAATCGCAAAGATCGTCTTACTTGGTGAAAGAACATACAAAACAATAACAAGTAATGCATTGCAGATAGTAAATTTCAAGATATCCTGATTGATATTATCCTTCAAATCAAATTCAACGACCTTATTACCAAGTTCCTTTGTTTTTTCATAAAGGGCATAGGTACATGTATTATTCTTAAAATAGTCCATTCCATTCATAAACATATATTTAACAGTAAAGCACAACATTGAGAACAGGAAATAGAAAATAAACATACAGAAGAAATAGAGACCATAACTGATAGTTGTAGAATAGGGTACACTATATTGTGCAAGAATTCTTTGAAGTTCACCCGTAATAACAAGTGCCCCTGTTCCAGCTGATGCACCAATAAAGGCAAAACATGTGAGTCCTATGACAACAAGTACTGTTAATAGTTTCCAATTCTTAATTGTACGATATGGATTGATAGACTCTTCTACTTCTAATGAGTTCATAAGAATAAAAATAAACAGAATCAGTCCAAGAAGAGAAGCAATGCCTGCAAGTAGTGCAACATCATATTCATCCACAAAACGGCTTGTATTATTCGTTATTGGTGTAACATATACTGTACAATAATACGTTAACTCAATATTTGGTGGATTAACAGTGATTTGATCGAGATTAACATAAACATCCTTAACCTTAAGTCTTCCATCATCCATGAGCTTATAGTTTTCATCTAATTGAAGGACTATTTCTGTTTCTTCTAGAATTCTACGTAAATTAAAATCATTGTATTTCTGATCTTTTGCGATAATACTTGTTTTCTTATATATAACAGGATAATGGGATTTCTCATTTTTGTAATACTGTTTTGTCTTCGTATTATAAGCCTTATAGTGGAATCCATCATCATTCTGTTCCATCTCTAAAATAGCGTCAAATATTTTATTGATTGCATCATTGGCCGCTGCCTGTGTCTTTTCATCTGTGCCATTAAAGCTTAAAGGCGAATAATCAGGGTTTGTTTTACTTTCTATCGCCATAGAAAGAAGCTGTATCCTATAGGTATCAATACCACTGATTATTTCTTTCTTATAGCTTTCCTGCTGTTTGACCGTAATATAAATCATACAGCTTGGACAGGCAAGTAATAAGATAAGTAAACCAATAATAAATATACGTCTTTTCTTCATTGTCATCACTCCATCTTTTCTATTTTATAGCCTACACCCCAGACAGCCTTTAAGTATTCAGGATGTTTTGGATTGGCTTCAATCTTTTCTCTGAGTCTTCTTACATGAACCATGATTGTTTCTGTATTAATAGCTGTTTCTTCCCAGATAGATTCATAGATTTCTTCGGCAGAATACACCTTGCCTGGATAACTCATCAATAATTCAAGAATCTGGAATTCCTTTTTAGTGAGTCTAACAGATTGTCCATTCACAAAAACTTCTTTAGTTGCCTGGTCTAATACTAAACCTCCTACAATAAGCTGATTGTTTGGCTTCTGTGTATTTCCCTTTAAATTTAAGATCTGTTCATAGCGTCTTAAATTAGAATTGACTCTCGCAATGAGTTCCATAGGTTCAAAAGGTTTTGTGATATAATCATCTGCCCCTAGATTAAGTCCTGTAATCTTATCAATATCTTCTGTCTTAGCTGTTAAGAAGATCACAGGAATATCTGATACTTCACGGAGCTTCATTGTCATAGTGAGTCCATCCATCACAGGCATCATAATATCTACAATAGCTAAATGAATATCATTGTTTTTAAGGGCATCTAGCCCTTCTTTTCCATTCTCTGCTTCAATGACTTCATAATTCTGACTCTTTAAAAAGATCTTAACTGTTTCTCTAATACCTAACTCGTCTTCTACAAGTAATAGTGTGTGTTTCATTAACTTAACTCCCCTTCTTCATAATCAGCGAGTCAATGTACTTAAATAAGCGATAATACTGATCATAATAACAGGAAATAATAATGTGAACATAAATGTTTCAAACATATGTATCCCTCCTTCACTTATAAGTATAGTGACTAAAAATAAAAAGATTCGTGATGAAATTCTTAAATAATTCTAAAGAAAAAACCTCCGAGGAGGTTTTATTTCTTCTTTTTCTTATGTCTTGTCTTTTTACGATAAGGATTGAACTGCTGCTGAGTCTTCATTGGTCTTTGTGTTGGCATACCAGTTGTAGGATCAATGTTACCTAACTGCTTCATGACCTTACGTGACTGTTCAAACTGTTTTAATAGCTTATTGACTTCAGTAACAGGCTGACCACAACCCTTTGCGATTCTTTCTTTACGTGATGAATTAATCATATCAGGATTTGCACGTTCTGCTTTAGTCATAGAATATATGATTGATTCAGTCATCTTCATCTTAGCAGCGGCATCATCATCATTTAAATTAGGAATCTTAGGCATTCCTGGAATCATCTTTAATAAACCAGATAAAGGACCCATCTTCTGAAGCTTCTTCATCTGTTCAAGCATATCATCTAAACCAAAAGTACCAGCTTTCATCTTATTGAAAGCTTTCATACTTTCTTTTTCATCATAGACATCCTGTACCTTTTCTACAAGGGAAACAACATCCCCCATACCAAGGATTCTATCTGCCATACGGTCAGGATAGAAATAATCGATTTCATCTAATTTTTCACCTGTACCGATATATTTGATAGGGACATGAGTGACATGTCTAATAGAGAGGGCACCCCCACCACGAGCGTCACCATCTAATTTTGTGAGAACTGCACCAGTGATCCCTAGTTTTTCATTGAATGTTGAAGCTACATTAACGATTTCCTGACCGGCTAATGAGTCAACAACTAATAGGATTTCATCAGGATGGGCAATTTCTTTAACGTTTGCAAGCTCCTGCATCAACTTTTCATCAATCTGTAAACGACCAGCGGTATCGATGATCACTACATCATTATGATCTGCATGTGCCTGAGCTAAAGCTTCAGTAACGATTGTTTCTACAGGTGTATCAGTTCCTTTAGAGAATACTGGAATATTAAGCTGTGCACCTAATGTCTTTAACTGATCAATGGCAGCAGGACGATAAATATCGCCAGCCACTAATAAAGGCTTCTTACCCTGTTTTTCAGTGATTAATTTTGCAATCTTACCAGCTGTTGTTGTTTTACCTGAACCCTGTAAACCAACCATCATGATGATTGTAGGATCTTTAGAGTAGTTTACAGTCACCATTTCTGTACCAAGTAATGATACTAATTCATCATGAACAATCTTAACAAGAACCTGTCCAGGTTTTAATGAACCAATAACGTTCTGACCGATTGCTTTTTCTTTTGTATTTGCGATAAACTCTTTAACGACTTGATAGTTAACATCGGCTTCAAGTAATGCTAAACGAATTTCACGAAGCATCTCCTCCATATTTGCTTCAGTAAGAGTCGCTTGTCCTGTTACCTTTTTTAATGTCTCTTGGAGTCTATCTGATAAAGATTCAAAAGCCATAATTACCTCCCTAGATATTCTTCAGCATTTCAAGATATTCATCAATATCTTCATGCTTCTTATTCTTTTCTTCTTCAATCTTATTAATTAAAGCGAGTCTCTTGCGATGGTTTTCAAGAATATGTAATTTAGATTCATACTTCTCTAAACTCATCACAGAACGCTTAATATTATCAAAAACAGCATTCTTAGAGACACTTAAGTCTTCCGCTATTTCTGATAGAGACAGATCTTCCTCATAATAGAGAGAAAGATACTGTTTTTGTTTATCTGTCAATAAATCACGATAACAATCCATCAAGAGGATGACTTGTTCTTTCTTTTTTAACTCTTCATCCATCATCTTACTCCATTAGATCATTACATAAACCATAAATATACTGTTCAAGATCAAATTCCTGTAAGTCATCAATCTTTTCACCAAGTCCAATAAACTTAACAGGGATATTCAGCATATCCTTAATAGAAAGAATAATACCACCCTTGGCAGTACCATCCATCTTAGTAAGGACAATACCTGTAATATCTGTAATCTTAGAGAATTCTACAGCCTGTGAAATACCATTCTGACCTGTTGTTGCATCTACAACAAGTAATGTTTCCTGAGGTCCTTCTGGCACAACTCTCTTGATGATACGATTCATCTTTTCAAGTTCTTTCATTAAGTTAACCTTATTCTGTAGACGTCCTGCTGTATCACAGATGAGTACATCATAACCGCCTTCTTTTGCCTGTTCAAGCGCATCAAAGATTACTGAAGAAGGATCTCCCCCTTCTTTTCCCTTAACACAAGGGATATTTAAGCGGTTTGCCCACTCTGCAAGCTGTTCAATTGCACCAGCTCTAAATGTATCACCTGCAGCTACCATAACCTTCTTGCCTTCTTCATGCATGATCTTATTGGCAAGCTTCGCAATAGTAGTTGTTTTACCAGCCCCATTAACGCCAACCATTAAGATGACTGTTAAATCATTGTCTGCATAGTTGATCTTTGTTGTCATATATGAATCATTGGCGTAGATGACAAACATCTTATCAACGATAATATCATTAATCGCACGAGGATCCTTGATATTTTCAAGACGTACTTCTTTCTTGATTTCATCCACGATCTTCATAACCATGTTGACACCCACATCACTCATGATCAGGATATTTTCTAACTCATCAAAATATTCATCGTTGATTTCACGATATCTTGCCGCTAAAGCATTGATCTTAGATGAGAAAGAAGCAGATGATTTATCAAGACCAGCAACATACTTCTCATTCTGCTTTGTAGATTTACCTACAAATGTTTCTTTAATCTTCTGAAAAAATCCCATAATGCATCCTCCTAACTGCTTGCATATTCAGTGGCATCCTTCAGCTTGACACTGACAAGCTTAGTGACACCTTTTTCCTGCATTGTAGCCCCATATAACAAGTCACATTCAGCCATAGTTCCTTCACGATGTGTAACGACAATAAATTGTGTCTGATCTGAGAAACTACGTAAATACTTCGCAAAACGCTCTACATTCGCAATATCAAGTGCAGCTTCTACTTCATCGAGAATACATAAAGGAGATGGCTTCACACTAATCATCGCAAATAAACAGCTTAATGCGATTAATGCATTTTCTCCTCCTGAGAAAGAATGCAGCTTAGCCGCCTTTCCCGGTGGCTGTGCTTCAATATCAATACCTGTTTCTAGAATATTATCTGGATCAGTATATTTAAGTGAAGCATGTCCTCCGCCAAATAAATAACGGAATACATCATTAAATGCCTTATTGATGGCTTCAAATGAAGTGCTGAACTTCTCAACCATAATAGCATCCATATCTTTAATGGCTTTTAATAAGCTATCCTGTGCTTCCAATAATTGTGAACGCTGCGTACTTAATGTTTCATAACGAGTAGAAACATCATTGTATTGTTCAATAGATTCCACATTGACATGACCAAGAGACGCAATACGTTGTCTTAAATCACGTACCTTATCCTTTGCCTTATCAATGTCTATAGACATATCCGCTTTTTCCTGCGCATGTTCAAAAGTCATAGCATAAGCATCATTAAGTCTTAATAAGTAGTTCTGAATCTCTGTTTCTAAACGAGATTTAGTGACCTTCTTATCTGTACTCTGGCTTTCTACATCCTTTAAAGCAGCACGATGTTCACGTAAACGACGAGACACTTCATCATTTTCATTCACATAACCCATACGGATTGTACGTTTTGCCTGAATTGTTTCTTTTAATTCATCACGACGTCTCTTTGCATCATTCAAGCGATCAAGTAACTCATTATTTTGAGTACCTTTGATAACTTCATCAAGCTCAACACTCTGATGTGTCAAGTTTTCATAATCCGCTTTAGCCACTTCATATTCATTTTTCTTGTTTGTGACAACAAGTTCAAGCTTTGCGAGAGACATCTGCTTCTGCATATAAAGCTGTCCGATTTCTCTTCCATCATTTTCTAATGTATGCAGATCAGATTTCATCTTGTTGAGATCTTTTTCCTGCTGATCTAATGTACGAGAAACACGTTCTAATTCTCTTTTAGACATCATGGCGTTGTTTGTATGCTTTACTGCCCCACCTGTTAAGGAACCACCAACATTGATGATATCTCCTTCAAGTGTAACGACACGATAACGATGATAAATAGATTTCGCAATTTCTGTCGCATGATCGAGATGATCAGCCACAATTGTATTACCTAACTGGTTTAATACAACATCACTGATAGACTTATCATAAGTGACAAAATCACTCATCACACCAAGGTATCCTAAAGACTGTTCAGCAAGCATCTTTGCTTCATCTCTTAATAATCTTGGCTTCATTGTATCAATAGGTAAGAATGTCGCACGTCCTGCCTTATTCTTTCTCAAGAAATAAATAGCTTCTTTTGCCTGGTCATTTGTACGAGTGACAATAAACTGTGTCGCACCACCTAAAGCAGTCGCAAGTGCTATTTCATAGGTTTCTTCTGTTTCAATCAGATCTCCTAGTGCACCACAAATACCAGATAAAGAATTCTTCGCACCTAAAATAGTACGCACACCATAGCTATAACCGCTCTTATTCTCAATAATATCCGTTAATCTTGTCTTCTCTGTACGAGAATTATGAATATCAATATTCTTCTTTTCAATCAAAGAGCGTAGATTAGACTGCTGCTTCTTATTCAAGGCATCCTTTTGAGAAAGATCATTCTTTTCCTTTTTAACATCATTATAACGCTTGACTCTATCGTTATATTCAATGATTGCATCTTGAAGAATGGACTTCATACTTGCTTTCTTTGCTTCAATGTCTTCCTGACTTGTTGTTTCTAATATATGTTTACGATTGGCATCAATTTCAACCTTCTGTGTTTCAAGGCTGCTGACTTCATTCATCGCTTCTAATAGTTTTTCCTGAAGTTCATTGACTTCCTGATCGAGTGCATACATCTTCTTTTCAAGTTCTTCACTCTGCTTTTCATCAAGAATAACAGCACCATCATTGGTAATACGTTCATTTTCTAGGTCTTCTAACTCTTTATTTAAAGTCTTTAATTCTTCAGAAAGAGTACTGATTTCCTTTACAAGTACTGAAACTTCTACTTCCTGGAGTTCTTCTTTGAACTCTAAATAAGTTTCAGCCTTTTCTTTTTGTCTTTTCAATGGTCCTATCTGTCGTTCTAATTCACTACAGATATCCTGAACACGGTCTAAATTGTCTGTTGTACGTTCAAGCTTTCTGACTGTTTCAATCTTACGTTTCTTATATTTCGCAACACCTGCTGCTTCTTCAAACATCGCACGTCGATCTTCAGGTTTGCTTTTCACAAACTCATTGATATTATTCTGAGAAATAATAGATAAAGAATCTCTTCCTAGACCTGTATCCATGATCAAATCAGTAATATCTTTTAAACGGCACTGTTCTCTATTTAATAAGAATTCAGAATCACCTGTACGATAAAGACGACGTGTGATTTCCACTTCAGTAGAATCAAAATCGAGGAAATGATCTTCGTTATTAAAGACAAGTGTGACTTCTGCTTCACCCTGTGCTTTACGGTCTTCACTTCCTGAGAAAATGACATCTGTCATTGTTTCCCCACGCATCGCCTTGGCAGACTTTTCTCCTAGTACCCAGCGGATAGCATCAGTAATATTTGATTTACCGCATCCATTAGGCCCTACTATTCCAGTAATACCCGGCATGAATTCAACTACACTTTTATCCGCAAAGGATTTAAAACCATGAAGTTCAATTCGTTTTAAATACATGTTATTCCTCTCTAATCTAAAATAACTTTGCCGTCTTCAAAGCCCTTTACGATTGCAAGAGACTGTACTTCATAACCAGCTTCTTCAATTCTATGTCTTCCCTGCTGGAAGCCTTTTTCAACGACAATACCAATACCTTCTACTGTTGCACCTGCCTGATGACATAAATCAATCATACCCATAACAGCTTCACCATTGGCTAAGAAATCATCTACAATTAATACATGATCTTCTGGACTTAAATATTTCTTAGAAATCTGTCCCATATAATCTTTATTCTTAGTATAAGAATGAATTTCTGTTGTATAGAAATCATTGTCAGTAATTGCTGAAGAACCCTTCTTAGTAAATACTACATGACAATTATTGAATTTCTGTGCAACAACAACAGCTAAACCAATACCACTTGCTTCGATAGTGACAATCTTGTTAATTGGTTTATTGTTATATCTTTCATAGAATGCATCTGCAATCTTATTAAATAGTTCTACATCAATCTGATGATTTAAAAAACTATCCACTCTTAATACATTTTCGTTAATTACATATCCGTCTTCTAAAATCTTCTTCTTTAATTCTTCCATCTTCACTAATCCTTTTTCTTTTTTGTGAGTCCTGTAAACATCTCATATGGGATATAAACAGTAAATACAGAACCAACATCTTCTTGTGATTCTACATCTATTTTATAGTGATGTAAATCAATAATCCTTTTTACTATCGATAAACCAAGTCCATTTCCTTCAATTGTACGTGATTTATCCTGTCTATAGAATCTTTCAAAGATATGAGAAATAGCATCCTGGCTCATTCCCACACCCGTATCTTCAAATCTTACCTGTAGTTCAGTTGGTGTTCTTCTCACTTCCACTGTGACTACACCATGCTCATTTGTATACTTGATTGCATTACTTAATAAATTGATCCAGACCTGTTCCATACGGCTTTCATCAGCTTCAATGATGAATTCCTTTTTAGGATGAATGAACTCTATTTCAATATCCTTACTTAAGGCCGCATTATCTTCCATCTCAATGACACGATTGAGCTGTTCAATAAGTGGGAACTCTGTCTTGTCTAGTGCTGTATCTTCTCCATCTAATAAAGTAAGCTGCAGCATATTCTTAGATAAATGAGATAAGCGATTTGAATTGAACAATATAATATCTGCATATTTTTGTCTTTGTTCATCTGTCAGATTCTCATTCTTTAATATTGTCGCAAATCCACTAATAGCTGTCAAAGGTGTCTGAAACTCATGGGACACGTCCGATATGAACTGCTGTCTTAAAGTTTCCTGTTTCGCAAGTCTGACTGCCATTTGATTGAAGGACGCATATAATGAAGATATTTCATCCTTTCCTTCATAATTGACACGCACCTTATAGTTACCCTTGGCAAGCTCATCAGTGACCTTTGTGAGACGAGAAATTGGTTTCACAATAATATCTGCAACAATCAGGAAGACAATACTTCCTGTCATCATAAAGATGATGGCTGCACTTGTATATGACTTCATAAAAATATCTTTGGTAGAAGAAAAATCCTTCTGAACAGTCACTACATAAACATGATTATCAATCTTAAATGATTTCGCATATTGCGAGATAATCCCTTCACTACGTAATGACTTCTCTTTTGAAGTCGCAAGTGTCTTTAATTCATCATCTGTGAGTATAAGTTTCTTATTAACATGTCCATAGCTTTTTGTCTGTCCATCACATGTGACAGTGAAAGACATTTCTGATGTTTCTGAATAGTCAGATAGAATCTTATCCTGATCTTTGACATCGATTAATTTAATCATATCCGCAATATGTTCAGAAGAGTGCGCTAACTCTTCTAATGCCAATTGATCAGAATCTCGATTATAGGATCTTATTGTAAAGAAACAGCAGATAGAAAAGCTTAATAGAGATGTTAATAAAAAGCCAATTACAAGTTTACTATAAATAGACTTCATTACTCAACCTCTATTTTATAACCTAAGCCACGTACTGTCACAACTTTGAATCCTGGCAAATGACCAAGATTCTCACGAATACGCTTAATGTGAACATCTACTGTACGATCAAAACCGTCATAATCCATTCCCCAGATCTTTTCAATAAGCTGTTCTCTTGTAAAAATCTGATTTGGATTCTTAGCTAATTCAAAAGCCAATTCAAACTGCTTTAATGGAAGATGGATAATCTGATCCTGATAACGTACTTCATATTTATCACCATCGAAGATGACATCACCAATCTTAACCACGTTTGAAGAATTAATACTATAACGCTTTAAGATTGTTTTAACACGCGCCATTAATTCATCAGGATCAAAAGGCTTTGTGACATAGTCATCAATACCTAAAGAGAATCCTCTTAATTTATCCTTTGATTGTGATTTAGCTGTCAACATAATGACTGGGAATTCACGATATTGTCTCATCTGCTCAACAAGTTCAAAGCCATCCATTCCTGGCATCATAATATCTACAACAGCTAAGTCAATATATTGGTTTTCTACTATATCCAATGCTTCTTCTGCATTGGCTGCTTCAATTGTATCAAAACCTGCTTTATCGAGATAGAAACGCACTAATTCTCTAATATGCATTTCATCATCTACAACCATGATTTTAGATTTCATCTTATTTCACCTCATTTATCCTCATTATATCATACTTATTGCATCATGAAGAGATGAAAGTAAGTCCTCTAGCTGATTGAGGCTTGTAAGTGTAGCACCTGATGCAAGGGCATGTCCTCCTCCGCCAAACTTAGCAGCAACTTCATTAATAATCGCATTTCTAGAGCGAATAGAGACACGATAGACATTGTCTTTTGTGTTTTCTGTAATCGCGCACCAGACTTCAAATTCCTTGACATTGGCAAGCGTATTGACATAGCTAGAGCCTTCTTCACGACTGATGCCTAATTCTTTAAGGTCTTCATCCTTCAATATATAGTAAGCCACTTTACCATTGACTTGATAATTGTTCAAGATAAACTGTGTGACTTTTAAATCTTTTTCTTCTCTTAAATACATTGTTTGATAGATTTCTTCAATATTTATACCTGATTCTAACAGATAAGAAGCTGCCTTGAATGTACGAGCATCTGTGGAACGATACATAAAGCGATTTGTATCACCAATGATTCCCATATAGAGAGCACGCGCACCACTTTCATTTAAAGAATAAACATCCTTCACTTCTTCTAATAATAAAGAAACAATCTGAGAAGCACTTGATGCAGTGGCATCTTCAATATTTATATCACCATAAGAATCAACAACAATATGATGGTCAATCTTAATGATTTTCTCACATACAGAAATATCACCATCAATACGTTCACGATTGGCTGTATCAATCACAATACCAAGAGTAGGAAGTTCTTTTTCTTCTTCTATAGGGGCATTGAATTTCTCCCATAATACATTTTCAAAGTTTCCCTTTAATACGATATTTATTTCTGGAAAGTTTTCTTTTAAGAAATAATACATCCCTACAGTAGAACCAAAAGCGTCATAATCAGGATTGATATGACGATATAAGAATACTTGTTTATATTGTTTTAATAAATTGATTATTTTATCCATAATTTAACCCACCTTTTCACCCATTTTAACATACTTTTATATAAATAAAAAAGACAGAAATCAATATATGACTCCTGTCAATTATTTTAACCTAAATGTAATAATTCCATAGTATCTCTAGCGATTTCTACTTCTTCATTTGTAGGGATAACAAAGACATCAATCTTAGAGAACTGATGAGAGATCAATCTATTTTCGTCTGAACGGATTGCATTTGATTCTTCGTTTAGGAATACACCTAAAGCACGAGAACAATCATCGATGATCAAACGTCTTAAGTAAGCTGCGTTTTCGCCTACACCAGCAGTGAAGGCAATCGCATCTAAGCCACCTAATTCAACGAAATACTGACCAATATATTTAGAAACGATGCGTGAATATAATAAACCAGTTAATAATGCACGTTCATCCCCTTCATTGAATAAGGCATTTTCAATATCACGTGAATCTGAAGAAATACCTGAAATACCAAGCATTCCTGATTTCTTATTATAGATATCTAATACTTCATCAGGTGTTTTATTCAATTTCTTACATAGGTAAGGCATGATAGATGGATCGATTGTACCACATCTAGAACCCATCATGACACCAGCTAGTGGTGTGAATCCCATTGATGTATCAATACATTTACCATCTAATACAGCAGAAAGTGATGCCCCATTACCTAAATGACATACGATGATACGTGAATGCTTAGGGTTACCTAATTCTTTAATGACCTGTTCAGAAACATATTTATGGCTTGTACCATGTGCGCCATATTTTCTGATCTTATAGTCTGTATAATATTCTAATGGTAATGGATATAAATATCTTTCTCTATCTAGTGTCTGATGGAATGCTGTATCAAATACAAATACATGTCCTACACCTGGAAGTGCTTCTTTGAATGCACGATAACCAATTAAGTGAGCAGGATTGTGAAGTGGTGCGAGTTCACATAACTCTTCTACTTTACTTACTACATCTTCATCTACAACAGCACTAGAATCAAAATATTCTCCACCATGTACAATACGATGTCCTACCCCTTCGATTTCTTCTAACTTTTCAACAATGTTTTCCTTTACTAATGCATCTAATACTAAAGAAACAGCAACCTTATGATCTGGAATAGGTAATTTTTCTGTTTTCTTCTGTCCATTATGTTTTATTGTGAAAATTCCTTCGTCTAGTCCAATTCTTTCTACAATACCTGAGCAGATTACTAATTCTGAAGGCATGTCTAATAATTGGAATTTTAATGATGAACTACCAGCGTTTACCGCCATGATTTTAGCCATACTATAACCTCCTTAAAATCATATAATTTAATTCTACTAAAATACAACACAAAACACAACAGAAAATTGTAAGCGTTGACATTTATTTCGGGATTTATTTCGGGTTTATTTCAGAATTTATTTCAGGTTTATTTCAGGACTTATTTCAGGACTTATTTCGGTTCTATCTATGGAGGAAATTAATCGTACTCCTGCAATACTTTTAACTAGACTATAGACAAAGACCACTGCATCAGATTCCAGAGTAAATACTATTTTCCAGTAACTGAAAACGGTGACAGAAGATACTTTGCAAGAAAGACTGACTGCATGGTCATTGAGTCATTTGATCGACAGTTTCTGGCAAATATCGCTGATAAGCTTTATCTAATGGAAGAAGTACCCAAACATGAACTAGTATCAAAGGAATTTGATGCTCCTAAGGAAACACCTAAGAAAGAAAAGAAAAAGTATATTCCTCCAATGAATCATCCATGGAGAAAAGACAGCTTTGCGAATTATGCCGTCACAAAAGGCACATTTTCCACCTGTTTATTAATTTAATTTGCGGTTTTATTAGTTTTTATCATGGGTAGAGTTTGCGGTTTAACACTATTATAACTATTTCATTTCAAAAAGTATTATCAGCAATATTGTTAAACCAATATGTAATCCAAACCAACCAAACCAAGCTATTCCAAATGTACTAGATAACCACACACAAACAAAATATCCTATAACAGCAACTACAGGTGTATATTTCCATTCTTTATATACAAGATAACTTAAAAACAAATAAAATAATGTAATAAAAATATTTGTATAATCATCATCAATATTGCTTAGTAACACTGAAAAATTAATAATATTAAATATTAAAAGTACAAAAGATAATAATAATCGTCTGATTTTCAACATATAAGTTTACTCCCTTTACCAAAATAATTGCGGATATATTGCTCTGCTTTGTGTGTCATCTATAATTTCAATTGCTTTTATATCTGAAAATGTATTTTTTATCTGTATTAAATTCTCATAAGTGTTTTTCTTATCAGTTTCAACAAAGTAAATTGATAAAATTCCATTTGTGAACTACCCCGACTTACGCTTTGCTTAGAAGTCGGGGCTTCTTGCTTCAACCACCACTGCCTGGCTGGTAACCTTACGGTACTGTCAGGACTAAATGATGTCTACAAGCGTTATATTCGGCTAATTCCTAGCCTATATGTTTTATACTGATTTCAGTATACGTAAGCCTTCAAGCTTTATGTTGATGGCTGCATTCTGGTCTCTGCTCATTGTAAGACCACAGTCACAGCTCATCGTTCTGATGCGCAGATCCTTCATCTCCTTGTGAACCTTGCCACAGCAGTGACAGATCTGACTTGATGGAAACCACTTATCAACATTGATAAGATATTTTCCTCTATCATCAAGCTTATAGGCCAGCATGTTTAAGAATAATCCATAGCCATTGTCCATAGTGGCCAAGCCATTTCCAAAGCCCTTATTAGACATAGCTCTCATATCAAGACTTTCAACACATACAACATCATACTGATTGGCGATCTCAGTAGATAACTTGTGCAGATTATCAAGTCTCTGGTTGGCTATATGTCTATGAATCTTGTTTACCTTGCGGAGCTGCTTAAGATAGTTTTTGGATTTCTTCTCACCTTTCTTAGCGCCCTGCATACGTGAAAGCTTTCGCTGTGCCTTTGCAAGCTTCTTCTGGCTTTCACGATAATACTTATGGTTACTGCCGATATTGCCTTTATCATCTACATAGAGCCCATTAGAGGCATAATCCAGACCAATGGCATTATCAGACTTTCTAACCTTTACGACATTCTTCTCATACTCGAATAATACAAGAAAGTAGGCTAACCTATCACTAGGCTAGCCCCTTATCAAACCGTACGTGCAC
>ERZ1026844.249-NODE-249-length-42795-cov-35.279878_pt1 | contig 42795 bp, 59 predicted proteins | sample MGYA00380152_ERZ1026844 | MGnify/ENA primary metagenome ERZ1026844 (study PRJEB33269, sample SAMEA4719788) | human gut metagenome | biome: human-associated habitat; feature: organic feature; material: feces | place: Cameroon | collected 2013-10 ... | reverse complement strand
GCACAGGAAAGACCACTTTCGCAGGCTTACGCTCCGTGCGGCTGCGAGGCAAGATGTCACGCCTATGGTGCAGACGGCAGGATTTGAACCTGCGACATACCTCCCGGCGCGGTGCTCTGCCGACTGAGCTACGTCTGCATATTTCCCCGTCAGGGCGGAGCCGAAGCCCCGCCCCACCGGGTAGAAAGAGGAGAAAAGAAATGAATCGGCACGGGCAGGTTGCCCCCGCATATCCAGCATACCTATATGTATATCTCCCGCGCACCCCTCAAACGAAAAAAATTTTTTTCTTTTCAAAAAAGGGCTTGACTGTGTTCTTGGTATGGCATATAATAAAGCCATACCAAGAACAGGAGGACCCAATCATGAAGGAGTTTAAGACCGAGATCATTGAAAAAATCGTTAAGGAATCAGATGGCAGCAAGATCGTCAGCCTGCACGACGTAGGCATCGCCCTTGGTCACAAGCATCTATCCGCGCAGGACTGCCGCGACATCATCAGCGCGGCGCTGAAGCGGATGCCGGACTACCGGGTCGTAAGGATGGTCGCTCCGCGCACTCCGGACTGCTGCGCGTCCCTTTGGGAGACCGCCACATTCGTCGACTCGTCCCTTGAGTTTGAGGAAGGCGGTGAGTTCTGATGCCGAGAAAAGGCGTGAAATTGTCTGCGGAGGCTGCCAAGAAGAACGCCGCCGCCAGCGCCGCGTGGCACAAGAAAAACACGGAGGCGCTATCGATCCGCGTCCGCCGCGAGAAGGCCGAAGCCTACAGGGAGCTGGCCAGTCGGAGGGGGCAGTCCCTTTCGTCCATCGTGTGGCAGTATCTTGATGCCGAGTGCGAGAAGGAGGGCATTGTCATCGAGAAACCATAGTATCCCCGTCTTTCACAGATTCCCAGCCTTTACACAAGACCATGACGACGAAAGAGGACACCTACATGGTGTCCTCTTTTTTCGTTCATGTCAGAACTTCCTCCCCAATGCGGCCATAATCTTCTTGTCCACTTCCGTCAGGTTAAACAGCGCCTCTTTCAAATCATAATCCATCGGAGGAGGCCCCGGCAAATCACACTGTATAATATCCTCCGGGAAAAACGTCTCACGAACGCCCTTGCACTCTGCCACGATGTAACGCCCCTTTGGATGCACATACACCACCGTCGCCTTGCGCACAGGGTACAGATTGTCCTTTGTCGCCCCGGCGCCTGGGAACGGCTCCGGCATCGTCAGAAACCGCGCCCGGATCATATCACCCTTCTGCATTGTCCCTCCACGGCGTATCTACGCACTCCGGTTTCTTGCAGCGCATTTTCAATTTTCAGCATTTTTTCCGACCCTCCATATACTCGTAAATGGACGAACACCGATCCCGGTTGCAGCACTTTACGACGGTATCTCCGTGAGTAACGGCCATCCGTTGCTCCTCCATCTCGCAATTATCATATCTCGTCAAAATATCGACCCGTGGCCTTTCAACAACTTCCGGTTCAAAATGCGGGCAGCGGTCACAATACTCGCGCACATCAAGCTTAATCATTTTTCTCTCCTTTCAAATATCTTCCGCAATGGCATAAAGTATCCGGCTCTCTGGTAGCATCAATCAACCTCTTTGTCCGCATCGCTGTCACCTCCGTATAGCAGCAGCTTCCCTCTCACCGTGTCGCCATCTACCAGAAACATATCGTTGTCGAGCATCGCGCGTTCTACGCATCGCGCTGTCTGCTTCGCCAGCGCCCGCTTGGCCTCCTCCACGTCCTCAACGGAAGAAACGTAACTGCCATACACCTTACAGTTTTCAGCACATGCATCAACCAGATGAAGGATCGTGTCCTCGTCGGTTGATGACAATGACGCATCCATAAGCGCCAACACAAATTTATCGGCGTCAATCACCCTCATCGCTGTCACCTCCGTCCATCTTCGCGCCGCAGTTGGGGCAGTATTTTGGGAGAAGTCTCATTGGCATCGGGTCATCGTAACAAATATCTTCTCTGCAAGCACTACACTGCCAATCGCACCATTCTTCGACGTCAAACAAGGTATCGTCGTCATCAAAGTCGCTTTCTGACGGTATCCACACCCCATGCCCCACCACGCGCCCGTCCTTGTCTGCTTCCGATAGCTCCCGCAGGCGGTCGATGCCGCCGCACGCTCTGATGGTCGCGCAAAGGCGGATCCAGTCTTTAATCAGCGCAAACACTTCCTCCGCCTCAAGCTCGCTGTCCTCGTAGGCAGCGAGGCGGCTCCACGCCGCTTCTTCCCACTTGCAATTCATGGCGCAGTTCCCGCCAACTCCGAGGCATTCGGGGCCGCAAAAATGTGTGCAACAGATACCGTTTTTGTGCGATGTTTGCTTGCTATATGCCGTCAGTCGTTCCATCACTCTACCTCCTGCGACCAATATTCTTTACGACAGTCAGAGCACGGCCGTTTTATACAGTTCCCGTATCGGTTCCGGTAATCAGTAGAAATGAGCTTTGGGCATATCATCAAGTTCCCGCAATTGTCGACTGACGCCTCTGGATATTGCTCTAGGAACATACTCTGTCGCGTTTTGACCGGATGTGAGGTAGACCACTCCTCAACAGCACCAACAAGACTTTTGGTATCTACCTGGTTGAAAGTCTCTAAGACCCCACCACACTTCACGTCCTCCAGAGGACAGCCACCGCAGTCGTTGTATGCACGACACATTCTCTCTCGCTCCTGCAAAAACTTCACAGCATCCATTTACTTTTCCTCCTCCACCGCCACGGCTTTGCCAGCTGTGTCATGCCCTGCTTCATTTACTTTATCTGCTTATCCCGCCGCAGTACGGTGTCCCGCAGGGAAGCGTTAGCCTGCAACAGTGCCTCGATGTGCCGCTGCTGGTTCTCGATCAGGTCAGCAGCTTCCCCGGAAACCGCACCAGCGCATTTATAACGCGCCGGTTTTTCAAACGAAGGGCACTTATCCTTTGGGCACACCCCGGTTTCTATTGCATCACAATGGCACCGCAGCGCGGTCACGATCTCGTCTCTTGTCATTTCGTTCCTCCTCGCCAAATGGCAATCATGCTGGGAAACGGCGCCGTTCCCATCGGCTTTCCATCCAGCTCGAATTTCAGCCGACCGCGCAGAAAACGTATCTCTGCCTTACCCAGAATGTAGTCGTGAAAACTGGCACGGTCAGTCCGCGCCGGAATCAGCAGTACCACCGTTGTCCCTGGCTTCTGTCCCTCCCGGCAGCACTTCTCTGTCCACAGTCCGGTTTCCTTGCTTCCGTAGGGCGGGTTACAAAACACTGTTTCGCCCCCCCAATTTTGCCGCAAACCATCGTCGTTTTGCGTGAAATACCTCGCACACTTGTGGTTGCCGTCGCTGGCGGCAGCGTCCAGCGTGAAATGGAACTCCGCGTCCAGCTCATCAAAAAGCTTTTGCGGCGTTTCCCAGAAATTCTTGTCGCTGGAAAACAAAGCGTCGTTTACCATGTCGTTCCTCCTCTCACATCTCCGCCCCATTGCTCCGCCATAGCTTTGGCGATGCCGGGAAATGTTTTTGCCCTGTTTTTTGCTCTATCCGTGGTAAACATACCCTTGTGCTGTTCGCCATGCTTTTGGCTGTAACTGCCGCTTGGACACCATGTCGCCGTAGGTTTTACAACATTTGTCGGCGTCAAAGGATTTACCCCGCGCTCCCACAGCAAGGTTTTTTTGCTGAACGGGTGTCCGTATTGATAGGGCTGTATGGCTTGGGTTGGTTCTGGATACTCAAACACTTTACTTGGTGTCGGATTTTCAATTATAACCTTGTCACAGTCGGCTGCCCATATTGCCAAAAACAACGCTTTGCCGCAAAGCCCTTTATAGTAGCGGCGAAGATTTAACATGCCGCCTTTATACAAGTGTCTTGCCCCGGCATTGCTTGTTTTGGTACACGGAGGGAAAGCGATAATCATATCCCATCGCCCCACATCATGCACCTGTCCGTCCATTGTGGTCACTTGCCCCCCCTCGATGGCCTTTAGAGCGTCGCCTAAAATGTGCCATTCCGGGTGCCCGCCAGACGGCTCCTGTATGTCGCAGGAATACGCCTCATGCCCCAGCGCACGAAACGCAATACATACCACTTGGCTTTCCTCACACGCTATCAGAACTCTCATGTCCTAATCTCCAAATACCACGCCGCACTCATCCTTCAGCACGTCCTTGATGTGCTTTCGCTTGATGCGGCCTTCGTTGATCTCCTGTGTGATCTTTTCCAGGCACTCGTACAGGTACGCGATACTCAACGTGTCGCGGCTGTCCGGCGTCTCTTCCTGGACGTGCCAGCCGCACTTGTCGATCAGCGCCATTGCCACCATGTCCATGCACTCCTGCGTGCCTCTGCGCTTGCCGTCCATAAAAATCCGGTCGTCCCGGCTTAAATGCTGCTTGCCCATGTCAATACCTCACTCCGATGTAGTCCAGCACCCGCGCATAGCCAAGGCCGTCTTTCGTGGGTTTCCACAGCCCGTCCGTGTCGAATGCCCCACCGCCGATGCAGAATTGGTAGTGCTTCGGGTGTGTCAGTTTCATGCGTTCAAAGCGGTTGACACCTTTTTCGAGGTGCGCACCGAACGCGCAGAACATACAGCCCGTCCTCTGGCATCCCGTGCAGTGCAACTTGCAGTCAATCAGCGTCGCGTCGTAGTCGTTCTCGCCGTCGCTGGCTACGATGTCGCCGTACACGCTGGCGTAGGGGAGTTGGCGGTCTACGATGAAGCGCAGCACATCCTGCTCCGTCCAAAAACTCATGGGCTTTCCCATAGGCCGCTTCCCCTCAAAGGCGTTGCAGCCAGTCGCCGTCCATGTCTGAAACCGCCGCCGTCCTTCTTCTGCCATCATCGCAACGATAGGTTTTTCGTGGTTCTCGCGCTCATAAGTGTGTGCTGTCCTTTTTTTCATAATGCGGCAGCACTCTGAAGAAACAAGAAACGGAGCGTACAACAGAAACTCCCAGTTATCACAGTTCCAATTACTCTTATTCCCATCCTTATCAAGCATTTCGCCACGGAGGAGCATCATTCGGTATTTATCCCCTCTCAGCGCACGCCAAACATTGTCTGCCACCTCTTTGCTCACGATGCTGTACCCGTACTTCGTCACCACCTCCCGGATGTTCATCTTTGGGCGAAGCCGCACAAGATTGACAGTCACGCGGGGAAACTCCCCCCGCAGCCACGCGGCGTACTCGTTCACGAACGTCTGTATCTCCGGATATTCCAGCCCCGTGTTCACAAACACCAGGTTCAACTCCCACGGCGGCGTCCTGAAGCTCGCCAGATACCGAGCCGCCAGATACGCCAGCACCGTGCTGTCCTTTCCGCCGGAGAAGCTGACGTAGCACTGTCCGCCCCATGCGGTGTACCACTCGTCCAACTTCTCGTAGGTTGTCAGCTCCTTTTCCGTCAAATCCAGCGCCATCAGCTTTTGTGCCGCCTCTTTTGTCAGCGGCTGATTTGCCGGCATCATCACTCGCCCTCCTCCAGACGCACCACCTCATAGCATCCGTAGCCGCCGCCGTGCCGGAACGCCTTGCAGATACCCACACGGACATTCTGATATTTCCGACCGGACAACTGCGCTAGCTCCGCCGTGGTCGTACCCCACCAGCGGGGCAGGCGGTACTTATCGCGGGTGACGATCATGTAGACTGTCATGCTCACACCTCCCGGATGGCAAATCCGTACCGATTGCGGAACAGCTTTGCTTTCATGGCATACTCCCGCGTCCGCACACCCTTCACGTCCTCCACCACCGGCAGCCAGTACCGCTGGCCGTAGCTGTCAGGAGCCGTTCTGCGCTCGTACACGAAGTCCGCGATGTAGTCGATACTTTTCACGCGGTCGCCCTCAAACGTCGTATACGCCTCTTGCAAGCAGTACCGCACCTGCAATTTCAGACCCCGTATCTCCCCAGCCTTTTGCAGCAGCATCAGCGCGTCATATCGCTCTGCCTCTTTCTTGCTGTCAAAGGTCAGCTTGCCGCGCCGCGTCTTCTGCGCCTTGTACTTGCTTGGCTTGCGCATCTTTTCCATGACCTGCTTCTGTGCCGCAGGCCCCAGCCGCATCAGATCCTCACTGTTCATCCAACAACCCTCTTTTCTCCAGTCCACGCCTGCTCATGGTGTAGCGCTTGATCGTCGTCATTTTCTGCTCTTTTCCGCAGCGCTGGCACACGCCCTGCGCCCAGCCGTGGAACGCTGGCTCGACGATGTAATCCGCCGCCATCTCCTGCAAACAGGCCACGCACAGCCGCGCTCTTGCCACGCGCCAGATGCCTTTATCCATCCAGCGCCTCCCTGGCCTCCTGCCACGTCATCCCGTGTTCCCGTGCATAGCGGGAGATGCGGCCCAGCTTGCGCTCCTTGTGGACGTAATCCCGCATCCATGCAAAACGCTCCATCGTGTCCTGTGCCTGTTCTTCCTGCGCCTGCTCCTCCTGCGGCTCAATGCCCATCGTGATATCGGCCACATCGGGAAAAAATTTATTGCGTCTGGCATAGGCGACGGCGGCGGCTCTTACGTCCGCGTAGCTGTAAGACTCTAAGGCAATCTCCCACGCCAGCTTCATTTTTGCCGTGACCTGCTTATTCGGCCAGAACTGCGAAAACAGGGTAAAAAGCTTCTCGACTTCGCTTCTGTCCATTTCTTCCTCCTCCGGTAGTACATACTCCCGCCGCCGTAATATATAACATTCGTTCTCTTACTCTCCCTCTCCCTCTTACTCTTTCTCTTTCTCTCTCTCTTTCTCCTTGCGTGTTTGTTGTGCGTTTGTTGTGCGTTTGTTGTGCGTTTGTTTTCCGTTTGATTCCGCTTTGTTCTGGCGGTTGGCGGCTTTGTTCCTGCCGCTGTCCAGTGTTGGGCGGATCAAATTAAACGCGACGCTGGCGGTAGGAGAGAGGCTGCTGGACGGTTCTGTTTCGTTCAGCGCATAGTCACAGATCGCCAGCAAGATCTCCGCCTGCTGCTTTTTGGGGAGGGGCTGGATAGCCGCCCAATACGAGCCGTAAAACGTGAATTGTTTGCGCTTCACACCGCCTCACTCCTTCTTCATCGCCCCGATGACGTAAACGCCGCGCTCCTTGTCCAGCGCCACCTGCACGGTGTAGTCTGTCAGTGCTTGCGTCACCAGCTCCGCAGGGATCTCCAGATGGTAGCCCCACAGCGTGTCGCAGTCCTCACGCTTCTCGCCAAACTGTACGGCACAGGCGGCGTAGTGCGCATCCACGCCGCGCTTGAACGCCTCGATCACGCTCTCCGCGGCCTCGATGTGCTGCCGCTGGCGCTGTACGATGTTTTCCAGGTGCCGATTCTGCCGCCGCAGACCCTTGATCTCATCCTGCATCTTTCCCATTCTTTTCTTCCTTTCTCTCGTACTCGTCCGTCAGATGCCGTGCGATGGTGCAATGCTCCCACGCACCGGCACAGAATTGATTCATGAAGCGGGATGCCGCGCCGCCCGTCTCGAAGCTGACGCGGCTTCCGCCCTCGCAGCAGACCCTTCGTTTCTCGCTGCTGGTAAAGTAGGGGCAGGTGTACCGCTTGTGCCAGTAATCCATGCCGCGCTACCCCCTGTCAGAACGGCAGATCGCCGTCCGCGTCAAAGTCCTCGTCCATCTCCACGAACTGTCCGCCCGCGTATCTCTTGGCGCCGCCGTCCGCGTCCTTCTTGGCATCGCCAAAGTAGATGTTGTCCGCCAGCACCTCGGCGTTCCGGCGCTTGTTCCCGTTCTTGTCCGTCCAGTCCCGCAGCTGCAAGCGCCCCTCCACCACGGCCATGCGGCCCTTGAAGAAATATTTGGATACGAACTCGGCGGTGTTGCGCCACGCCACAACGTCAATAAAATCCGTGTCCTTGGTGCCGTCCGCATTCTTAAAGTCGCGGTCTACCGCCAACGTGAAGCTGGTTACGGCGGTGCCGTTCTGCGTCCTGCGCAGCTCCGGATCTCGGGTCAGGCGTCCCATAATGAAAATCTTGTTCAGCATTTCAAATCTCCTCTCATAAGTAGCTTTTTCCGAACTCGCGGCGGAAGTCCTCCTCCGTCCAGACCTGCTCCTCCATTGCCTTGAGCTGCCCGTACCGCCTCAGACGCCGCATCTGGTCGCCGTTCTTGTGTACCGCGCCGCGCCCGTTCCGGTGGCAGCGATTGCCGCACAGGTACACCACAAGGCCGTACTTCTCGCTCTTCTTCCGATTTGCGCCTCCGAGAATGTGGTGGCGCTCCAGCGGGTCACTTGGGTCGTTCCGCCCGCACAAAAAGCATCGCTTGTCGTTCATACGCTCACCTCTCCCCACCGGCTCACAAGGGCATCCAGCTCTCGCGGCGTCATGGTCTCGATGCCCACATCCCGGCAGTCCTGCACGATGGCATCTATCAGCCGCGCCATCTGCTCCGTGTCGTATACGGAGCTGCCGTACCAGACGGTCACGTTTACGCAGCCCTTGATTTTGCTGGGGCCGGTATTGGTCATCCAGCCGATACCGTTCCGCTCCCAGCTCCGGCAGAACGCCTCCGCCGCCTTTTCCCGCAGACACAGAACCTCGCTGACACCGCCGATGCTCTGTATCTCCTGCCGGTATACCTTTTCTCTCGCAACGCCGTAGTGCTCCGCCAGCTTGTCCAGCAGCACCCACGCATACCCGTTGGCATCGAGGCTCCGTCCCTTGCCCTTGATGGTGGCGGTGTACTCCTTGCCCTGCTTCAGCGCATCACAGACCTCCATCGCCGCCTCCGGTGACTTCACCCGCAGGCAGAGCCACGCGCCCTCGCTGTCCTGCGACCAACGCGCCGCGTTAACCGTTACCTGCCGCATAATTCTTCCTCCTGCGGCCAATGTCCTGTTCGTAGGCATTTTGCCAAATACCTAAGGCGAGGTAGATAACACCCCTCGACCCACTCCGCGTCATAATCAACCTTGTGCTGTGTCAACCTGTTTTCGTCTATTGGCAGAAAGAAATTAAACAATTCATCTTCTGTAACGCGGTATGCCACGATTCTGCAAAACTTCCTCTTTCGGAACAATCCGCATCCGCTGGCAAACATCTCCACCTGGCACTGCTGCCAATACGCTTTCGTAACCTTGAACACAGGTTTGCTGTGCGTTTTCACTTCGGTAATAAGTTGTCTGCTTTCCCCGTCATAGTTCACCCGCAAACGGAGCGAACGGATGCGTATCTGTCTGTCTCGTGTCTTTACACGCAGCGCATCAAGTATCTTGTGCTCGTAAGCCGTGCCACACTGCATTGCCGGCGTAATAAACCGGTCCTTCCTGACCCCAAGCTTCACCAGCCACCATCTTCGAAACGTATCTGTATTCCAGTTCCCCATGATGGTGGCGGTGTCGCTTGCACCAAACCATCCGCTTCTGTCGTGGTTTCGTATCATAGTTTACTCACAGCCTTTTCAAGCGCGTCCAGTTTTGCAAAATAGCCCATCAACTGCACAAGCTGTTTTTCGTTGATTCCAAGTCCCCGAAGCAGGTCGTTGTGGTCAAGCCCGTTTCGTTCTTTCATGGTGATTAGCCTTTCCAGTCTCTCCTTTATGGCAAAGATACTGTGACGGCTCAAATCGTCCTCACCATCGTCTCCGTCACCTTCTGCCCAAAGGTCAAACCCAAGACCGGTACGCACGGCAACACCTTTAACGAAAGCTCTCGCCAGCGCGTTGTTTATGCGAAGTTGGTTCAACGTATCCTCATATACCACAAGGGACCCGTTCAGCAGAGGCATGTCGTAAGAAAACTCCAAATCGTCAATGTGGATTTCAACAGACACAAACCAGCATTCTGTAATCCTTCCTTTACTGGTAGTAATTTTGGCCTGCGGCCACAGGTATGTATTCGTTTCCGGGCACCTACGAGGGGCATACCACACGCTGGATGCTCCGTTTTCGTGGAGCAACTTCGCGCACTTTGCCCAGCTCAAATAAGGGACCTTGATAACATTACCCTTCTCGTCCTTTGCGTCTCGAAGATCGCAAAACGGCTTTACATCCACCTGTATCAACTCGTTAAATGATTTCAGCATTATTCTTCCGCCTTTCCCACATACTCATTTCTGTTCCTCCCATGCGTCCACTGTTTCAATGCAAAACTCGCACCCCACGATGACGCCGTCCTTGTTCTTGTAGTAGGTGTCCGTCTCCTCCCCGCACACGGGGCAGAAGGGCATATCGTAGTCCTTCGGCTCTAAGGGCCGCTCCGGTTCCCAATACTGCATCACGCTTCTCATACCGGTCGCCCCGCCGCTTTCAGCACGTCCCGCATCGGCTTTCGCGCCTTTAGGATGGACATGGCCCGCGCCGTATCCCTCTTGTACTGCCGGTACAGGTCTCCCAGCTCCTCCGTCTGGTAGTAGCCCTCGCCGTCGTTGCAGATCATCACGCCCTGCCGCTTGGCTTCGCTGACGGCCTTGCGCATCATCCGGTCGGAGGTCTGCATCGCTGCCGCCAACTCCGCACGGCTGATGGCGTTTCGCCGCCCGTGGGGGATCAGCGCCGCAATACGCTCCGTTTCCGCCGTCCGCTGGGGGATGTCGGCCTTTTCCTCGTCGCCGTACAGATATGCCCGGCTGGTACGCAGTGCCGCCTCCAGCGCTGTCAGCACCTCCTCTGTGGGCAGACACACGCCGTTTTCAAACCGGCTCACCATGCAGGTGTCGATACGGGGATCCACCAGCTTCAGCACACCGCTGACCGCCTCCTGCGTCAGCCCCAGCTCCAGCCGCCGTTCCTTCAATCTGTTCATCACTGCACCTCCACCCATTCCCCGTTTTTAACGGTGTACCACACGCCGGGTTTCAGCGTTTCACCATCCACAATGGCGGACAGAATAGCAGCGATCTCCCCGTTCGTCTTTCGCTCTACGCAGACAACGGCGTTTCCAATCTCTCCCATTACGCGGCCATAAAAGCCAGTAGCCATAGCCACACAGCCGTTGCCGGTGGCGGATGCTGCGCCACTCCAGCCGGTGGCGGATGCTGCGCCACTATCGCCGGTGGCGGATGCTGCGCCACTCCAGCCGGTGGCGGATGCTGCGCCACTCCAGCCGGTGGCGGATGCTGCGCCCATCAAGCCGGTGGCGGATGCTGCGCCACTATCGCCGGTGGCGGATGCTGCGCCCCTCAAGCCGGTGGCGGATGCTGCGCCACTCAAGCCGGTGGCGGATGCTGCGCCACTCCAGCCGGTGGCGGATGCTGCGCCACTCCAGCCGGTGGCGGATGCTGCGCCCATCAAGCCGGTGGCGGATGCTGCGCCACTATCGCCGGTGGCGGATGCTGCGCCCCTCAAGCCGGTGGCGGATGCTGCGCCACTCAAGCCGGTGGCGGATGCTGCGCCACTCCAGCCGGTGGCGGATGCTGCGCCACTATCGCCGGTGGCGGATGCTGCGCCACTCCAGCCGGTGGCGGATGCTGCGCCCCTATCGCCGGTGGCGGATGCTGCGCCACTATCGCCGGTGGCGGATGCTGCGCCCATCAAGCCGGTGGCGGATGCTGCGCCACTATCGCCGGTGGCGTGGTTCTTCTTTTCGCTGTTTGCCTTTTTGATGGCATTGTCAAAGTCACACTGCGCTTTAACGTACTCCACCTGCGCCTTGACCAACCCGGGGATGCCGATTTCCGCGCGCAATGTCAGTTTCTTGCCGACGCGCTTCGTGTCGTCGCTTTGCATCTCGTCGCTGACATCCTCCAGCTCTGCCTCGAAATACCGGGAGCCATCGCCGGGCGCGTAGTAGCCCAGCACATCAAGCGGCATCTCGCAGGCGTGGAGGCCTCTTTTGCAGAGTTTAGCGTCTCCATCCACTTCTGCCGTTTTACCAAGCTCATACTGGAACCCACGGCATTTCATATTCTTATCGGTTGCCTTGTAAACCTTCATTTCCGTCCTCCCTTCGCGCCCTGTTGTATGCGCTTGTATGCTTTGCGCATCACGCGCCCCTTGTTCGTTGTTCTTGACCCGCTCCGCGTAGGAGATGGCTTTCTCCGCCTCGTGCTGCTCCCAAACGGGACAGCCGGTGCGGCAACCTACCCGCCTGTTGGGGCATTCAATGGGGCAGTTGGTCATTCCCATCTCACCAGCTCCCGGCTCACACCGGCGCGGTGCGCCTCCTCGTGGGTCATCAGCACATCCACCGTGTAGCCGTACACGCCGGTATCGGCGGCGACATACGTTTTTCCGCCGATAGTCACGGTGCTGCCCAGCGGGATAATGTCCGGGTCTACTGCCACCGCCTCACCGATGTCCACCCACCGGCCGGAGGCCGTCAGCACCTGCCCCGCCTCGTTGCGGTTGATGTCCGCATAAGGCGTGCAGCACGCGCAGTAGCCGGTGATGTCGCAGACCAGCAGGTTCTCCGGCGGCTTCGCGGCGGACAGCACCGCCGACTGCACCGCAGCGGACAGGGGAGGGGGTGCGTCCTCCGGCTCCTGTGCCTCCGGCAGCGTCAGCGCCCAGAGGAGGATACCGGCAATAGCCAGCCCAAGCAGGATATTGAGGATCCAGAGCCGCCTGTTCCACCGCCGCGCCCAGCAGCGCCGGGAATACTCCCGCGCCCGCCTGTTCCGCTCTCTCATCGTCCCAGCGCCTCCACGCCCTTGACGATGGCCCAGCTCAGCCACGCCGCGCCGATAAACGCCAGCGCCCATGCAAACGCGCTCATTCCTCCACCGTCCTTTCCGCGATCCATGCGTCCAGCTGCTTCTTGAAGATCTGGAACACAGGGCTTCGCTCCATCTCGATCACGATTCCGAAGGGATACACCCCCTGCTTGATGCCCTGCCGCAGCGTATCCGGCGATATGCTCAACCCGCGATCCCGCAGGTACTGTGCCGCGTCCTGCACCGTCAGCGTTGCGATCCTGCTCATTTCTTTCTCCTCTCGATGATGGTATCCAGCGCGTTCTCCATCCGCTTCTGGATGTCCTTCGGTTTCTTCACACCGTTCAGGATCTGGCACACATACGCCTTTCCGATCCCCAGCTCCGCGCCCAGCTCGGCGTAGGTGATGCGGTTGTTGTGCATCCTCCCGATCAGGCGACCCGTCCATGCTTCCGGCATTTCTTCTCTCCTTTCAAATTTATAGTTGCAAAAGTTTACTTTTCGTGATACCATAAAGTTGCCACACATCATGCATCACGATCGACAGCGCCATTTGCGCTGCCTCATCAGCCTTGCGACCCGCTTCCAACGGGCCGTCACACCACCACCCTTCATTGTTGCGTTTGTTACCTAACACGATGCCATTATATAGCTAACATTCGCAACAGTCAACACGAAATGTTGCGTTTGTACACTTTTGTATCCTTGCACAACAAGGAGGTATAAATTTTGTTTTATTTGACGTTTATTGAGCTATGCTCAAAAATAAAAAAGTCCCCATCCGCAGTCGCAGAGGAGATGGGATTCAAAAGATCAGTTGTCACGCGCTGGCGAAACGGGACAGTCCCACGCGATGCCAACTTGCAGCGCATCGCTGACTATTTTGGCGTTCCGGTCGAAACCTTGACCGCTGGGCAAAAAGAAACCGCGCCCACCGTTACCGATGAGCGCGATCTTGAAATGCTGTCTTTGCTGTCTCGCCTTACGCCGGAGCAGAAGGAGATGCTTCTCCTCCAGATAAAAGGGCTTTTGCCGCCGCAAGAATAATGTCTTTTTCTCCGTTCCCCAACTGCATGAATAATTCCATAAACTCTCTGTCCATTTTCTCTCCCTTTCTTTCGTCAAATCGCATAGTTTTTTTGCTTCGCGTTTGGCTATATATCCAAATTCAGTTTCTTAACTTGTTTACATTCCGTGCAGTTTGTATAATGTTGTCCGGAGGTGGTGAAAAGAATGCTATTTTTGATACTTTCAATCGTATTACCATTTTTTGCACTTGGAGTTATACCGTGGATTATAGCTGCGGTCGTCAAAAAGCCGACTTCCGGTTCATGGTATAAAAAACTTTGTATCGTTTTTGCCGTGTATTCCGCGCTTGGTACATACACATCCTCGATTAACGCCAACCAGCAAATCGATACCGTAATTCTAATTGTATTTTCCATTACATGGGGTATCGCTGAATACTGGCTATTAAAAACGATTGGTTTTTCCATATTGAAAAAAAGAGGAAAACTTGAGCAATCAGAGATGAAAAAATGAAACTTACCGACCAAAGCGCCCCCGCCGCCTCCGCAACGGCGACGGGGGCTTACAGCAGAACACCAACCATCACGCGCACCTGCTGCGGCTTCACCGTATCAAACCCGCATTAGGCAGGTCAACGCCGGAACAAGGCAGACCGCCCCGCCGCGCCAAACCGAAACGGGGCAGGTCGCGCCCAGTTGAGGGAGGAATGAATACAAATGGAAGAATCTTTACAGGAAATTTGCAGAGAAGCCAAATACCGAGAAAAGATGACGGCGCAGGACATATCCGACTATTCCGACGTTCCGCTGTCCAGCGTCAACAACTTTTTTTCATCGTCGTCCAAAATGCCGTCTATCTACACCGCTGGCCCCATCTGCCGCGTCCTCGGTGTGTCGATAGACGCTTTTTTTCATATTCAGCCAACACCCGATCCGTCCATAGAAGCACAACTTGCCCACGAACAGGAGATGAACCAGCTCCGCGTCAGAGCCATACGTCACAAGAATTATCTGATCCTCGGCCTGATGATCCTGCTTGCCATCGCCCTGGCATACGGCATTACCATTGATATGCTAAACCCCAATATTGGCCTGTTCCAGAAATAAAACATCTGTTCTATTTGTTTGCTACCATTGTATATGACAAGTTTCTTGTTTTCAATCGGCAAGATTTACAAGATTCTTGTTTCTTCTTTGTGAGGTGTCCCTATGTCTACTTGTATAAAATGCGGCGTCCAATTGGTACCGGATGCCGTTTATTGCCATATCTGCGGGAAAAAGCAGGTCACGTCCTCTCGCAAGGCGCTGAAACGCCCAAACGGGTCAGGCACGGTGTATAAGCTGGGCGGGCGGCGGGCACGTCCTTGGGTCGCCGCAAAAGACGGCGTGTATATCGGGTACTACGAGCGGAAGACGGACGCGCTTGCCGCGCTGGATCGGCTGGCGGGCCGTCCGCTGGAGGAAAAATTCAATATGACCTTTTCCGAGGTGTTCACCGAATGGAAAGCCGAACACTATCGGGAGATAGGGGAGAAGGGCGTGGAATCCTACGACAGAGCCTACGCTGTATGTGCGCCGCTGCACAACAAGAAATTCCGCGACCTGCGCACAAAGGACTTTCAAGCCATCATCGACAGCAACATGGCAAAATCCAACTCCACGTTGTCCAAATACAAGCAGCTCATGACCCAGATGGCCCGCTGGGCCGTCCGTGAGGAGATCGCCACAACCGACTTTGCCAAATACGTCAAGCTGCCCCAGCAGGTAAAAAAAGAAAAAGCCATCTTTACAGATGACGAAATCGCGCTATTAGAAAAAGACGGCTCCGACGCCGCCAAAATCGCCCTTATGATGATTTACACCGGTATGCGCATCGGTGAATTGTTCTTCCTTCCGCTGAAAGACTACCATGAATCGTATGTGATCGGCGGTGAAAAGACAAAGGCCGGCAAAGACCGCGTCATTCCCATCCGACCGGAGGGCAGGAAGTATTTTGCATACTTCGCCTCCCGCGCCGCCGGCGACCTGCTTCTGTCCGGCTACGACGGGCAGCGCATCCCCGCCAATTACCGCAAGCGTGACTTTTACCCCCTGCTGGAAAAGCTCGGTATCCCAAAGCACACGCCCCACGCCACGCGCCACACCTTCGCAACATGGGCGAGAAATGCAGGCATCCCGCAGGAGATTTTGCAGAAGATCATCGGTCACGCAAGCTTCTCCACCACGGCGGATATTTACATCCATGCAGACGCGGAAAAGCTCATCTCCGCCGTTGAATCTGCAAGTAATTTGTAAGTAACCGAAAAAACCTAAAACCGCTTTATACGGATTCTGGTTATTGTTTTCCGTGAAACATTATTAAAACACCACGAAAACCGCGCAGAAACGTTGTAAAAATCCGTTGTCCATATTTCACACGCAGGAGGTCACTGGTTCGAGTCCAGCAGTCTCCACCACAAAAATCCCTGTAACCGCAACGGTTACAGGGATTTTCTTATTTCCTCCAAAACACGTTTGTAAGTAACGTGTAAGCAACGTCACTCGTTCTCAACAACGTGCATTGCCTGCCGCAGCGCTTCCTTTACGTTGGGATCGTCGGTGTCCTGCATCATGCGCTCGATCAGATCCTTTGCCTTGCCCTCATCGCGGCTGTACCGACCCATAGAATCCCTCTTGCGCCGATACGAGCTGCCTCTGTTGTAGGCGGTGCGCCCGGAAGACCAGTCGCGGGAATATCCATCATCGCGGGAATACCCATCGTCGCGGCTGTAGTCGCCGCTTTCAAACATGGCGATTTTGTCAATGTTCTTGATGGACGATGCCAGTTTGTGGATGGCGTCCAGTTCAGCAGCGCTCAGCTCCCGCCGGCCGGAAAACTCAGACAGCTCCTCGCACAGCATCTCCCGGATTCCGAAAAGCTCCTTCATGTTCATGTCGTTCCTCCTTTCAGCAGACGCGCTCCACGATCATGTTGCTATTGGCAAAGCTGATCGCCTGAGCGCTGGTGTTCTCCATCGCCACCGTTACGCAGCAGCCTTTCGGCACGTCCACGTTGGAAGCGACGAAGATATTGAAATAGTTCTCCACGGCGGCGGGCGTTACTGTCGCCACAGCGCTGGTCAGCGGCTCTCCGTTGATAGCCAGCGCAGCGGAGATTGCGCCCACCGTGCCACCGGTGGGGATGGCAATGTTTCCGCCGAAAGACACACGGAAACGCGCCTTGCACTGGTTTGTCAGGCCACGCAAGAACACTTGCCCGCTGCCCTCGCGGTGTACGATGCAGGACTTGCCCGCAACGGCAGTTTCCGTCAGCGGTACATTCTGCCCGGCAGGAACAGAAACGATGTTGGTATTTACGTATTCAGCCAAAATACTCACTCCTTTCAAAATGCAGACGGCGGAGCTATTGCCCCGCCGCCTTTCAATATCAGCCCGGAGCTGAACAATTTCCGTTTTGGAAATAGATTTCTATGCAGTTGTCAGCAGCCGGAGCATCCGGTGTAGCTGCCAGCCCACGGGTTGCAGGATGCATACGCCGGAATGGGCGTAGGCCGCAGCTGGGAGATCAGGTAGTTGTTCTGCGCAGCCTGAGACGCCGCCAGACGCAGCTCCTGATTTGCGCTCTCCAGATCGCGCATCTTGGAGTTGGTCAGGAAGTCCAGGATGGCGCGGCTGTTGGCGTTCTGGTTCTCCACGATGTCGCGGGTGGCGTTCTGCACGGTGTTCCGCGTGTCACACGCCTGCGTCGCCATGTCGTAGCGCACCTGCGCGATGGCGGCTCTGTTCTCGCAGCAGCAGTTTGCTGCCTGCATCTGCATAGCGCTGAGCTGCTGCATCAGCGCGGCTTGCTGGTTGGCGCGGGACAGCTCGGCATTGCCGAATCCGGTCAACAGCGTGTTGTTTACAGCATAGAAGCCGTCGCACAGCCCGTTGTTGATGATATCCATCTTGCGCTCGATGTTGGAGAAATCGGAGGCCAGCACATAGCCGTCCACCACGCCGCCGGAATTGCCGCTATTGCCCCAGCCATTGCCGCCCCAGCCGCAGAACGCGAACAGGAACAGGATGATAAGGAACCACGCGCCGTCACCGCCAAAGCCAAAGCCGTTACCGCTGCCATTGGCAGGGGCCACAGGCATGGTCATGGTGGGCATACCCTCGGAAAGAGACATAATATCACTCCTTTTTATTGATGTAATTTATCTGAATCGCGGCCACGATCAAGAAACAAGTTACGTTTTGTCTTACGTTTCGTCTTATGTTTTGCTTATTCCATCAGACTTTGAAACTGCTTCGCCATCTGCTGGAGCTGGTTCAACTGCTGCTGCGTGAGCTTGCCGCTCTGCAAAAGCTTTTCGACCTCCGCTTTAGGGTCGCCCTGGAAATTCGCCTTGAACTGCTTGAACTGCTGCACCATCTGCAAAAAGCCGTTGCCGCCGCCCATTGCACCGAAAAACGGATTATTCATCGCTCTTTTCCTCCTTGCGCTTCTTGCCCTTCATTTCGCTCACAAGCGCCGCCAGCGCGTCAAACTCCTTGCGGGTCACATATTCCGCAGCGGGCGCTTTCTGCGTGTCAGGAGCGCTTGCAAGCCGCTCCACAAGGTCGTACACCTTGAGCGTCGGCTTGCCGCTTGCATCGGCCTGTTTCAAATACACCGTGGGCGCCGTCGAATCCCACAGCGCCACCGCCGCATTGGGAGCGACCATCCAGCTTCTTGCCTCCTGTTCGCCGGATACCCACTGCACGCCGCTCTGCGGCAGGGGATTTTGCGGCATCGGAGGAATGGCCTGCATCTGCTGCTGCCTCAGCTGGGCAAGGTTGTCCTGCATCGGCGGCATATAGGGGTTTCCGTAGTAGGGATAGTTCATGCTTCATCCGTCCTTTCCCAGTAATACAAGGGTGTTTCGGCTCCGGAATCCCATGTGTCGTGCCAGTCTCCGTCTATCACGCACACCACATGGGACGCCAGCGCCAGCAGATATGTACCACGCGGGTGATCCATTGCAAAATCACTCACGGAATAGCTGTCCGAACAGTCCTCCGGGATGATATGCCGTGTAAAGCCCAGCTTCTTGAGATACGCGCCCCACACGGTGTTGGCGCTGGGCATATCCGCAAGTGCCAGACCCTGCATACAAAGCTGCACATACGTCTCATGCCAACCCTGCCCCGTGGCGCGGCAGATCGCGCGAACAGGACAGTCTCCCACGTTCTTGCCGGAGGGATTCGGGTTATACCATACGAACATCACGACCACCTCTCTTTACCGCCAGCATACGGCAGATATCGCCGGGGAAAGCGTCAAGAAAAGGGCGAAAAAGTGCGTGGACAAAAAAAGACACACCTACACGGTGTGTCTTTTTTCTGCTCTCAGGCCGTCGGCCATTTTTTGGTATGCGGTACGGCGGCGGCGCTTTACGCCGTCAACCGATACGTTCATGCGGAACGCCTGCTCCACGCAGCTTCGTCCCCGCACGTCGCATTCCGCGATGCACTGTGCCTCCTCCTGCGGCAAGTCAAAAGATTGGATCCACGCGATAGCCCTCTTGGGTGCCATGCTATGCAGCATAGCCCGTATTTCACGGTGCTCCTGATTCATCCTGCGTTACGCAGGCTTGCGGATCGCCTTGCGGCGGGATGGTGCCATAGGATGGTTGCCCTATCGCCCGTTGCTCCTTTCCTTGATTTACGGTGCTCGCCACCGGTTTTTCAGTTCCTTCACGGAACCAACGCCCTGCTCGTTTTTCATAATGGTCTCTACGCCTTGTTGCACGTCCTTTTCATCGTAGCCGTGCTCCAGCATCTCCTTATAGATCAGCCGCGCCGTCTTTGTGTCGTTCTCCTTCTGCGCCAGATAGAGCAGCTCGCACCAGCGCTTCCTGTTCCCAGCGCTCCTGTCCATACGGTAGATGGCTTTCTCCATCTCGAACATGATCCGCACGCTGCCCATCTCATTGGCGGCACTTCGGGCAGCCGCCCACACGTCGCGGCCAAGGTTTGCTACGCTGACGCCAAATATCTTGCTCACAGCGGTCAAAAGCTGCTTGCAAGCGTAGGCGGTGGTATATTTGCCCTCGCCGGTAACGCTGCTGTACATCATCTGGGTCGCCCGCACAATGTCGCCGATGGCATCTGCATCCATGCGCTCTACGGAGTAGCCTTGCAGTATGGAGATCAGGTCTTTTGCATAGGGCAATCTTCCGACCAGCGTAATGTTGTCTTTCAGATTTCCTTCCAGCAAAACGTTCTTTGCCAGCTCTCCGAAACTCTCCTCATCGCCGCTGACACCGGTAAGCGCCGCAAAGAAACGCCCCCAATACTTCTTTTCCTTGTCGTCGTCGCGCAGCGCGTCAACGATAGACTGTGCCAGCGAGTTTATAACATCCGTTACCAGAAGCGCACCCACGGAGCGCTTCAACTGCTTCAATGCAGTGCTTCGCTTCTGCGTGTTGGTTTCAAATCGCCATGCGTCATAGGAGCGCATCAGGATATTCAGACTTTTCAGCGGCTCACCCATGAAGGATGTGGCCTGCCGCGTCAGCGCGTCGCTGTCCCGCATGATCTGCGTCCGCTGCATGATGCCGTCCACTACCTGCGTCTGGTCGATCACGTCCGTGAAAAGCTCCGACACCTGCCGGTAATACGCATCGCTGCCTACTTCCGTTTTTGTGTCTGCCGCCACCTGCCACTCGCAAGCGTTCCAGATCTTGCCCCATGTAATGGCGTCCGCATTGGCAGCGGCCCGGCTGCTCCAGTCGCTCAGCTTGTCCATAACGCTGTCGCTGGAGCCATACACCTCTCGTGCAATGGTGTAACGGCTTCCCTGGTCAAAGCCGGACGAATCCTTGATGCCGGCAATCGCCGCCCAGTTTCTGGCCTTGTCCCAGCCGTTGCCGTCCGTCACGCCTTTTGCGATGCCTTTCGCCATGTTCTCCGGATCAAGGATCACCGCCGCCCGGAAAAATGCCGTGGGCTGCTGGATGACCACGCGCCAGTTGGAGCCGACAGCCGCGCCCTTGGTATTGCCCACGATCCGCTCAATGCTTCTGGTGGTGTCGCTGGAATTTTTCACCATGCCGTTCTGCATATCCCGCATCAGGTTCCGCCAATACTTCTGTGCCGCGTCTCCGTATACGCCGGACAACACCTGCTGCATATTCCGCCCCGTCAGATTCCCGCTGCTGTCGCGGTACCGATAGTTGTACAGCCGGTTGATATCCTCCATCGGTGCCAGCAGCGTGGCGTATTTGATCATGTCGCTGGCGTTCTGCGCAAACACGTCATACGCACCGCCGATGTCCAGCGCATTGCTGGCGTTGGGGGTCAGCGCCTTTGCGCTGCCCATGTTCTTAATCGACCGTGCGTTGTCCGCGTCCTTCTCCACGCTGGAGGCCACCGCATCCTTTGCGGCCTTGATGGGCCAATAGTGTTCTTCCTTGAACTTCCGATAGCCGTACACCTGCATACTGGCGTTGTTGCCCCACTCCGCCAGTTTGGTGCTTGCCAGCTTTTGCAGCCCGTTTGCCACCTTGACCTGCTCCGGCGTCAACACAGAGGTGATGGCCTTGATGTCCTCCTCCGTCAGCAGAATGTTGTCATTCCCGCGCGGGATCTCTTTCAGCTTGCCGTCCCGCTTGATCTCCGGCTGCACAATGCCGCCCACCGTCAGATGGTGCATGGCCTGTTCGCCGCGCCGTGCCAGATTGTACAGGTTCATGATCTGGTCGGTGGTCAGCGTCAGCTCAACGCCCCGGCCGGTGGTGAAAGTATGTCGGTCAAAGCGGTTTTTATACACGTTCTTGTCCAAGAACTTTTCCGCCTCGCGCTGCACTTCCGTCAGCATCCAGTGCTGCTGATCCTGCGCGTTCCGCAGCGTTCTGTACAGTTGCTTACCCGCATCGCCGTAGGCAGAGAAGAACGTATACGGGTCTGCCATATCCAGCGAGATTTTGCGGTTTCGCCGCTTCCTGCCCATGCTGTCCGCCGCAAATCGCTCCGCCCACTCGCTGGTGCTCTTGTACTTTGCGGAGGAGAGCGTCTTGTCGTAGGTTGTCAGCGTTGTTTCAATGGCACGGATCGCGTTCCACACCGTTTCCAGCTCGGACACGCTCATATCCGCAATGCGCTTGCCGCCCAGCGCGGACAAAGAATCCAGCAGACCGCCGCTTTCCGTCAGCGCCGGGTCTACCACCATATTCCCCTCGTTGGTCAGAATATCGTCATAGATTTGCTTGAGCCGGTCTGCCTCCAGCGTCCTTCTGGTGGGGTCGCCGTCCGCGTTCTTCCGCAGCCGCCCGTTTTCGTCGTAGCTGTACGCGCTTTCCAGATTGATATTTTGCAGCAGGCTTGCCACCGCCACACGCAGGCGCTCCGGAATGTGCTGCTTGTCCGTGGGATTCACCAGTTTGCGGGAGATCGCGCCGGTGTGCCGTGCGATCCGCGCCCGCATCGCCGTTGCTTTCCGTTTTTCGCTGCCCTTCTTGGTCTTCTCGTTGTACTTCTTCCGCAGCGCGTTTACGTCGTCCCGGCGCTTCTGCCGCTCACGGGACAGCATCTCACGCACACGACCGACGGCCTCCTGCTTCTCCAGCGCACGCCTGTCTGCATACGTTTTCTTCTGCCGCACCTGATCGGAGATCATGCCGTCGATCAGCTGATTGGCGATCTCCTGCACCGCCGCGTCCCTGTATCCCTCAAAGGGATTGTGGTAAACGCTGTCGAGGCCATCCAGAACATCACCGATTTGCAGCAGCTTGTCCGCCTCCGTATACACGTCGCCGGGGAAATAACCCTCGCCGAACATCTCCGTCAGCTCGCCGTACACGGTATCCACAGACGTGCCGTTGTCCTTGTTCAGCTTCAGCGTTCCCAGATGGCTCTTTCGGAAATCGCCGTAGTTTGCCATGTCACCGCTGAACTGGATGGTCTGCCGCTTCAAGTGATCTCGAATTTCCAGCAGCTCCGCGCCGTACTCCGTCAGCTCCGAAGTGTTGTCCACAATGGCCTCCGCCACGGCCTTGGCGTGAGGCATCAGATCCTCCATCGTCACGTCCCGCTTCATCACAGCCTTGGCAAGCGCGTCCATCTCGCTCTGCACGTCCGCGTATTTCACATCGCTGCCGTACTCACGGATGAGATTCTGACCCAGCTTCTTCACGTCCCGCGCCACCACGGACGGCTCCTTGCTGATGCGCATTTCGCCCTTCAGCTCCTGCATCCGCTGTTTCAACGCCTCGTTCTGCTTGGCCAGCGCGTTTCGCTCCTTCTTGAGTTCCCGCGCCTCACGCTCCACCTCCGCCGTCCCGCGCATCTGGTAGCGGAACTGCCCCAGCTCAGACACATGGGGCGTAGCGCCTGTTTCAAAATACGCCTTTATGTCGTTGATGACCTTGCTGCTGTGCGTCCCCTTCGGGTATTCTGTGCTGGACACGGTCTTCCCGTTGGTGTCGTCCAGATCCAGTATCACCTCGCCGCGGTTTTTGCTGATGAAGTCAGACAGCGTGTCCAACTGTGCCTTTGTGGGCATGACCGACAGGTTGATACCGCCGCTTTCCGGACTGATACGGATATTCCCCTCGCCCATAAACTGCACCATCGCACCGCTGTAATCGTCCCCGCCGTAATCAAGCCCCAGTGCGTCACGGATATCCCGATGATCTACGGTTCGGTAGCCGCCAGGGCCACCATCATGCCGTCCGGAGAAATCCAACTTTGTTCCGTCCGTGGTAATGTATCCGGTTTCGTTCCAGCTGTACGTCTTTCCAAAAAACTCCTTTGCAGATTTTACATGGTCTTTTTTCTCCGCCTCCGAGTAAGCTTTCAGAGAAAACCGTATATCCGGGTCGCTGGTTGGGTTGAGGTTGTCTACGTTCTTGATCTGCTCCGACCTGAACGCCACCGTCTCCGTGTCCATGATAAGGCCGTCGTAGCTTGTGCCGTTTATTTCGTTGAACAGCTCCACCGCCGCCACCATGTCGCCAATGGCTGTCAGGCTCACGTCATTCAGCATTAAGAAGTCGCTTTTTCCGTAGATGGAGCGCAGCACGCTGTCAATCGTCGCACCGTAGCCATAGTTCTCAAAACTAAAATCGTCCTCGTTTTCGGCGACAGCAGCAAGGAATCTGCGCATCTGTGCTCTGGTGATGGTGGTCTCAGTGGTAGACACAGGATTGGTAATGTTCAGATAAAACTCCCGAACATTATTGCCATACTGTCCGGCGTGTGTCTTGCTGTCCGTGAAGTAGAAGCCGCGCCCGTACAAATTGCTGCCCTTCGACTTCTTGCGGTCAAATACGGTAAAACTTTCTGCGTCGCCACGATACATGGGCCTCAACCGCCCCTCCGCGTCCCGCACCTTGCTGTCCTTGAAAAATTCCTTCTGCTGTTCGGAGAGTTTCCGTCCGGTGCTGTCCGTGGCTTTCAAAGACATTTTCGGCTTGACATTCTCGCCATCGGTGAGTATACTGGTACCAGAAGCATTCCCCCGCTGAGCGCCGGAGTTTCCGGAAGAGCCGTTAATTTGGGGAGTGCTTCTTTCTTGCATTTCCCCGATATTGTAGACAATGCTCCCATCCTTACCCAGCGCAACGGAAATGCGCGTTCGATAATACTTTCCGTCAAAATCCATGAAATATGCCGTTCGATAGTTCCAGCCGTCTTTTGCCATGTCACCGTGACGCCCGCCAAAGTCAAGGACAGTCTTTCCTCCGCGCTCAGAAACCTTAATGAGTTCGTCGATGTGCGCAGCCGCATTTGCTTTACGTTCAAATGCTTTTTCATCCAGCGTTCGACCATTGTTGTCGTAAATGCTACTCAGCTTCCCGGCAGATTTACTTGTCAGGAGCAGAACGTCGCCGTCCTCGGCAATCAGGTGAACATCCTCGTGATTGCGGATTTTGCCGTTGATATAGCTTTCCAGCTGTTCACTCCACGCCTTGGGGTCGTTGCCAAATAACACTTGTCTGTCCGCCTGAACGTATTTCATGCCATTGGGGAACTGCTTGATCTGATACTTTGCACCGTCGCCCTTGCCGGCGGCGGTTTTTGTTTTCTCCGCCTGCCGCTCCGCCGCGTCAAAAGCCGCCTGCCACTGCTTTGCAATGTCCTCCAGCTCGGCAAAATCCTTGCCGTATGCCTCCTGCGCCGCCATGTCGCGGTATTTGCCGGTGAACGCGGTTTTGACTTTGGCAAGAAATTCCTTTAAACTGTCCAGCAGTTTCTGCGCCGCCGTCCGGTTTTCCTTGGAGAACTTGGCAAACAGATCTGCGTCGTCCAACATATCACCGGCGAAGTCCGCCGCAAGCTCGTCCATCACCTCGTCACGCGTCAGCGTCACGCCCTCCTGCTCCGCTGCCTCCATGTACCGCTCCACGATCTCAGCCTCTGTGTCCGCGCCGTTTTCCTGCATCTTGTACTCCACCGCCGCCTGCCGGAACTTCCGGTATTCAGCGGGGGACAAGTCCTGCATCCGGTGGGTGATCTCGTGGGCGGTCACGTTCAAAAGCGGCTTGTCGCTGTCGGCGGCGATCTGGATGAGATTCTGCTCCTTGATGTACTGGCCGTTGGCTCTGCCGCCCAGCACCTGATCCACGATCTCGATCCGGACGCCCAGCTTCTTGCCCCATGCGTTCAGCGTGGCGGCGGTGTCCTTCTTTGCTGCGATCAGACCCCGGCTGTACTCGTTGTCCGCCAGACCGGCACCCGCCGTGGTGGTCACGGACGCCACCTCTGCGTTCTCCCGCGCCAACTGCACCCGTGCGTCCTCCAGCCCGGCGTTGTACGCCGCGTACCGCTGCTCCGGCGTCAGCATTGCCGCGTACTTGCCCTTGGCCTTGTCCGCCTCGATGCCGTTAAGTCCCGCATTGTACACGCTGGAAAAACCTGCATACAGGGAGGGTGCGTCCTCTGCCGTCCGGCTCATTTCCTGATACGCCTTTTGCCCGTTTTCCAAAAAGCCGCTTACGCGCTTCTCTGCGCGTTTTTGTGCAGCAGGGGAGGGAGGTGTAGCTCTCTGCCTTTCCTGCGTCACCTCGCGGCTTGCAAGCCCCGCAATGTCACGTTTTACCTGACTGATCGGCTTGTCCGTGTCCAGCTTTACGCCGGTGCGCTGCTCCAGCACCTCAACTGCCACCGGGTCACGGGCGATAGCCGCCGCCTGATTGCCGGTGATGGTCTCGCCCCGCGTCACAGCTTCCACCGCCTCCGCCGCCTTGGTGTTGATCTCCGGCGCGGTGTTCCGCTGCACGTCACGCGCATACTGCCGCTTTGCCGCGCCATACGCCGCGCGGTTTCCCAGCGCATTGACCCCAATCTGACCGCCCGACAAAATACCGCCGACGACCGCGCCGCCTGCAAATTCCTCTGCTGCCGCCGCAGGGTCAAAAATGGCGTCAGTCCCGATACCGACCAGAGGATTGCCCTTGTCGTACACGGCATTCTGCATCGCACGTTCGATCACGCCCTGCACGGCCTCTTCCTTGCCTTCTTCCAGCATGGAATCCACCCACGCTTTCCATGCGTATGTGCCGCCTTGCAGCTCCTTGGGCAGCGTCTGGATACCGCCGCCGACCTCTACCGCTGCGTTCATCAGGCCGTTCCCCACGGCATATACCGTGGCACGGAAGTCGTCTGCGCCATCCGCTTTTGCCTGCATATAACCGGAACCCTCTGCTTGAATAAAGGCAAGCTTAAAGTTCGGATCTTTTGCCATCGTTCGCAGGCCGGTAGAGATCGTGTTTACAATGCCGGGAGAAGCCGCCGCACGCGCTGCCAGCTGCTCCGCAGTCATAACAGAGCTTGCGCCGCCAGTAAGGATAGCCGCTCCGGCCTGCGGCAATGCTGCAACAGTTGCCGCGCCCAGATCTTCTGCGACCTCCGCTGCCCGTCCGCCACGCGCCGTATTTTCGGCGTACTTCTGCCGCACGGCCTCTGCTTCCGCGCTGATTTTTGCATCCCATCTGTGCATGGGCCATTTTGAAACGTCCGGGGACACAACACCGTTTGAACCCTCTTTTATGAATGCACCAAGAAGGTTTTCCGCCTGTGTCCCGATAAACCCACCGATATGGGCTATATCTGTCAGACCGATTTGCCCCGCCTTTGCAAGGCCCTGACCGTAATTATACCCCTCCCCGAAAATACGCTTGTCCGCACCGTAATTGCCAGCACCCAGTGCAGCAATGCTGTACGGCTCCCGCGTCGTTTCTTCCGCGTATTTCGGCGCAGCCTCCGCAGGCTTTACCTCGCCCATCTGTGCGGCACGGCTAAGAATCCGCGACCGCGCCGTGTTTTCCTCCGGCTCTTTTACTTTTCCAATGGCATTTGCCCGCAGCATGATCCGCTCCTGCGCGGTGCCGCCCGTGGGTCTCGGCATATCGTTTCCCCCTTATCTTGTCAGTTTTACAGGGTCTACATAGTTTTTTCTGGTTGTCGGGGCAAAAACAGGCTTCCCGTTTTTGTCAACGCCAATCAGCTTGATATATCCCTTCTTCTCCAATGTCTCTGCATCCTCGTAGCTTACCTCGCCGTAATTGGGGACATTTACGAGATTTTCACCTCGCTTTGTGTAGTACCTGCTCGCATCCGGTCTGCCAGAAGGCCCATCGCCGTTGCTACTTCTGGACGCCGCCCGCATAGCTGCATATCTGGCGTTATAGTCAGACATTTCGTCTCTGTATCTCCCGTATTCGTCGATCGCAAGATTTCTGTACAAATTTGCATTTTGCAGAATGTCATCCCGTTCCTGCGCATACATCTGTCTCGCAACATCCTCGAGTTGAGACATATAGTAGTTGTACTGCTGCTGTGCGGCGGACGTCGCGTAAGAAGAAGCAAGTCCACCAGTACGCGCAGCAACTTGGCCCATAACGTCCTGCATCCCCATTCTTCCGCTTGCGCTATACCGGTTTTGCAAAGACTTATACTGGTCTCCATTCGTCCATCCTGCGTAGTCCATATCGCGGAGCTTATCCGCAAGCGCTTTAGAGTTCTGCATATATTCCGTATTGTAGATGGGCATTTCTCCAATACCAGCCGGATAGACGGAAGACGATTGCGTATAGCCTTGATATCCGGACGTACCAGACCCGTTTTCCTCCGGCTTTGTGTATACGTCCCATGTCCTATTCTCATTTCTTTCTTTCTTCTTTTTAATACGATCTGCGAATTTCGCCATTACGGCACCTCCTATCCTCTGTTTTCCAAAGCTGTCACACGCTTTTCCAGCGCGGCATATTTGTTTTCCAGCTCTGTGACACGTTTTGTCACCGCCGTAAGGTCGTTGCCCTGCATCGTCACGTTTTGCAGCAGGGAGGAGATACTGGCTCCGTGGCTGTTCACCGTGCTTTGCAACGCAGACACGATATTTTGCAGTGTAAGGATCAAGCTATACATTTCCGCATTGCTGACCCCTGCCTCCGTGACGGTCTTTCCTACGTTGCCCAGCGCCCACTCGACACGCTGGCACATATAGTTAATATACCGCTCAACCGTCTGCAAGGCGGCGGCGGGATCTCCCTTCTGCACGGTATTCATTCTCTCCGGAAAAACGATCATTTCACATCACTCCCCACGATGAATTCTCTGGAAAGTCCGAGGATGGTACACGGGCCTTTTCCCTCCAGCCGTAGCTCAAATTTGTCGCATCGGTTGGCGACAAGCCGCATCGTGGTTACGTTGAACTCCCGGCCGATCACCCGCCCGCACTCCTGCCACGGCTTCCCGTCGCAGCGCATTTTGGCGATCACATAGCTGCCCAGCGGCAGCTCCAGCCTCAGCAGTAGTTTAGAGTATGCCTTTTTCCCGTTCAGCGTCTCATACATGGGAGCCAGCTGCGCCATCCACGGCTGTGTCTGCGGCGTTTCCTCGCCGTCCAGAAGGTACACATTCCCGTGTCCGTCCAGCAGATATAACTTCCGACCCAAGCGGGCAAAATCCACGGCCTCCGTGCTGTCCTCCAGCACCCACATTCCGGTCTTTGTCTCATACACCATCAGGCGGTATGTGTTGCCGTCCTTCACACTCAGGTAATAGCTGTCGCCGTCGTTGCCCGCCACTGCGCAAGAGAAGTCCTTCTCGCCGAAATTCTCACTGACCAGTGACGGTGTGCCGCCTGAGTAGGCGTATACCCCGTGAGGGCCTTTGTAAAACAGCGTGTCGTTAATGACCTGCTGGCTTTTGTGGCACCCGTCTTGCAATCCCTCCATCTCGTAAGTGTACAGGGCATATTCAGCCGGGAAACTGCCCAGCATCTTGTGCAGCTTCGTCTCCTTCCAGAAAAGTACCGAGGAGGCAAGCTTGCAGCATCCGGTGAATTTCCCGTCCGTTCCAACAGCCACCGCATAGGAATCCGTCGCCACGCCCTCGAATACGTTAAAGTTGGTAGGGTCTCCCAAGGCACTTGCATAGATAGTCTGCGTCTTACTGTTGCAGCCCCAAAGCCGGTTTTCGCTCTCGCAAATAAAATCCAGCTCCGGGATTTTTCGTGCCAGCGTAATGGACGCACTTGCCTCCTCCGCTTCCGTAAATGTCTCATCCGCCACAGAAATTGCAGTTGCCGACACGCCCTTGATCACAAAATGCTTATTGTTGCTCTTTTGTGTCTCGCAGCCGGACAGCTCTACACCGTCTCCTGCCCTGAACAGCTTGCGTAAATCCGGCCACCCCGCAACGGTCATTTTGTTTTTGGTGAATGTCGCCTTGCTGCCCGTCACCGTCGCTGCCAGAGGTTTTACCTTTTTGTCGTTAATGTCCAGATACACTTTGTCCGGCCAGATCACCATCTTTGTGTTGACAACGGCAAACTGTTTTTTGCCAGCCGTAACTTTGCCAACAGTTTTCCCATCGTATAGAAGGGAAGTCCCTTGCACTGCGACAAGCTTTTCCCATGCGGTCAGCGCCGTAGCGTTGCTATATGCTGTCTGCTTTACGCGACCCTTTCGCGTCGTCAGATACGGCCACCGTCTGGCAGATACGTTCATGCTGTCCCGCAGGTCACCCTCTCGCAGGGCGTCCGACCAGTTGATGCCGCGCATCTGTACCGTCTCCGCTCTGTTTGGCCGCAGATCATAGGGTAGCTCAGGTACCCGCATCACATCACCTGCACATTCCCGCTATACGCGGGGCAGTTGTTCCGCCGCCACCACGCCAGCGCCTCACCCAGCGCCTCGTCGTACACCGTTCTGTCGTTGCCGTACAGCGCTGTTTCGTTGTTGTAGTAGTCGATTTGGCTGCACAGATACAGCACATACACCCGGTCATACGGGGAAGGGAGCAGAAGCTCCCCGTCCCCCGTAGGCCAGTCGTGTACGCGGGATTCTGTGCATAACCGTTCCCCGATCTCCTTATCCAGTCCCATCACCCACGCCGCCTTTTGCTCGTCGCTGATGGTGTTCATCCGAAGCTCATCCGCCTTGGAGATCGTTTCCGTCACCGTCATGCTTTCCCTCCTTACTTACTCAGCAGTTTGCCCCAAGTCCCTTTCCCGGCGATACCGTCAGCACCGAGGCCGTACTTGGTCTGGAACTTCTTCAGCGCTGCTTCTGTGCCAGCACCAAAGTCCCCATCGGCCCCAGCTGCACCGCAGGAAAAGCCGTAGGCAATCAGCGCTGCTTGCAGGGTCTTCACGTCCGCGCCCTCCATGCCGCGCTTGAGCATCCGTACCTGCATGGGCAGCGTCGTGTCCTTCTCCGCAGGCACCGGCACCGGCGCGTTGGCGCTCTCCACAAAGGGTACACCCAGCGCGTTGCACAGCCCCTTGGCGATGGTCTCGCCGATCAGGGTGGTGTTGTCGATGATCCACTGAGCAACACTGGGAACATCGTGGAATTCCGTCTCGATATACACTGTCGTGGCGGCAGGGTACCTCACCTCGTACAGTGCAGGATACGCCCGAATGACATCCGGCGCACCCGGCGTCACAGGCCCCAGCACATCCAGCACCGCCTGACACGCCTTGTACCCAGCGCTGTTCCGGTCACCGCTGTAACAGAACAGGTGCGTACCGCTGGCCTTGCCGTTGCAGGCGTTGGAGTGGATAGGCACGTGCAGATCAGCCCCAAAGCGGTTAGACGCCGCTACTCGGTTTGCCATCGTGTCGTACTGCCCCAGCATGACCTCCACACCGGAGCGCTCCAGAGCGGCCTTGCAGGCCTCTGCAATGCGTCCGCACTGGATGGCCTCGGTGGTGCCGCCCACCGCGTAGGTGTTCCGCCGCTGGTCGCTGGGGGACAGATACACCCGCCTAGCCATTGTTCTTCACCTCCTTGTGGTACTGCGCCGTAGAGATGCACAGCACCGCGCCGAGGAACGTATCCACGGCAGTGATGGTGGTCACTACCTCGTCTGCGTAGGGCCACGCCCACACCGCCGCCAGCGCCGCGTACAGCGTAGCCACGGCGGGCATGACAATGATGACCAGCCACTTGAGGATGTCATATACCTTGTTGTTCAGCTTCATGATTTTTTCCTTTCCGGCGCGTCTGCGCCTGTTCCATTTTATGCCCTATCGTATGGGCAGCTTCCGCACTTCCTCCATGACGCGCCGTGCGCTGCCGTTGCCGCCCATCTCCTCATACGGCTCGTAGAGGTACACCTGCAAATTCTCGTACTCGTCCTGCGTGACGTAGCCCCGTTCGATGTACACCATGCCGAGGTGAATGATGCGGTCGTGGGCCAGCCCCACCAGCATCTTCCGCTCCGCCGCGTCCGCCTTGCTGCGCTTGGCCGTCAGCTCCATCCGCTTGAGGATCACCTTGCTCACCACGCCCCACAGGGCGGTGGAGGTCAGCAGCGCCACGATCAGCGGCACGCCGACATTCGTCCATGCTTCCATTCATCCACCTCCATCATGTGATCTCCTCGTTGACCGTGATGATGCTGTCGCCGCTGATCTCCGCACAGTTCAGGCGGAAATAGGCAGCATTGTCCAGTGTCACGCCGCTGAGGTTCTTCACAGTGAACTGTGTCCAGATGTTGTTGTCATCCTTCACGCCCGACAACAATCCGCCCAAACTGGAACCTGTCGCCTGTGCCAGCTGCGTCTTGCGTGCATCATAAAAAGATACACGTTGGTTTGCGCTGCTCAGCCCCGTGGTGACACCGTACTGCCACTTGACATTTTTCAGGTGGACTATATCCCCCATTTTTATAGGGATAAAGCCGGTCAGATAGCTGCCGTTAATTTCCTCCGGCTCGCCGGAGCCGTTAATCCGGTAGCCCTCCTTCCAGCCCACGCCGTTGTAGATGCTGCCGTCCGTGTCGATGGCGCTAGGCAGCAGATTGGTGTAGCTTGGAGCGCTGGGGTCGATCACGGTATAATCAAATATTCTGTCAATGCCGGGGCCGTAGTGGTCAACATAAATCTTCTTGTCAGCACGGTTGATGCTAAACACACAGAAGGACGTTCCGTTGGCTGTCCCCGCCGTCTTAGTGTAGGTATTGCCGTTCGCCGACACACGCTCCCGCCCGTTCATGACGTTTGGGCAGCAAATGGACAAGAACGCCCCCCCCACGGTCTCGTTGGCATAGCGATGTTCGTGGCCGTGGATACACCCGATGATTCCCGCTGGTGTGACCGCCGTAAAGTTGTAGTTCACCGCCACGCCGCCGTGGGTGATGCTGCCGCTCTTCTTGGTGGCATAGGCTTTCAGGATGGCAGCGGCGTTGGAGGTGTTGCAGGGATGAGACGTGCCGTCGGGATCCGTGTATGTACCCACCGAGTTCAACGCTGCGTGGGAAAACACAAGGATCGACCACTTGGATGGGTCTGCCACGCCGCTGAAATCCAGCGCCTGTTCCGCCAAATACCGCAGCTGTGCCGCGCTTATGTTCTCCACATCGCGGAACGTGCAGTTTTCCCCCACACCTACCTGCGCGCTGCCCCAGCTCCGCCGGTCGTGGGTGTCCAGATAGATCAGCCGCAGCCGCAGCGCGGGGAAGTCCATGTAGCCGTAGGCTGTGTTACCCGGAACATAGCCGTTGCTGGCCAGATTCTTCCGGCTGACAGCCGCGTACACCTGCGTCTGGGACATCCGGTTCGCCGTGGCCTGATAGGGCGCATCGTCGTGGTTTCCAGCGCACCATGCCTGCCGACCGGGGAACTTGGAACCGATCAGCAGCTGATAGTCAGCCATATCGCGCATAGCAGATTCCACCGTCGTGTTATAGGCGCCTGTTGTGTAGTCCCCCAGATGGGCGACAAAATCCAGTGCGCACCGCTCATTCAGCCGTTTCAGCGCCTGTCCCGCCTGTTTTCCTGCGGCGTTCTCCGTGTCGGTATAGTAGCCAAGATGTGCGTCTGTCATCGTAGCAAACACGATGTTGTCACTGCCGATGTGGTTCACGACCTTCTTCGCCAGCGCATCGGCAGCAGTCAGCACATAGCCCGGCGTGTCGTCACCTACACCGGCAGGCCCTTGCGGACCTGGATCGCCTTTCTCGCCCTTTGCACCGGGATCTCCCTTATCACCCTTCACGCCGGGATCGCCCTTGTCGCCCTTTGCACCTGCTGGGATATCGATGCTTTTCGCCGTGCTGCCGTCGTAGGTGACGCTGTCGCTACCGCTGGTGATGGTCAACGCGTTGGGGTTCGGCAGCTTATCCTCCGTCGTCGCCAGCTTCGCGTTGCTGGCCTGCACACCAGCAAAGGTAACAGCTACCGTAAAGGTCTGTGCCGGAAAGCCCATATCCGCCAGTTCGCCGGAGCCGGAGAATATCCATCGGCCAAGTTCAGGCACTGGGATGAATAGCGGCAGCGTTGCGGTGTACATTCCCATCTTACACCGGCATTCCAGCACCTTCCCCGCCTCATACGCCGCATTGATGTCGGCCAGCGCCACCGGGCAGGTATAATTGGGGTAATCTCCCGCAAGGTCGATGTAGAACACCTCCGCGCCGCCGGAGGCGATACCGCGTACCGCCGCAGCCATCTGCGCTACCTTGTACTTCTCCGTGCCGCCATTCTTTTCCCTGATGGCGTCCGCGATGTCCTGCACGGAGGATTCTTCATATAGTTTCTTCATCGTTCCCTCCTTACAGCTCCGCGCTGTTGGCGTACAGCGTCGCACCGCCCACGCTTACCGTACTCTGCGCGGGGTCCGTCCGCATAACGGGACGACAGTCCAGCGCCTTGGCGGGACGCGCCGCCGCCGTTGTGTAGACCTGATAGTACCGCTGACACCGCAGCAGCTCCCTGCCATAATCCGGCAGCTCGTTCAGCACCCACGCGCCGTTCTCCTGATGTGCCAGCGTCTGCTGCTCACCCAGCTCCAGCTTGATGGCCTTGATGTACAGCCCCTGATTAGCCGCCATGTTCTCGAAGCACTGAATCGCCACGATGGCGCGATCCTGCAACGTGCCGACGCTCCACTTTTCGAGCGCAAACGTCTTTTGCACCAGCGTCCAGTCGGACACATTGGCAAGCGTCGCGATGCCGCCGGACTGTGCTACGCGCAGCGAGGCGCCCTCTCCGTTGCCCTTATAGAGCATAGAGACCGTTACCGTCTGCCCGACCGCCGCGTCCGTTTCCAGTGCCTGCGCCCATGCAGGGTTGGCGGACGCGGCGTTCTTGTACAGCTTGACGCCCTCCGCCGTCACGTCCACGGACAGCGTAGCGCCGGTGGTATACCACATATCCACACCGTAGCCGGTTCCCGCGTAACTCGTCTTCCCGCGCTGGTTCACCGGATTCCCGAAATACCAGTTGACCAACAGATTATCGTTCACGCGGGCACGGTCTTGGATATGTGCCAGCATCCGGCAGAACTCTGCGTATGTCCCGGTGTAGCCACCGCGCTTGGCGGCTGCATAGGCGCTGACTGCGCCCAGATCAACATATGCCATCAGTAGTCCACCTCCGTCCCGTCCGGCAGCGCAGCCAGCACCGCGTCCACGATTTCCTGCTTGTCCGTCGCCGTGAAATAGTCAACGCCCTTTACCGGCGTCTTGCCCGGCACGCCGGGGTCGCCCTTTCCGCCCGGTTCGCCTATAGGTCCGGCAGGACCCGTCACGCGGCCAATATCAATCACGTTCCCGTTCTCCAGCGTAAAAATAAGATGTCCTGCATCATTTACGGTAAGAGCCGGAGGCGTATCGCCCGCGTAATATACCAGCAGGTGTCCGTCTTCCGAAACGCCTGTGCCAAACAAACCTCCTGTCGGAACGCAGGCTCCATCCTGCCCCTCCGCCTTTATACTTGTCTCGATATACCCTCGAACCTCGTCATCCCACACATACCAATATCCGTTTACGATGACCGGTGTTTTGACGATAGCCTCCGAAACTCGCTTTTCGGTGGCCGCAGCCGCGCTCGCTGATTCTCTTGCGTCATTCGCCGCCTCTCGCGCATCCTGTATTGTGCCAAGTATCTCCTCGATTTGGGCTTGCATTTGTACAGCCTGTGTAGGCGGCACGTCCTGTTCCGTTTCTGCGCTGCCGCTCCACTTGCTCTCACCGACTGTAAAGGTGCCGTATACCGCCGTAGTCGCCCGCGCCTCTTTTCCGCCAGAAGCCTCTGCACCCTTGATGGCAAACGCCATATCTCCCGCGTACTTTTTCGCCCCGTTCGGCACCGGCACACGGTAGACGTTGGTTGTACCGTTCTCCAGCATTTGTGCAGCCAGCAGCACCTCCACGGTGCTCTCACCCAGCGCATCGCAGAACTGTACCGTTTTCGCCAGCCCATCCCACATAGGCGAGAACTCCATCCGCAGCACCACATCATTGTGGCTTCCCGCCGCGCCGATCAGCACCTTGTCACCGGCGATGTATTCATTCTGTATTTTCAGCGGGATCGTTCTTGTCATGTTTCACGTCCTTTCTGCTGAAAGACGGCGCAGCAAGGCAGAAGGGGCGCTTCCCTTTTGACTTGCTGCGCCGTGTCACAGCCATTTTCGTGTCTCGCGGTAGTATGCAGTTGTCAGTTCAGCTGCGCCTTGACCGCCTCATATTCCCGGCTCTTCTGCTCCAGCATCTCCGCCGTCGCCGCGTCCTGCGCCATCGAGCGGCGGATGATGTTGTACACCTCGCGGGGAATGCGGACGTGCTTGCCGCGCTGGATGCGGTATACCTTGCCGTTCCAGCCCACCACGATGTCGTCCTTGTACCGGTCGTCATCCTTGAACGCCCAGAACGGCACCATGCCGTCGTCGGAGGCTTCCCCTGCCGCCATGCCGCGCATAACGGCCTCGGCCGCTTTCGCGGCCTCCTTGGCATCCTCCGCCTCCTTCTTGGCCTGCGCCAGCGCCTCGTTAGCTGCTGCCAGCGCCTTTTCCATCTCCTCCGGAGTTCTCTGCTTCTTGTTGTCAGCCATGCTCATTCCTCCTTGCATTTTGGGTATGCGGAGGGGAATGACCCCCTCCGCGTTACCGTCAGTTCATCGCGCCGCTCTCAAAAGTGGAGGCGGACTCGATACGCACCATGTACTGTTCCACCAGACGCTCCGCCACCTTGGTCAGCTTCCAGCCTGCGGTGGCACGCTGGTTCAGCGGGTCAGCCGTACCGGAGGAACCCAGCTGCTTGACGATGTGCTGCAAGCCGCCGCCCTCCAGCTCCGTCACGCCGTAGGCGTCCGCACCGAGGATCAGGGTGGAGTACACGTCGCGGCCATTTGCGCCGCCCTCGCCGGGATACACCACCGTGCCGTCGGTCACAGCGGCAGGTGCCGTTTTCGTAGTGATGGTAGCGGCACCGGCAGCACCTGCGGAAGCAGATTCCACCTCCAGCAGATTCTTGCCGATCAGAATGTCTCTGCCGGTCAGCGCCTTGGCCTGCTTGTCGGTGAGCTTTTCCTTGATGGTAATGACCTTCCCGGTCGCGCTCTTGGCGGTCAGGTTGCGGGCGCTTTCCTCGGCGCCGTCCTCGATCTTCAGGGGAGCGGCATGGAAGATCTTTGCCTCTGTGGTCTCCACAAAGCGCACGCCCTCGATCTTGCCGATCTCGCCCTCGTAGATGCCGTCGGGGTCGGAGTAGGTCTTCACATCCACCCACTTCTTGTCGCTCATCAGGTCATAGGCGGTGTCGGGGTGGATGATACCGGCAAAGTACCCGTTGATCTTCTGGGCGTTCATGACCTTCAGGGCGCGTACAGCCTTGCGGATGTCGTCCACCGTCAGGTACTTGTTGTTCTCGGCGGTGCTGTCACCGCCCACCAGCTCAGAGCGATCCTTCGCCCCACCGGCGTACACCACGTTGGTGCCGCCAGCCAGCACCTCGCGAGTGATGGTGTCGGCGGTACGACCTGCCTGAGATGCCAGCAGTCGGGTGGCCTGCACCAGGTTGTTGTCGATGGCCGTCAGCTCCAGGATGTCGGACAGCTCGATGTAGCCGCCGTACTGCTTGATGGTGGCTCGGATCACGCCCATGCTCAGCTTCTGACCGGCGGGGGTCACACCTTCGGTCAGAGGAACCAGCGCCTTTGGCAGACTGTCGTACTTTCGAAACTCGATGGTTTTACCGCTGTTCTTGGGGATGGGGTGCTTCTGGCCAAACTGGTCATGGATCAGCTCCGGCTCGGCGAGGTTGATGAGGCGCATAGAGTAATACACCTTCATCTCGTCGCTCAGACCGGGATCCAGCGTGGTATTGGTGTATGCGTCAAACAGGTTCAGCACCACCGGCATCAGGTACAGGTCGTTGTAAATTGCGTTCATGTAATAGCTCCTTTCAGCATATCGCAGCGGAGCCGTAGGTCAAAAGGAAATGCGCTCGCCTCTTGCTACTCTCCGCTCGATCTCCTCAAAGTCCGCTCTCGTCAGCTTCGAGGGATCCGTCTTTGTAACAAACGCGCTGTTGGAGCTGGTGCCGTTCTCACTGGGACGATTGCCCTTGGCCCGGACGTTATCGGCCACCTTCTTCTCCGTGCTGACGGCAGCGGCTTGTACCGCGTTGCCCATCAGCTCGTCAAAGTGCAGCACCTTGTAGGCGTGCTCCATCGGTGTACCGGCTTTCAGCAGGTTCACAAACTCGTCGTTTTGCAGCTCCTGCACAAGGTCAAAGTTCTGGTACATGGGATTGCTCCTCATGGCCTCCGCCTCCATGTACCACTTCTCGCTCTGCGCCCGGATCTGCGCCTCCTGCTGCTGCATCTGCTGGCCGCGAAGCAGCTCGGCGTTCTCCCGCCGCAGACGGCGGAACTCCTTGTACTGCTCCTCGCTCATGCCCGCCTCTTCGGCGGCTTCGCTCCAGTAGGCGTGGTCGTTGTCCACAGCCTCCAGCAGACGCTTTGCATCCCCATCCTCGATGCCGTACCGCTCCATCAGCGTATCCAGCACCGGCTGGTAGGACTGCATCCGTTTCTCCGTCTCCCGCGCCTCCTTGAAGCGCCGGTCGATCATCCGCTGTGTCTCCTGGGTGTACAGATCCTTGTACTCCCCGTTGATCAGCTCCCGGAAAGCCTTTTTCTTGGCCTCCAGCGCGTCGGACGTGGTCTCCACGTCCTTCACCTTATCCTCAGTCCCGGCGTCGGACTGTACTTCCGTCTGGCTCTCCGCCTGTTTGCCGTACTTGACGTTGGCCAGTGCGCCCGATTTGCTCTGGCGGGTGGTACCGGAGCTTGCCTGTGTCTCGCCCTGTGCGGTGGCAGCTGTCGCCCCATCGCCGCCCTCGCCGTCAAAGAGGCAGAGGGAGATTCTGTAAAGGTACATATCTGTTCCTCCTTTAATTCGCGGGCATATCGCTCCCGTGCAGCGCTCCCTATCCACCCTTGCGGCGGGCGGCGGCTTTTCACCGCCGTCACACCGCGCAGGCAGGGAGGAAGTATCTATATCATAGAAAGGGGGCGCGGTTTCCCGCACCCCTAAAACGAAAATTATTTTTATTTTTTTTCGATTTTTACGGTGATCGCCTCCGGCTTTGCCATTTCCAGCTGCAAAAAGCCGATTTCCAGCAGATCATACAGCCACCTTCCGCCGTGCCAGCGCAGGTACGCATCCCCACTGTCAAGCCGTTCCAGCACCAGCTCCGCCTCCTGCGTGTTGTGCAGCCAGCCCGCCGCCGTGTACAAGAGGCAGCTTACCGCCGCGCACACGTCGGGGTATCCCGTGGCGTGTCCCTTGCACCTCACGGAGCAGCTGTCCCCGTTATGCAGTGTTACCTCCGTCATACGCTGGGCGTGCTCCGCTTTGCCAATGCCTGCCCGTAGCCGGTCATAGGCGTCTGCGCCTGCATGATGCCGCTTGCAAGCTGGCTGGTGGCCTCCGCAGGTGCGCCGCCGCCAGTCTGCGCCGGTGCAGCGCCCGCGCCCTCCTGCGGCATAATAGCGCCCGTTAGCATGGCGATCTGCGACTGCATCTGCATCAGCATATTCAGCAGGGTCTGCCCCTGCATCACCTTTTCCCGCACGGTCTGGATGCCCTCAAAGTCCATCATCTCCAACGCCGTCAGGCTGGCCTGCGCGTTATCCGGATTAAAAAATCCCAGGGAGTACAGTTCCTTTGCCCGCTCGTTTTGCTCCATGCGGGAGAAGGGATTCTTTTTCTGCGCCTTGATCTTCAGGTCAAAGACCGGACGACGGTACATCTCGTTGCCCATCGTGTCAAGCCCCGTCACCTGATCCTGCAAGCCCGCGTTGTCGAAGTCAACAAACTGATACTCGTTGCCCTCGCCGGTAATGCGGAAGCTGCGGCTCACGTCGTAAAATTGCCGCATCAGCTCCACGCACAGCGTGTTGATCTGGGTGTATGCGCGGTAGCTGGCGGCGATCATATCCCGGCTGGCCTTATTTCCGGCCTCCTGCAAGGCGGCAATAGCCGCTGCCGCCGTCACGTTGGAGGTGCCGCCGGAGTTCACGTCCCGGTTCGCCGCCGTGTCCTTCATCTCCTCAATCTTCATCTGCGCCACCGTGACGTAGATATCGGAAAGAGGCTGGGTGACGATCTCCTTGATCCGCTGGTCGCCAATCTCGCCGTTGACGTGTACCAAAGGGCGATTCCAGTCGATGAACTCCTGCTCGTTGATGGCCGTACTCTCCGACACGAAAAATCGTTTCTTGGTCGCCATCATCGAGTTTTCCAGAATGTTGGCGCTGAGCTTGTCGATATACAGTTGCGGGTCTTTGCAGATCGCCACATACCCAAAGCCGATGGGCGTACCCTTTTCCGGGTACATCACGTCCAGCACCACAGGGTACATACCGTGGTCGTAGAAGCCCCGCTCCCGGTACTCAGGATCGTTTTCGCTGGCGTACAGCAGGGTAGACCCTACAAACTTGACGTAGTGCAGCGCCGTCCTGCCGCTGGGCGTCTTGACCTTGTAGTACCAGTCCACCACCACGCTCTTCTCGCTGGTGTCCACGGTGTCGTCGTAGATGTACTCCTTCACATCCACGACTTTGCCCTTTTGCTTGCCCTTGAGCTGGGGATACTCGCTGTCCAACAGGTCGTTGTCCACCAGATCCACGATAAACAGATTCCGGCTCTTCTGGATGTCCGTGATCCCCGGCTCCCAGAACAGGTTCAAAAGGTCGATGTCCCGAATCTCGATGTCGCCCAGCCCGTTGTCCTTCTTACTGTCCCAAAACACGCCGTACACCGCCGTGCCGTGCTTCAGTTTTTCCCACCAGTTATCGGAGTACACCTGCTCAAAATGGTTGTACTCCTGCACCACCGGCAAAATCTGGCTCAGCGTCTTTGCGCTCTGCTCGTCGCTCTTTTCACGGGGCAGCACCACCGGCTCCGGGTAGTTGTCCATCGCGTCCGCGTGCTTGTTTTGAATGGTGTTAAACAGCCACGCCGACGTAGGCTTGGGCTGGGGCGGGGAGGAGAGGACTTCCTTGCCGCTATTGTCCACCAGCTTGGCCTTGCTCTGCCCGATGCCCTCCCAGTGCCGCAGCTCCCACCACAGCTCGTCGTTGACCACCCGGCTCTCCAGATTGCCCTTTCCGTTTTTGTACCGCGTCAGCAGGTCGATCCCGCGCTCCACGTCCTTTTCCGTGATGGTGGGTGTGGCGTCCGTCCGCTCCAGCAGCATTGCCGCCATCTCCGGCGGCATACCGTCCTCCGGCACGATGCCGGGGATGCCGAATCTCTCCATACTCTCTCCCCCTTAATAGGTCTGATAAAATGCGTACCGGCTTGGCCTGTACTCGTCCTCCGTGTCCAGCGGAGAATAGGGCCGCTCCACGATGTGTCCCATGTCCCTTGGCCCGATGGGATTCTTCATGCAGACGTACCGCAGCTGATCGTAGATATGATCCTCTCCGTCCGTGTCGATGTCCTCTACGTCTGTCTGGTCATAGACCAGGTTCGGCACCGTCCGGATGAAGTTTTTGCAGGTGTCAAACACATACAGCATCGGCACGCCGTCTCCGTCGAACGCCAGCCGGTGGTGGATCTGCATCTTGCCGTTGATCCGTGCGTGGTCGCCCTTCTCGAAGTAGACGCGCTCCCGCTCCATCAGCGCACCCACGCTTTCCGTGCCGTCGCTCTGCCAGATCGCCGGGTCGCCCACGCGGTGTATGTCCCGCCCCCGCAGGTTTGGATCGTCCGCCTCGATGCGCCGTATCTCCTGCGCTACCTTGGTCGGCTCCCACATCACGCCACGGTTGGGCGTCCCGTTGCAGCCGTAAAACTCCCGGATATGGTACATCCGCCGGTTTCTGTCCACCGCGTACCACCCCACGGAAAAAGGTCTGGAATAGCCCCAGTCCAGCCCGCACCAGATCACCCAGTCCTCCGGGATGCGGAACGGCTCGATGACGTGGGTCTGCTTCCTGTCCAGATAGTGTTCCCGGTCGTTGCGCCACTCGGTGAACACCTGCCCCTCGAAGCTGTCCCAGTTGCCGTACAGCAGGGCATTCCGCTCCGCCTCCGGCATACTGGCCAACCGCTGCACATACAGCGGGTCATTCTCCATAAGGATTTTGTTGTCAAACACCGAGGACGGCACGAATATCCGCTGCTGCTGCCCCGTGTGCTTTTTCCCGTCCGGCGTGTACCACACGGCCTCCTCCGTGATGGGCTGCATCGGCGGTGCCGCCGTGATAAACCGCTCCTTGACCCAGCCATGCCCGATGTTGCCGGGGTTGGCGGTGGATCGCATATACACCCGTGTCCCCGCCCCGTTGGGGCGGTTACGGGATTTAAGATACTCGTACTCCTCCTGCGTAAAGTGCGTCAGCTCGTCAAAGGCAATAAAGTCATACGCCTGTCCCTGATATTGGATCTTGTCCCGCGGTCTGTTCATGCTGCCGAACACGATCTGCGCTCCGGAGGGAAAGCGCCATGTGTGATTGCTGCCGTTGTACCGCGCCTTGGGATATGCACGGGGGTAGTAGTTCAGCGTCTTGTCGATCAGCTCCCGCAGCTGGGGAAACGTCTTGCGCAGGATCAGCGCCTTGTACCACGGGATATGCACCTGCCGCAGCGCTTCGATGACCAGCGCGTCGCTCTTGCCGCCGCCCGCCGCCCCGCCATACAGGGCTTCATATTCCGGCCTTGCCATAAATACGGCCTGCCGCTCCTGCGGTTTCCACACGATCTCAGGCATCCGTCTTTACCTCCGGCATCAGCACCACGCCGATCTCCTGCCGGTCTGCCTCCGGCGCTTTCTCGCGCCACCCGAAATTACAGCTCAGACTAAACTTCGCCCCATTGGCGCCGTCACGGTCGTAGAGCCGCGCCTCTGCGTATTCCTCGCAACGCGCCTTTGCTCGCGTGACCGTGTCCGCAAATTCCGGCCTTGCCTGATAATCAATCAACGCCTGTCGTCCGGTAAAGCCCAATGCCAGCGCCAGTCCCGTGATCGTCGGAGGCTTTGCGTTTATGATGATAGGTCTCCCGTACTTATCCCGCACCGCGCATCCGTCGTCCCCGATAAACGGCTCTCCCTCGCACGCCTTAAAGTAAGCGTCAATCGCCGCCTGCATCGCCTTTACGCTTTTCCATTTTCTCGGCGCTCCTGCCGGCATACGCTCACACCCTTTCTTTCCTGACGCAGCGGTCTGCCAGCGCCTCGCCTGTTGTTTTACACAATCGGTCGGGTGCCACCACGCATCTATACTGTCCTACACAGCGGCTTTGTCCTAAGACAACCGCCACCACACCACATCCACGCCTCGGATTTCTCAAAAGCACGGTGGTACCCAGACCAACCACGGAACTTTACAGCCCTGCGCCGGTACGTCGGTCGCATCCGTTCATCTTTACAAAGCCGGTGCC
>ERZ1026844.247-NODE-247-length-43198-cov-19.108361_pt1 | contig 43198 bp, 66 predicted proteins | sample MGYA00380152_ERZ1026844 | MGnify/ENA primary metagenome ERZ1026844 (study PRJEB33269, sample SAMEA4719788) | human gut metagenome | biome: human-associated habitat; feature: organic feature; material: feces | place: Cameroon | collected 2013-10 ... | reverse complement strand
CGGAAGCCCGTGTTGGTGGACGCGGATCGGAAGCCCGTGTTGGTGGACGCGGAGCGGTCGCCCGTGTTGGTGGACGCGGAGTAGTCGCCCGTGTTGGTGGACGCGGAGCAGTCGCCCGTGTTGGTGGACGCGGAGCAGTCGCCCGTGTTGGTGGACGCGGAGCAGTCGCCCGTGTTGGTGGACGCGGAGCGGAAGCCCGTGTTGGTGGACGCGGAGCGGTCGCCCGTGTTGGTGGACGCGGAGCAGTCGCCCGTGTTGGCCTCTTTATTTTCATCCTTGATGTTTTCCATTACAAAATCAACGGCAGCTTTTACAAGCCCAGCAATGCCGATTTCTGCTTTCACAGCAATCTTTTTTCCGCAGCGCTTGCTATCTTCGTTGCTTTTTTTATCGCTTACATCGTCCAAATCTACCTCACAGTAGCGGCTCATGTTGCATGGGGCGTAGTATTTAAATACATCCAACGGGTACTCGCAGGCGTGGAAGCCTTTCTCGCACAGTTCGGCGGTGGGTTCCTCGTAGGTCTTGCCGATTTCGTACTGAAAATCAAGGCATTTCATGTCTTTGTCAAATCCTTTATACATTTTCATTGGTGTTTTCCTCCTGCTTAAGAATCAGCCCGCACAGGGCGTTGAGGGTGAGAGTGGCGCCGATGATGCCGGGGACATTCAGCGAGCCGAGAGCGGCCAGCAGCAGCACCAAATCTGCGGTGATTGCCAGTTTGACGGCGGCGCGTTTCAGTGATAGAATACAGTTAGAGCTTTTTGCGATGCTCTGTTCGTTCTGCCGTTTCTGTGTGCCAGCACAGGGGCGGCGTTTTTTTGTTGCTGTCGCCATCATTCTTTTACTTCCTCCCATTCAAAGCGGCCTTTTCCGCTGTTTCTCCACTGACCCAGCCCGCGCAGGACGCCATAATCAAGGCATTCGCGCACCATATCTTCCAGCTTCGGGTCAAGGCACTGAATTTCAAATTCTGCCGTTGACCCTGCGGGAACGCTCTCCGACTTTGCGATGCTGACGCGTTCGCCCATCTGGGTTTGTGCCCGCAGGGGGCGCTCGCAAAAATCAACCTTCATGCCGTGCAGGTCGTAGGGAATCTCGCGCGGATAGACGAAAATCAAGCCATCAATTGCCTGTTTATATGCCTTGATTGATGCACAAGCCTTGCCGCCTGCATAGCCAGCCTTGCCAGCCTTTGCAAGCATCTTGCAGGAATCCTTAAGCATTCCCTTTACCTGATAGTCATACAAGAACGGCGTGCCGTCGGCGGTTTTGGGAAATACCGTAACGCGGTCTTCGGCGTTCTGGGCCTTGATATTGTCTACCTCTTCGGCGGTAAGGTCATCTGTCGGGGCTTTGCTGGCAATGTAGGTTGCGAGAAGTTCTTCATTGCTGGGGCTGCAGCCCAAAACTTCTTCCAAAAGAGTGATTTTTACTTTCATTGTGGTTGTCTCCTTTTTAAATAAAATCGGTTGCTTTTCGGTGCCTTTGCATAGAATCTCACTGCTTTGCCGTTGCTAGGCTAAGCTGTTCCATTCACTGCCTTCGCGTCGAATTGCAGCACCCTGCCTCTGCCTTGAGAAGCTGTTCTGAGCTATGCCTTTGCGGTGCCATTGCAATACATGGCTATTCTTTCTCATCGCCTTGCATATCCCTGCCGTAGCACGGCCCAGCTGTACTATGCCGTTGCAACGCTGTGCATAACGCCGCGCCGCAGGGATGCGCATAACCAGGCCACTGCGGAACGATGCGGAGCTTTGCCATAGCCGGGCGAGTCTTTACGTATCTGTTCCACCGCTATACACTGCATTGCCTTTCCACTGCGGATAGATGGCTAACAGATAAGGCTTGCGATTTGCTCGCAAGTAAGGTTGCTGGCTTTGCCGAAGTGCATCCAGACCCAGGAACGGGAGCGGCCCAGGATTTTTGCAATTTTGGTGGGGCCGAAAAGCATCTCGCCGGGGTAGAGCTCGGCAGCGCGGGCGCGGACGGTTGCGAGGGTGTCGCGGTAGAGGGGTTTTTCGCGGGGCATGGGGTTACTCCTTTCTTAATAGGTCATCTACTGTGCAGCCGTAGAGCTGGGCCATAAGGACGAGCGTTGCGGCGCGGGGCATGTTTTCGCCGGTCTCCCAGCGGCATACCGCTGACTGGTCAACTCCGAGCTCTTTTGCTACTTGGGATTGGGAAAGACCTGCTTTCTGGCGGGCCTGCGCAAATGTCATAAATCTCACCTCCTGATATGAAATAATGAGATAATCTCATTGACAAACAAGAGAGCCAAAGTTATAATGAAGTTGTCAGAAATCATTGGTAAGCCGCTGAAACATGGGGCTTGGCTTTTGCTTTGCTTGTTCGTATGTTATGATTATATCTCATTTGCATTAGTTTTGCAATAGCTATGCATTAGTTTTATTAGTTTCAGCGGATTGCACAAAATGAGGTGTAAGCATTTATATGTTTTGGGACAACTTTGTGCGCCTGTGCAATCAGGCAGGAAAATACCCTAATACCGTTGCGGCAGAGGTTGGTGTAAAATCCACAGGCACGGTAACAGGTTGGAAAAACGGGGCGAATCCAAGGCAGACTGTTTTATTAAAACTGGCAGACTATTTTGGTGTATCCGTTGACTACCTATTAAACGGAGAAAAAGAAAACGCCCCCGGCAGTGATGCCGAGAGCGAAATCTATAAGCTGCTGGCGCAGGCTACGCCGTTGCAGCTGGAAGTTATAAACGGTGTTTTAAATATGAACACAAATCAGCTGAACGCATTGAAAAAGCTGATGGATGCAGCAAATGCGCTGGTGGAGTAATGGACGCAAATACGTGGATGTCTGTTGCTGCGCTTGGAATATCTTTTATTGCTGCAGTGGGGCCGACAGGATGGGCAATTATCCGATATTATAAAGACAAGCGGGTAGAATATGCCAGAAAAGCGGCAGATACTTATTATAAGGCATTGACAAAAGCAAATTGCCTAGATATTCCGCTGGATAGCCAGGAGCTGGCCTATGCTTCGTTGATGCTGGAAGCAGCCATAGGGCACGAGGAAGAAATAAATCGCGCGAAAATGGCTATTATAGTTTACCGGGATAATCCAACGGATGAAATGCGCAATAAAAAGGCAAAGGAAATTGAAAAATTGCTTGCTGTAATAGGGGAAAAAATCAAGTGTTGAGGAACCAGAAGGCCACGCAGCCTATGGGGTACACGATAAGCCAAAGAACCAGATATACAAACGGAACATAGTAAAAGAATGTGTGCTTATCGTTTTCCCAGTTGCAAAGTTTTCCATCGGCAAGCCACGAGAACGGAAACACGATGCTGCAAATAGCACCGAGAACTGCGGAGATCATGACGGCAGCGAACACATAATCATGTAGTGACAACATGGGAATCTTCTCCTTTTAAGTTGTTGAGTATGTATTGAAGTTGTTTGTCTGACATATTCATTATATCACGGATTATCGCTAATTTCAATTCTGCGTTTTCCATTTTTCTTTGCCTTTCTTAGTTGATGAAACAACTATAGCACAACGAGCGGTTGTATTCCATTGACAAAATGCACAAAATCGGTTGTATTGGTTTTACTGTACGGATTATTGGACGCTTTCGCCTTCTGGTTCTGCCATGATGGGACGGCGGCTTGTTTATCAGCCTTTCCATTTGTCTTCCCCCTTTGACCAAAATTGTACTGCATCCACAATATGCTTTTTGTCAAAGGCTGTAAATGACCAATATCGACAGCCGTGCCGGATATGATAGATTCAGCAATCGCAGGTGAAATCTATGGATGTATCTTATATAAAAATGTTGATGGAACGTCAAAACATGACGCAAGCAAAGCTGTCAGAATTGACAGACATTCCAGCAACCACTTTGTCTAAGATTCTCAACGGCTCTACCGACAGCCCCGCTTTTGCCAATATCGCGGCCATCGTAAAGGTGCTGGGCGGCAGCCTTGATGTTATGGTCGGCATCGTGTCAGATTCGGATGCAGCGCCCGTGCAGCAAACAGAGCGCCAGCTATACCAACAGCTGCTTGCAGATAAGGAGCGCCAGCTGCGCAGCGTAAACGGCATATTGGAACAAAAGCAAGAATGGCTGCGGAAAATGTGGCGGGCGCTGATCGTGACGATTATTATAATCGGCATAATACTGATTGTTGATATTTGTATTGGGTCGATTGGGTTTATACGATATTAAAGGGGTGGCAGAAATGCCGAAGCCGTTAGTCTTTTGGCGAACTGATGAAGCGGATGACTATATACACACAGAAAAAGACTGCGTAGAAATAGCAGACGCCAAAACGGTGCAGTGTGGGTCGATTGAAGATGCACAGAGAAGTGGACATACAAGGGCTTGCCCTTACTGCCAGCAGGCGCGGAATTTGCCAGAGAGAAAAGAAACCGCTGTTGTAAAAAGCAAGGCGGGTGTGCCGACAGTACAAAGGGCGTCTGCATGGATTGCAACGCTTGCCGCTGTTACGTGTACATGGCTGTGTTGTTGGTTATACTATAATGAGCAAAGCACAGATATAAAAAATGCTGCATATAACGATGGGTATGTTGCAGCAGAAACGGATTATTCGGAAACGTACGAAAGCCGTTACCGTGAAGGGTATGACACCGGCAAATCCGCAGGCTATGACTATGGAAAACGCGAAGGATATACAAGCGGATATGCTGAAGGCTATACAAAAGGGAAAGACTCTGTAGATACAGATTCAAGCTATCAGGACGGATATAACAACGGCTATAACAAAGGATACGATGCCGGTTATAATGACGGTGCCGGAAGCTATAGCCAATACAGTGCACCACAAAGTAGTTATACATATACTGTTTATATCACTGCAACAGGGAAAAAGTATCATGCGGCGGGGTGTCAGTATCTTAAAAATAGCAGTATCCCTATAGATATAAACCAAGCAATATCGCAAGGATACACGGCATGCAGCCGATGCAATCCGTAACAAAATAAAAAGCCCCTGCCGGTGGGACAAGCACCGACAAGGGCAAAGGGTGTCAGCATTTAGCTGGCATCTTTTAGTATATAGATATTTTAGGAGGGTGTCAACATGAAAAGAAATTTGACGGACGGGCTGATGCTGCGCAAAGATGGCAGATACCAGCGCAAGGAGCAAATCGGCGACAGCTGGAAAACCTTTACAGCCAGAACGCCAGCAGAAGTATGGCAAAAAATCGAGGACGCAAAAGAAGAACAGGAAGAAAAAGAACGGAAGGAAGAAGCCACGGCGAATGCCGGGCCGCTGTTCAGCGAGATTGCGGAGGAGTATAAGCGTGTTGTCGCTGGTATGAAGAGTGGAACACAAAAAAGCTATATGCCAGCCATCAAGCGGGCCTGCGATACGTTCGGCGAATACCGCATGAAAGAAATTGAGCCGTACATGATCGCGGAGTTTTTGCGCGGGCCGGAGATGGCCGGGCGGGCTGCTACGACGGTAAGCAACCAGAAAACCGTGATAAACAACATTTACCAGTATTGGATTGATAGCCCAAAGTGGCGCGGCGACGTAAACCCGGCAGCACAAACCAAAATGCCGCGTGGATTGAGCAAGGGCAAGCGCCAGCCGCCTACAAATGAGCAGGTAGCCGTAGTAAAAGAGCATTACCTAGACCCAGATGCGCTGCCAGCAGTGGCTTATCTGTGCACCGGGGAGCGAAAAGGGGAAATGTGCGCTATACAGCTGCGTGATATTGATTTTAAACGCAATATCATCCACATAACAAAAACCGTAGAGCACAAAGGCAATGCGGCAGTTATACGAGACTACGGGAAAACCCCAGCAGCGATACGAGAAGTTCCGTTGTTGTCCATGCTGAAAGAAGCACTAAAGCCGGTGCGGAAGATGCCGAAAGACACGTATATTATCGGGCTGGATACAAAACCCGTAAGCAAAAGCCGATACGACAGAATGTGGCAGAAATTTTGGAGAAAATACGGCATTGCTGAAGCAGTGCCGCGCACGAAGAAAGTTGAACGGCGCGGAAGAGTGGACACGATCGCGTACACGGATTGGAAAGTGCCAGTATGTGGGCACCAGTTCCGGCATGAGTATGTGTGCATGTTGGCGATGGCAGAAGTGCCCGAAGAGATTGCAATACAGCTTGTAGGGCATGCAAATGCCAAGATGATACACGAGGTGTATTTATCACTAAAGCCCCAGATGATAGAGGACGCACGGAAGAAATTAGAGAACATTTTAGCAGGGCAATAAATGGGACTAAAAAAGCAGCTCAAAAAGTACAGTCCGATTTAACGGGATTTGCTATAAGTTTTAAATTCGAGCTTGGTGCAGCCTTGGTGCGTATTCACTTTTTATGACGATATATCGACATTGAAATAGAGTTCGACTCTCGCCACTCGGACTTTTTATGCACTGGGCGTTGAATCGCAGAAAAACCGCTTAGCCGCGTAGCTAAGCGGTTTTTTCTTTGTTTGCGTGCGCTTTAAAACGTTCAAAAATGTATATTATGCGTGGTGCAATCATGGTGCATACACGATATACAGCCCTGTTTATGGGGATTTTGGTGCGCTTATGGTGCAAATTTGGTGCAGAAAATCATGGTGCAAACGTGGTGCAAAAGAAAAAAGCCGTCCGATTTGGGCGGCTTTTGCGTTAATCGTAAATCTCGTTGAACCAGGCGGGGCCGTAGCGGTAAGAGATCACATAGCCGGGGCGGCCTTGCGCGTCTGTAGAGGGGCCGACAGGCTGCGCGGCGTGCATGGTAACGATACAGCCGGTGGCAAAGGACGCCGCCAGCGCGGCGGCGATAATGACAGCGGCAAATGCTTTTTTCATAGCGTAGTACTCCTTTACAGTTCAATTTCTGGGCCGTTTGCAATGCGGCGAAGCTCAGCAAGGTCGCTGCTGAATAACGCCAGCGCTTGCTTGATGATTTCCGCGTCCGCATCCTGATACTGCGGCAGGACATCTTGTAAAATCTTAATGCGGCGCTGCACTGTTTCGGCAGCATAGAGGGCGAGAACTCTGGAATTCATGGATTAAGCCTCCACTTGTAGGCCGAGCACCCGGCGGGCGGCGTATTCGGCGTTTTGTGTAAGCTGGCGCTGCCATGCTTTGTTGCGTGGAGACCAGCGGAAGCCGTTGGATTTCAGCGCGTCGCGGGTGTCTGCGTCTGGGATTTCGTCGAACAGGATTTGCAATCGGTTTTCTTCGGCATTGCGCACGATCTCGCCGCCGTCAAATTTTGTAGTGTTGTCGGGCTGCTGGGCGGCGGCTTGCAGCTTGTCCAGATCGGCAAGGCGGGCTTGTACGCGCTTGATCTTGCCGCGCAGGCTGGACAATTCAAAATCACCGTAAGGCTTGCTATACAGTTTGATTGAAAAGGCTTCGGGGTCGGTGATGACGTCGGCCTGTTCGTCGGTGAGGCTGGCATAGCCGCGCAGGGTTTTATGCTTGCGGTAGTAGGCATTGGCGGCCTTGCAATAATCAAGGTAGTTTTGTTCCTGCTGCAAGCGGTCTTGGAGCAGTTCGCGAGCGTGTGGGTCGGTCAGCTCTACCGCGCCGGTGCTCACGCTGCGGATTTTGTCAAGGATGGCGTCAATCTCCTTGTACTCCTGCCAAAGAGATTCGCGGCGGGCGTTCTGCTTTTGTTTTTTGCGTACCGGAAAGTTGCTGCCGCCGCAAACGAGGATGGAGGGGCAGGCCGATTCGTTGCGATAATAGGCATTGTAGTAGTCAGCAAGGCGGCGGGCGTAGCGGTCAAGCAGGGCGTCCAGCTTGTCGTGATAGTAGGGGCTGACCTTGGCCTTTCGTTCCTGTACCAGCGTGGCGGCCTTGTCAACGGCGGCGCGGTATTCTTCCGTGGCGCTGCCGGGGCGGTAGTCGCTCATGGAATTAACCTCTTTTGCCCGGCGGGCGGTTTGTTCGTTGATTTCGTAGTATTGCATTTTGTGTACCTCCGTTTTGTGTTTTGGGATATGGGGCGGGGCTGCTTTATGCTGTGCAGCCCTGCGAGAGCATCAGATGATGCCGCACTGTTCAGCGGCCAGGACAAACGCGGCAGCTTCGCGGTCGCTGGTGATGTGGTCGCCTCGCAGCTCTTCCAGCCGGAAGCGGGCACGGCGGAAAGCGGCGCTGTGGGCGGTGAAATACTCGAACCGGGCAACGGTGGCCGGGTAGCTTGGCAGCTCGTCCATGCCATCATATAGAGCCGTATACGCGGCGGCGTAGGTTGCTTGCAGGTGTTCCATGTTGTGTGCCTCCTTATTGGTTCCAAGTGCAGTCCCGGGGGAGCTGCTTGCGGGCATTCTCGACGCAAACGGCCTTGATGGTGATGTGCACGGCGCGGCCGGTGCTGATCTCGGTGCCGGTAAAGTAATAGTAGCCGTAGCGCTTGCCACGAGTGCCGGAGGGCTTGAACCGCTCCGGCGGGATGATGACTTCAATCGTGCGGTTCTGCTCGTGGTATGTGCCGGGGACGGTCTGGCAGTCGGCGTAGTGTTGCTTGTAGGTGCGGTAGGGGATGCGGTAGGTGTCTGTCATGGCGCTGGCCTCCTTAAAAGATAATAGCGGCGGTGGGTTGGTATGTCTCGGGGATTTCCTGCGCGGCCCGCTGGGCGGTGTCGCGGTCCTCGTGCATCGTGGCGATCAGGTCGGAGCCGTGCCGGGTGAAGTAGCTTACTTGGTAGGGGCTGCGCCAGCCTGCTGTGATGATGATAACGCGGTTCCCGGCTTCGTACTGGATCGCGTCCGCCTGCTCGATCTGGGCGGTTGCTGCCTGCTCGCGCTGGGCGGTGGTGCGCTCCCACTCGGTAGCGGATAAATCCGGGTTGATCTCGAGCGGGTCGCCGGTGACGTCCGGCAGGGGCTGCGGGGTGTATTCCTTCATGGTGGTTAATCTCCTTTACTTTGGTTTGTGGGGTAGGGTCGCTTTGCTGTGCGGCCCTGGAAGGTATCAGGCGGGGATGGTTTCGCGGTCGCGGGTCTGGTAGGACTGGCCGTTATACTTGGCGTAGATGTCCTGGTAGCTGGCTTTACGGTTCCGGCGACTGGTGTCTCCGGTGGGGTGCCAGTAGTACTTGCAGCGGTTAGCGGACCAGCGGAAGCCGAGACCCTCAAGAATGCGAATATACTTGTAATTGGTGTCTGCCCAGATCCAGGAGCCGACAACGTCGAACTGCAACCCGGGGCACTTGCTGAGCTTGTCGGCCATTGCGGCGGTCTCGGCATCCTGTGCAGCCTTGGCGGCGTCTTGCTCGGCCTTGTTCTGCTGGTACTGCTGGCGGCCTTGCTTGGCCTGCTCGGAACAGAAGCGGGGGAGCGTGGGCTTTAGCTCGTCCCACTCGGCGTTGATCTCCTGCATATCGGTGACGCTGCCGCCGTGGTCGGGGTGGTGCTCGGCAGCCAGGCGGCGATACATTGCGGTGCCTTCGGTGATTGTGGACGGGCGCGGGGTGAACCATTTGTAGGTTTTATATGTGGTAGTCATTTTGTAGGCCTCCTGTTTTGTTTGGTGGGGTTGTTTGCTTTCGATGTCTGTATTATACATGCTAGCATGAACATTGTCAACATGCTATCATGAAGATTGGAGAAATTCACAATAATGCTAGCATGAATCTATGCAATTTGTACATGCTTGCATGATTCGGCGCTCTGTGCTATAATGTGGGCACTATACAAAAGGAGGCACGCAGAATGTCCACCGATGCAAAACGGGCCGGGAATGCGCGATACTTGGCAAAGCTGAAAACTATTACAGTAAGGATGCAGCCGGATACAGCGGAAACTATCCAGCAGGCAGCAGCAGCAGCCGGGGAAAGCGTCAACGGCTATATACTGGCGGCGATTGATGAGCGCATGCAACGCGAAAACCACGATAAACCGAAAAACACTTGACAAAATCGCACTTGCATGCTAAAATGTGTATAATGAGCGAACCGCGCGAGGAAGCGAGCTTCCGCGGAGCGGCTCACTCATTATACAGTTTTAACGTATCAACGCACAAAATTAGGTTTCTGGCGTCCAGCTTTACCGCTGGGCGCTTTTTTTGTTGCTATTTAAGGTAGGAGGGCGGCAACATGGCAGAAAAGAAGGCGGTGCAGGCCGTCCAGCAGATGAGCAATGCGCAGAAGGGTGTTGAGCGAGCAAGACGGCAGGCAGAACGCGGGGAACTGGTGGACAGTCTCGGCCGAGTGGTTAAACCGTCGCAGATTGCTGCACTGTCTCCGAAATCTCTAGCAGACCAGCCAGCAGCGAAGAAAAGAGAAATACAGCAGGCAGGAGCAGCAGCAAGCAACGCACTGCAAGCAAAGAGGCGGACTATTAAGGACATTTACAACGATTTACTGCAACAGCCTGACGATATTACAGGGATAGAGGATCAGGAGCTAGCAGAGAGGGCACAACAGCGAGCACAACAGCAGGGGAAAGCAATAACCGTATACGACAGCATCGCTATTGCGATGGCGGCGAAAGCGAAGGCGGGAGACGTGAAAGCGGCAGTGTTTGTGCGGGATTCTGCGGGGGATAAACCGGCCGACCAGGTGGAGCTTACAGCCGAGACGATGACCGACGCGGACCGCGAATTGCTGGCAAATGTACAAAAGAGACTGCAAAACAACGATGCTACGCAAAAGTAAAGTTCGCTAAATAGGTATTTAGCGAAATACAGCCGAGAAAAGCGGGAACATGCAGCATAAAGAGGAAGGCCGAAAGCCTGCCGGTGGTGCATTGCATCAAGGCAGGGCGGGGCTTCTTTTTTTATGGGGCTGTCCAGCAGCAGGCAGCAGGCGGGCCGGGGGTACCCCCTATGAGGGGCGGGGCGGGGTGTGTAGGGAGCGCAGCCCAGTACGAATATGTTCCTTCCCCCAGCGAATACAAAAATAAAATTTACCCATCCCCCCATGCAGGGACATGCCGAAAAAACTGACAGGTTCCCCAAAACAAAAATGATATAAAGTATATCCCGGTGCGGAAGTAAGTCAACCTCCTCTCTTACTATTGGGACTAGGGCCGTCCGCTTCAAGACCCAGCGGCCACAATACGAAGCGTTCTGCTCCGGCAGGGCGCTTTTTTATTTGCAGAATAAACCCGCGAGGAGCGGGAACGGTTTGCTAAACCGATTGCCTCGGAATGGAGATGTGGTTCGCGTCCACTGTTCTGCGCCAATGCCGATGATACAGGTAACATATCCTGCCGGGACGCTGGACAGGAGTTCCCCGTTAGGCAACCGCCATGCGCCTACTAACAGTGCGTACCATGTGGCGGGTTCTGAACAGGCCTTTAGCGGTAAGCGGCCCTAGAATTGGGCGACGCTGATGCTCTGGGCCTTTTATATGGAGCCGAAAGCCGCATGAGGCGGACGGTTCCGCTAGTATGGCTGGGTCGCTCCCACCGGTGAAAGCCCGGCGTAGGCAAAAATACGATAAATCAACCTGAACGCTGTAAGCAAAGCGGCAAGCCGATCAGGAGCGCGGCGCGATGGCAGACCGCAACGGGACTTTGTGAGCCTGAAAAAGTCTGCCCGCACAGTGAAGTGCGAAACAAAACTTCAACCGCGAATCGACGCGCTGGTATAAATGCCGCCGGATGCCGCAGGGCTGTGCGGGGTACAAATGACGCCCGCCAGCCCTGTGCGGACAATACAGGGAATCGAAAAAGCGTGTGAACAGCAGGCACGTTAAATTCTGACTGTACAAAAAACGTTGCGGACTTGCTATCTGCAACGGGTGAGACCGGCACAGCATAAACCGGTAGGGCGGGTACGGGGAATTTTTTGAGAGAAACGGGGTGATGCGGTGACACTGGAAGATGTGCGAGAGAGCGAACGGGAAGTGTGCCGCAAAGACCCGGTTTATTTTTGCGAGACGTATTGCCACATTGAGGACAAGGACGCAGACGAACTGATACAGCCGTTTACGCTGTGGGCCGGGCAGAAAAAAGCCCTGACGGTGTTTGCGGGAAACCGGCTGGTATGCGTTTTGAAAGCCCGACAGCTTGGGTTTACCTGGCTGGCGCTGGTGGAAGTGGCGCGGCTTGTGGCGCTGAATACAGGCCGTACTGCCATTGGCTTGAGCCGGTCAGAGGACGAAGCAAAGGAGCTTGTGCGCCGCTTGGCGGTGATTTTGCGATACATGCCAGGGCTTATCCGGGAAGTGGACACGCCGGGCGGCAGTATTGCAGGGTGGACAGGCCCGGTATTTTACAAAAGCACGATGCAGGTCGTGGTGATGTGGCCGGATGGCCCGGAGAGTGTGTTTAAGGCGTTTCCATCCAGCCCGGCTGCCGGACGTTCGTTTACGGCTGATTTGATCGTGATTGACGAATGGGCGTTCCAGCAGTACGCCGAAGAGATTTGGCAGGCGGCATACCCGGTCATCAACCGTCCGTTCGGCGGGCGGGTCATTGGCTTGTCTACTATCAAGCTGGGAACGCTGTTTGAGGAAATCTACACGAATCCCGGAAACGGGTTTACGAAGCTGTTTTTGCCCTGGTCAACTGACCCGCGCCGTACCGAAAAATGGTACGCACAGACAGTCGCTGCGCTGGGCGAGGATAAAACGATGCAGGAATACCCTGCGACAGAAGAAGAAGCGCTCTCCGCACCCGGAGGGCGCTTTTTTAGTGAGCTGGATAAGGACAAGCACCTTGTGGATAGCCCCCCTACAGGGACGCTACGGCGGTATGTAGCCATCGACTACGGCCTTGATATGTTGGCCGCTATCTGGATCGCCATTGACGATGAGAACCACGCCACTGTGTACCGGGTGGACGGTGGGCCGAATAAGACCATCGGGGAAGCCGCCGACCTGATTTTGCGGGATTCTGAAGGGGAAGAGATAGACATGTATCTTGCCCCGCCTGATTTGTGGAACCGCAGCCAGGAAAGCGGCAAGAGCCGGGCGCAGCTGTTCAGCGAAGCGCATTTGCCGCTGGTGCAAAGTTCCCGCGATTTTCCTGCCGGGTGTGCTGCCATGAAGCAATGGCTGACGGTGGACGAAAAGACCGGCAAAGGCTGGCTGACGTTCTACAAACCCGGTGAGTTGTGGACATGCCTGACGAAGATACAGAAAGACGACAAAAACGCCGATGTATATGCGAAAAATCCGCATGGATTGACGCATTTCCCGGATGCTTTACGCTATTTTTGCGTTTGGTGGACGAGCCCGGCGAAGAAGCCGGTGAATATCCGCAAACGGAAATGGACAACTGACATGTACGAGGACTACCGCAATGCCAACACGGAAGAGCGAAAGATGCTGATAGAAAGGTGGGGACACCCTGCATGATCGAGTTTTGGTTGAACGCGCAGCCATGTTTTAGAATCTGCCGCTATTACGGCGGCAAGGTGCGGAACAGTATTTTGGTAATGGAGGGGATTTTTTGAGATGCCCGACTTGTGGAATTGAGTGCAGGACCGATTCCGGCACGGACGTGCTGAAATTTATCTGCCGCAGCAAACAGTGCCCGGATTATGGGCATGTGATGGGGGAAAAGCCCCTGAATGAGCCTGTTGTGAGAACAAACCAGCCAAAGGGCGAGTAACGCCCACTACAATTTGACAAAAGCGCTTATCCCGTTTGGGATAGGCGCTTTTTTTATACCCATTTTTAGCCGGCGGGCGTTGTACGTGGAGGAACCAATGGAAGAACTTGAAAACGGCGTGACCGAGAGCGTAGCCGACTCTGAACCCAACCTGGAAGAAACTGCTGTGGAAGAAACTACACAGCAGGTAGAAGAACCTGCTGCAGAAGAACCGGCGAAAGAGCCGGAAATCCCAGATTCAGTTTGGGCCATTGCCCGCAAGCGCAGCGAGCGAGAGGCACAGGCAAGAATCGACCGGCAGATCGCGCAGCGTTTTGGACAGTACAAAAATCCCGCCACAGGCAAGAACATTGCGACACTGGATGATTACTTTGCCGCAATGGATGCCCAGGCGGAACAAAGCCGCCAGGATGCCATCGACCGCATGACGGCCAACCAGAGCAGGGAACAGCAGGAAGCACTGCGCCAGATCCTTGCAAACGACCCGGAAAAACGACGTTTGAATGCCCGGGTGCAGGAATTGGAGCAGAAACAGATTGATGAGCAGGCAGGAGCTGCGTTTAACCGCGATTTTGCCGAGCTGCAGAAGCTGGAACCTGCTTTGAAAACCGTAAACGACCTGGAAAAGCTGGACGGCTTTGACAAAATTGTACAGCTTGTACAAGAAAAGGGGCTTGACATGGTGACGGCCTATAAGGCTGTGAACTTTGGCAGGGCCACGCAGGCCAGCCAGGCGGCAGGAAAGCAGGCGGCTATCAATGCTGCCAAAGGGAAGAACCACCTTGCCGCCCACGATGGGCAGGCGCAGCCGGGAACCCAAAAGGTAATGAGCGAAAGCATGCTGAACCTTGCGAAAGAAGCGTTCCCGGACAAATCCGACGCAGAAATCCAGAAACTTTATAACTCGATTTGAAAGGAGCCACGATAAATGGCAGTTATTTTTAGTAAATCCAGCGGCGCAGCCAATGATTATTGGAACGAATGGGCCGACATGATCCAGATGAAGATGAAGGACACCGACAACGAGAAGAACAACGACGACGAGCTTGTCAATGCCCTGTTCAACGTAAAGAAGTCCAAGCGATTTGGTGAGAAGATCGCGGGCCTGTCTACCTTTGGCAACTTTGAGGTTGTGGACGAGGGCGCAGAAGCTCCGGCCGATACCCTGAAAGAGACGGAACCCAAGCTGATTACCCACAGCGAGTTCAAGAAACTGTTTGAAGTCACCAAGACCATGAAAGAGGACTTGCAGTTTGACATTGCTGCTACCAAGGCAGCCGCCAATGTACGCTCCTACAAGCGCAGCCGTGCAGAGTTTGGCAGCAACGCGCTGACCAGTGCCGCCAAGACCTTTACCTACGGCAGCAAGACCGGACTGGACAGCACCACCGCCGACGGCCTTGCCCTGTTTGACAAGGCACACACCGGCCTGACCGGCGTTGCGACCCAGTCCAACGTGTTTACCAATGCCTTTGGCAATGACGATGCCATGTTGAACCGCCTTGCCAACATTGGCATGAACTTTAAAAACGCCACCGGCCATGTGATGGGCTACACCTTCGATACCCTGATCGTGCCCGGCAACGCCTACCGCCTGATTACGCTGGGCAAGAAGATCATCAACAGTGACCAGCAGGTTGGCAGCAACTACAACGATGCAAACGTGAACAAGGGCATGTGGAAGCTTGTAGTTGACCACCATTGGCAGTGCGCAGATGGCACCGAGCCGTACATCATCATGTCCAGCCAGGCCAACAAAGACCTGATGGGCAACATGTTCTACGACCGTACCCCGCTGGAAATTGAGCAGGATGTGGATGTGCGCACCCAGAACCTGATCTCCAGCTGCCGCTGCCGTTTCAGCGTCGGTTTTGGCGATTGGCGTCACATCCTGCTCGGAGGCGCCGCTGCCGGTACGGAGTTGACCTGATATGGCCCCGAAAGGATTGCAGCCGGGCGATACCTTTACCGAGGGTAAGCTGACCTATGTGGTTGTGGCGGTAAACGCCGACGGCAGCTATGATGCCAAGTTGGCAGAGAAAACCAAGGAAGTAAAACGCGGCAGACCCAAGAAAGCATAAGCACAGCGGTCCTGTTTAGGCAGGACCGCTTTTTATCACATTTGCGGGGGCATGACCCTACAGGAGTGAATCATGAAGAAGAACAACGATAAAGATAAAGAACTGCTGGAAAAGTGGCAAGGCAAGTTATCTGCTGCAAAAGCGCGATACAGTGCAGAGCTTGCAGCCATGCAGCGGCGTGAGGATATGTATTACGGGAGCCACACTATCCAGGGAGCCAAAAAGAAGGCAAGCAATGTGCGGAATGTGGTGTATGAGCTGATCGAAAGCGAAGTGGACACCAGTATCCCACAGCCGAAGGTAACGGCCATCCATGCAGAGGATGTGGAAAAGGCCCGGAAAATCGAGAATCTTTTGCGAAACGAGATTCGACGGATGCCTATCCCGGAGATGAACGACAGCAGCGAGAGAACTGTGACCATCCAGGGCGGCGATTTTTTCCATGTGGAATGGAACCCGGTTGCCGGGTATCACTGCACGTTGGGTGATGTGGAAGTTAATTTGCGCCATCCGAGACAGGTCATCCCGCAGCCGGGCGTATATCGGCTGGAAGATATGGACTATGTGTTTTTGCAGATGAGCAAAAGCAAAGAGGCTTTGGAGAACAAATACGGCGTAGAAATTGACACAGACACCGAAGATGCCCCGGAGGTGCGCGGCAACGATGCCAGCACGGCCAGCGGTGTTGTGACCCAGAACATTGTGTACTACAAGCACGATAAGGGCACAGTGGGCATGCTGAGCTGGTGCGGCGACCAGATTTTAGAGAATTACCCGGACTATTACGCCAGAACCAGCGAGGTTTGCACCAAGTGCGGACGCAAGCGGGTAGGGGATGTATGCGTTTGCGGAAACAAACGATTTAAAGAAGCCCCGGTACAGACCATTACCCTGACGCAGGATTTGGTGATGAGCGACGGCGAAACCATCCCGGCGCAGACACGCGGCGAGGATATGCCGATTTTGAACCCGGACGGCAGTATACAGCTGGACAACGATACCGGCGAGATGATCCTGATGCCCGGCGAACTGGAAGCAACCGAAATCCCCGCCTATAAACCGCACGGATTCCCGATCATTGAGAGAATCAATATCTCGGCAGCTGACCGCTTTTTGGGTGTAAGCGATGTGGATATTATCTCGGACCAGCAGCAGGCCATTAACAAATATGGCACAAAAATCCAGGAAAAGCTGCTGAAAGGCGGCAGCTATGTCACCTTGCCGGACGGTGTGGATGTTGACAAAAGCGACGATGAGTTAAAGATTTTGCGCATCCAGAACCCCAGCCAGGTAAACCTTATCAGCGTTATCAATGTGCAGCCCAATGTGCAGAATGACCAGAACATGTTGGAGTACAACTATAACTGGGCAAAATCCGCTTTGGGTATTACCGATGCTTTCCAGGGCAAGTACGACAGCTCCGCTACTTCCGGCAGTGCAAAGCAGTTCAGTGCGAACCAGAGCGCCGGACGTTTGCAGAGCAAGCGTGAGATGAAGAACAACGCCTACGCCCGGCTGTACCGGCTTATGTTTGAGTACTTGCTGGCCTATGCGGACGAGCCGTACCCCATGACCGAGACAGACACGGATGGGGAGCAGCAGTTCGGCCACTTTGACCGCAACGACTTTTTGAAGCGAGACGCTGCCGGGGAACTGTATTGGAACGATGAATTCATCTTTGAGGTAGACCCGGCCAGCAACCTTGCCAGCAACCGGGAACGGCTGTGGGATATGGCAAAGGTGGATTACCAGGCTGGCGCGTTTGGCCCCATCAACGACTTGGAGAGCCAGCGCACCTATTGGACGTGGCTGCGCAATACCAATTATCCGTATTCGGCTACTGTGCTGGCGGATATTCGACAGCGGCTTAGTGAACAGCAGCAGATGCAGGCCATGATGAACCAGGGGGGAAATGCAAATGACATGGGAACAGATCAAGCTGGCATCCTTACAGAAGATGTTCGCCAGTGACGGCACAGACATATCGAACCCCGACGAAGCGACAAAAGAATATTTAAACGCGATGCCGCAGGCAGCCAACGAAGCCATTGAAATGATTTGCACTGCCGGGCGGTATTTACGAAAAAGCTATACGGTAGACAAAGATAAGGGCGAAAAGCTGACTGTGAATCTGGCCTATGAGGTGCCGGATTACTGGCGGATGGGCGCTAAAGAGGTGTACAAGCTGGTGGACGATACCCCGGAACCTGTAGACGGGGTGGAGCTGTACGGCGGCAAGTACCTGGTTTTTCCGGCTGATTTTGAGGGCGAGTTTGAGTTTTTCTACGATGCCAAGCCCGCAACGCTGACGCTGGAAACGCCGGACACAAAAGAAATCGACCTGCCGGACGATGCCGTTGTACTGCTGCCGCTGTACATTGCCAGCCAGCTATACAAGGATGATGACATTGCCATTGCCACTTACTACCGCAACGAGTTTGAGACAGCATTTGAACGACTGACGAACCCGAGAACCGTAAGTAAGGAAAGCTTTACAAGCAATACAGGGTGGTGGTAAGCATGGCTACCTTTACGATACCCAGCCAGGTTGCCCGCAGCAAACTGGCGATTGATAAACTGCTTGGCATTGATTATACCAGCAACACCGCCAATGTAAGCGTGAGCCAAAGCCCAAACGCGCAGAACATGATACGGTCAGAACCCGGCAAGGTGCGCAAGCGGATGGGATATAAGTTGCGAGCGGCTTTTCCGGCCCGTGTGAACGGTTTCCACGAGCTAAAGGGTAAGAGCCTTATCCATGCGGGAACGGCGCTATACGAGCTGCCGGAGGGCGGCAAGGAAGTGGGCAATGCACTGTACAGCGACATGGCAGATGCCCGCAGCAAAAGTTGGCAGATGGACGATAAGCTGTTTATTGCCGACGGAAAGTGCCTTCTGGTATATGACGGCGAAACTGTAAAAAAAGCCAGCGACGATGCAAAAATCCCGACGCTGACGATTGCTAAACCACCGCAGGGCGGCGGCAAGGAATACGAAGCTCTGAACCTGTTGCAGCCGAAGTTCAAAGAACTTTTTGCCAGCGATGGAAAAGCTACCGAGTATCATCTTAGTTTTTCGGGACTGGACAGCGCGGACGTAACTGTACGTAAGCTGAACAGCAGCGGAGAATGGGAAAATGTGACCAGCGGTTTTAGCTGCAACAAAGCAACCGGGGTTGTTACGTTCAGCACAGCGCCAGAGAAAAGCCCGGTGGAAGGCGAGGACAACATTGAGATCACAGCAACCAGAACGGTAGAGGGCTATGCCGACCGCATCAACAAATGCTGCATTGGCATTTTGTTTGGTGTGAATGGCGCAGCAGACCGCCTGTTTTTGAGCGGCAACCCGGATTATCCGAACCAGGACTGGTACAGCGGACAGTATGACTTGACCTATTGGCCGGACACCGCCTACAGTAAACTGGGCACGGCTAAAAGCGCCATTATGGGCTACTCCATCATTGAGAACCGCATTGCAGCCCATAAGGACGAGAACGAGACTGACCGGAACGTTGTGATACGACAGGGCAATTTGGTGGACAGCGAACCGGCTTTCCCCATTACCAACACGATACAAGGCCCCGGCGCAATTGCAAAATACAGCTTTGCCTACTGCGCCAATGAGCCTGTTTTTTTGACCAATTTAGGGATTTACGCAATTACACCAAGCGACATTGTGGGCGAACGATTCAGCCAGAACAGAAGCTATTATATGAACGGCAAGCTGCTGGATGAGACGAATAAAGCAGATGCCTATGCCTGTGTGTACAAGGACATGTATTGGCTGTGCCTGAACGGTGTTGCTTATATTTTGGACGGGCAGCAGAACTTGGGCACGAACAAAAACGAGCCGTACTCGACCCGGCAATATGCCTGTTTTTATGAGACGAATATCCCGGCGCGGGTAATGTGGGTGGATGAGACCGACCTATATTTTGGCGCTGACAACGGGAATGTATACCAGTTTTACAATGACCCGGATGATATTGCCAGTTACAACGATAACGGCGCTGTGATTTATGCCGAATGGGAAACACCGGACTTAGCTGGTACGCTTTTTTATAAAAACAAGAGTTTCCGCTATCTTGCCTTGCAAATGGCCCCCAGCGCTGTAACGAGCGTTGCAGTTTATGCCATGAAGCGCGGCATTTGGTCTAATATCTGGAACGACAGCACGCACGCACGATTTTTTAGTTATCACCAGCTGCGCTATTCGCGCCTTACTTATTCTAACGACAAGACTTCGCGGACATTGCACAACAAAATCCGAATCAAACGAGTGGACAAGGCACGGTTCCGTTTTGCAAACAATTCTTTAAATGAGCCGTTTGGATTGATGCAAATTGCCGTTGAGTTTGTGGAAAACGGAAACTTTAAGGGGTGAGAAAATGGCATTTAGGAAAATCACAGACGTAGATGTAAAAGGCAAAGGTAATGTAGGGCGACCAGACACGCCTGGCGTATCGACAGCAGAGATGCAGCGCATTATGGATGAGATCCCGCGAGAGGTGATCATCCCTGCGTTTAATGCGCTGATTGATGCCCTTGCTGACAAAACATCCGCCGCAACGCTTGGCATTACTGCGCCAGCTGGAATTGCAGGAAATACCGTGCAGGAAGTTGTAAACGCACTGCTTGCCTATGTGAACGCCCACAAGAACGACCAGGGAAATCCGCACGCAGTTACAGCTGAGCAGGTTGATGCTTACACCAAAAAGCAGACCGACAATGCGATCAACAAGAAAGTTATAGAAATCGGTGCCGGCGACATGACGCAGGCTGTGTACGACCCGCAGGGGCGGCGAACCGATATTTTCAAAGAGATCAACAATGTCTCCAACGAGATCGACAATGTCTCCAACGAGATCGACAATGTCTCCAAGAAAATCGACAAGGTCTCCAACATCTATTATGCCAGGCTTACGCTGAACGGGTGGACGGCTTGCAGCAGCGCCGACCAGGCCAAAGACCTGCTGTACCAGCAGACGGCTACGCTGACCTGCGCGAACAGCCATGCGCCGGTGGTGACGGCTGCCAGCGAGTTTTTGTCCGGCATCGGCTACGACAAGACCGGGGTGCCCGCTACCGATGATGTGCTGAATGAAGTGCAGGACATCATCAACGACGGCGTGACGGTTACTGCGTACAATTCAGTGCTGGTTAAGGTAAAGAAAAAGCCCACCGCCGAGATCCGGGCGCGGTGGGTCATTCAAAGTTGATGGAGGTTTAGCATGAAACATTGTAAGAAATCTGCGGCATGTGCTGCGCGGGGTGGCTGCTGATGGGTGTAGCACCGAGGATTCCGGGAAGTAGCAAAACCAACTTAGAATATATGGGCGCTCTCACGCAAAACGGCAATGCGGGTGATATGAACAAAAGCATCACCTGCAAAGGACATACAACCTATCTGGTGTTTGCGGGTCTTGCTGATGAAAGCCATAAGAAAGCTGATGTAACGGCCACAAGCGGCGAAGTCAGCAGGGCCTTTCTGGACACGGCATCTGTGTATAGTTCGTATCTCAACAGGTATGTTGATGCTGCTCCGAATATGGTTGCGTGGAAAATCGAAAATTGCAAAAAAGGTGATACCACAATCAAAATCAAATGCCCAGGTTACATTTACCTTGCCTTTTTTGTGTATGGCGTTTAATGCGGAGGTAACCCATGAAAATCTACGATGAAATCACCAACGAGGAACTGACCTCTCCCGACTTGTCCGCAGGTTATCTCTACACCGCCAGGCGGGTTGCCGAGCATGTGCCGGAGAGCCGGGAAGTGATGCAGGGCACTGTCACCGAGGACGACCCCAAAGGCATTGAGCACATCATCTCCGGCTACGATGTGTACGAGGACTGCCAGCTGTACCACCGCTACACCGTGGCCGAACTGGCCGAGCGGCAGCAGGCGGAGATCGAGGCGAGCACCATTGTGCTGGACGATGCGACCAAACTCTCCCTGATGTTGGCCGAGATCCCCACCGAGGCCAAACCCACCATGGCCCCGAAACTGGGCTACAAATGGGTGCCGACCTACAGCGGCTCGGCTGGTTTTGCGTGGGAATTGCAGGAAGACCCCAACGCCTACGGAACCAACGACCGCCCGCTGTACTGGGTGGACGGCATGACCGTCTGCACCGGCTACTACTACACAGACGGCGACAAGCTGTACATGGCCCTGCAGGACGGCGCGGCCCCGGCGCTGACCGATACCGAGTGGTTCGAGGTGGTGTGATATGTATCGAGGTACGACTCCAACCTTTACCTTCACACTTCCTATCGAGTGCGATACCATCTCCAAGTTGTCCATTGCGTTCAAACAGGGTGGCAAGCTGCTGTTTGAGCGCGGCCTGCCGGACGTGACCATGTCCGGCAAGGTGCTTTCCTGTACGTTGACAGAGGAGGAAGCGCTGCAGCTTCGTGCGGGCATGGAACTGCAATTTCAACTGCGGGTGGGCGTGGGCTCTGCTCGGATGGCCTCGCAGGTGTTTCGTGTGCCTGTCAACCAGATCTTGAAAGACGGTGCGCTATGACATTAGACGTACAGTTTACCGCGCCATCCGACTTTGTTGTGGAGTTTGGCACCGATGATGATCTGACCGCCGAAATGGGGCAGACCACCATTTTATTCGACGCGCCGCAGTACAAAGGAGAGACCACCGTGACACCGCGCACCTACGAGGAGACCCGTCTGAAAACCAAAGACAAGCTGATGCCGGACGATGTGACCGTGCGAAAGATTCCACGGTACGAGGTCTCCAACGATTGCGGCGGTGTGACTCTGATTATGGGAGATGAGTATTTCAATGGATAACCAATATGTAAATAAGGTCATCATCGGCAAGGAGGTCAAGCTCGACCTGACCGCCGACAGCGTGACCCCGGACAAGCTGGCCAAGGGCATTACCGCCCACGATAAGACCGGCGCACCCATCACCGGCACCAGCACTAAGGACGTGGATTCCACGGACGCTACGGTTGCTGTGGCCGAGATGCTGGAGGGCAAGACCGCCTACGCCCGCGGTGCCAAGCTGACCGGCACGATGCCAAACAACGGGGCCGTGGCCGGGAAAATTACCCAAAAGGGCGGAAAGTACACCATCCCCATGGGTTTCCACGATGGCAGCGGCAGCGCCGCCATCGATGAGACCGAGCAGGCCAAGCTGGTGCCTGCCAACATCCGCAAGGGTGTCACCATTCTTGGCGTGGTGGGCGCGATGTCCTCCTCCGAGGGCGTGAAGCCCCAGGCCAAGAGCGTTACTCCGACCTTTGAGCAGCAGACCGTCCTGCCCGACAGCGGCTACAACTGCCTGTCGCAGGTCACGGTGGCAGCCATCCCGACCAATTACGTAAACAATTCCGCCGGCGGCCAGACCCTGACGGTGGGAGGCTAACCATGGCGGTGAACAAAGTGGTGCTGGGCAGTGAGACCCTGCTGGATCTGACCGGTGACACCGTGACCAAGGGCACCCTGCTGGCCGGGCACACCGCCCACAATGCGGCCGGGGAACAGATCGAGGGCGAATATACGCCCCCGGATGTGTTCACCGGGGCCAGCGCCGAGGGCGCGGGCACATCCGGCCTGGTACCGCCACCCGCTGCCGGGGACGAAAAGAAGTACCTGTGCGGCGATGGCAGCTGGGCCACACCCGAAGCGCAGACAACGATTAAAATTTGCAGGTGGTGAGAATATGCCCGTTTACTTAGGCGACAAGAAAGTCAGTATTTTTGCGGGGGCTGGCGCTGTCAAGCTGCAGAAAAAGACGGTCACGCCGACCGAGAGCCAGCAAACCGTTACCCCAGACACCGGCTACGATGGCATGAGCCAGGTCACGGTGGAAGCCGTGCCCGCGGGGTACATTGGCAGCGGTATCACCAAAAAGGCGGCGGCGACCTATACCCCGAAAAGCACCGACCAGGTCATTGCAGCTGGGCAGTATTTGTCCGGGGCGCAAACCATTAAAGGCGATGCCAACCTCGTTGGCGGCAATATTCTGGCAGGCAAGTCCATCTTTGGGGTGGCGGGGACCGTTGTCATCCAGAAATACTACACCGGCAGTTCTGCGCCCAGTTCTTCGACCGGCAGCAATGGCGATTTGTATTTGCAGACTGGGGGCTAATGTATGGCAAGTGTAACATTGGTTCCTGCAGGATATGATGGTCAACGCTCATCGTATATTTCGGTAGATGCGTCTTATCCGCTTTCAAATGGCCTCACCAGCTCAAGCAGCGACACCTTTACGGTGCTAAACCTGAACAAAGGCAGCGGTGCGGTTTCTAAACTGGCAGTCAAATTCGATATGTCAACGATCCCGACCGACGCCAAGGTCAATTCTATCTCTTGTAAGATAAAGGCCCGAATCTCGAATGCATCGCCATATATTTTGAGCGGTGTTGCACAGCTGTATTGCGGCACGGCCGGGTTGAGCGGCGAAATTGAGTTGGGAACATCCCCAGTGGCTCAGACTTTTAACGATACAGGCTGGTGGGATCGTGAGAGCCTGGACGACCTTATCTTGCTGATTACCTGTACACGCGGTTCACTATCCGCAAACAACAGCCATACTTTGCGTTTTTACGGCGCGGATCTGACTGTAGACTACACTGGCGGAAGCACTGGGCCAACCGAGCAGCTGATGCTGAAACAAAACGGTGCCTGGGGAGCCGTTTCCAAGGTTTATAAAAAGGTCAACGGTTTGTGGGTGGAACAGAGTGACCTTGCAGGCCTGTTTGATACCCAGACCAATTATGTAAAGGGGTGAGGAAATGGCAAAAACAACCGTTACGGTCGGCGAATTTATCTTGAACGTTCTGTCCGCCGAACAGTATGCAGCGGCGGCCAAAGCGGGCGAGATCGACCCTAACCAGATGTACCTTACCCCCGAAAAGCAGCTTGTGGTAGCCGTCAGCGAGAGCGAGTACGAGGCCATGAAGGCCGCCGGTACGCTGGACGAGGACGTGCTCTACGTCACCCCGGTGACCGAGCAGACCACCATCGCTGAGGCCACCGAGACCACTGCGGGCCTGATGCCGCCTGCCTCTATGAAGAAGCTGAACGGCATTGACGAGGGCGCGAACAAGTACACTCACCCCACGCATACCGCCCGGGCCAGCGGCCTGTACAAAATCACCGTGGACAGCCTGGGGCACGTCATCGCTGTTTCTGCTGTGCAGAAAAGCGACATCACCGGCCTGGGTATTCCGGGTTCCGATACGACCTACGGCCTGGCCTCGGCCTCCAGCAACGGCCTGATGAGCCCGGCCCAGTATTCCAAGCTGAGTGGCATTGAATCGGGAGCCAACAAAACCACGGTCGATGCCGCACTGTCCAGCAGCAGCGCCAACCCGGTGCAGAACAAAGTCCTCTACGTTGCCTTGCCGTGGGAGTATTACGCCACCTTTTACGTGGACAGCTGGATGACCGCCTCCACGGATGAGCAAGCCCAGGGCTTTGCCTACAAGCAGACCGTGTACCCCTCGAAGAAGATCTCGGTCGCACCGAACCTGACCGCCAACAGCATGTTTTTGAGCCTCGGCTCGACCAACAAGACCAACGTATTTGCCACCGATGTGATCCTCGCCGATTCGATGGACAAGATCAACGGGGGTCTGGTCTACACCGGGGCCGGGACCATCACGGCGTTGGTAGAAGAAAAACCCAGTTCGGACGTTACAATGAACTGGTGGCTGAGAACATAAAAAGGAGTTTTCAAATGAGATTATCGAATGGTGAAGTTTTACTCCGCTGGCCGCTGGACATTCATGTATTGACGCAAGGATGGTATTACAACGACGGCAGTTTGCACCAGGCCGTTGACCTGCGCACCCAGATCGACAACATGTATATCCGCCCGGTCTATGCTGCCGAAGACGGCACCGTGGATCAGACTCAGGACTGGGACGGACACACGCGGACTGGTATGCAGAGCTATGGCAACATGGTGCGTATCAGACATGCCGACTACAAAAGCAAGACCTTGCAGACGCGGTACGCCCACCTGTCCAGCTATTGCGTCAAGTACGGCCAGAGGGTCAAAGAGGGTGAGATCATCGGCTTCAGTGGCGTGACCGGCAATGTGTACGGCGCTCACCTGCATTTTGAGGTCATTCTGGGCGGCAAGCGCACCAACCCACTGACCTGGCTGGACAATGACTATACCCTTGCCACGGGCCGGGAGTATCAGTTTAACAAGGGCGAGCATAGCGTTGTTGTGCCGGAGGCTGACAAGCCTGCCGAGAATACGAGCCAAAGCAAGCTGCAAGTCATCACGATCGGCCCGGTATCACAGGGAGATGCAGACGCAATTTATCTGCTGTGCAAGGAGCGTAACCTGACGGATGCCGGGCTGTACAAATCTGAATGGGCGGAGGTGTGATGCCGATGCAGCACGTATTTTCGTTTACGATTGCGGAAGCCTGGGCGTTTTTGATTTACGCGGCGGGTGCTGCTGCCGGACTATATGCCGGGGGCGTGGCTATCAGCAAAGTAATCACCGCAGTAAAAAAGCCAAAGACCGACCAGGACAAACGCATTACCCAGTTAGAAGCGCGGGTGAACGCTATGGAGGTTCTTTTGAAAAACGACAAATTGCGGCTTGACCGCATGGGCGATGGGCAGCACGTGACCATGCAGGCGCTGCTTGCCCTGCTTGACCACAACCTTGACGGAAACAACATTGACCAGATGCAGAAAGCAAAGGAAGCCTTGCAGAAGCATCTGATTGGCTGAAAGAAGGTGCATATCTATGAACGATTTTATCAAGAATCTGGCGGCGCTTATCAAGGTAAAAACCATTGTGACGCTGGTGGTAGTTGCGGTTTTTGCTGTGCTGGCATTGCAGAGCGAATTACAGCCTGACACGGTCATGACCATTGTAACAATGGTCGTGGCCTTTTATTTTGGCACGCAGACCGAAAGCAAAAACAATAAGGATAAGTAAGGAGGCGCTTTTATGCCGAAACCAGTAACAGGTTCTACGAAGGATTATTATGTGAAGCCCGGCACGACAACGGCCAACAAGTACGGCGGCAGCCGCAACTATTCCACTGGCAGCAACAAATTCGCCAGCAGTAATGCCGGCAGCCGCTCTAATGGAAGCGGCTACAGCAGTGGAAATCGATACAGCGGCAGTTCCGGCAGTGCGGCAAGTGCAGCAACGGCGGCGCCTGCCGCGACCAACAGCGGTATGAGTGCTTGGCAGCAGGCACAGCAGGCCATTCTTGCCGCGCAGAATGCTGCCGCCGAACAGCTGCGTGCCGCGCAGGAAGCGCAGCGGAGAGCCCGCGAAGAAGCATACCAGAAAGCCGCTGCACAGCAGAAAGTAAATTACGACTTTTCTGCCGGGCAGGTGAACGATGCGACCGGAAAAGCATTGCAGGAAGCCTATATAAACCGCATGCTGCAAAATAAGAATTTGCAGCAGAGCCTTAGCGCGCAGGGGCTGAACGGCGGTGCAAGCGAGACCACGACCGCCGGTATGTATAACAACTACAACAATGCCCGCAACAATTTGGAAACCGAGCGCCAGAGCCAGCTTGCAAACCTTTTGAACACCTATCAAAACAACATGGCACAGCTGGAGCAGCAGAGAGCCAGCGGCGAAGCGGCAGATTTGAGCCAGTACCAGACCGCCTTACAGAACCTGACAGCCGGGAACACAGCAAACCTTATCAGCCTGCTGCAAGGTTACGGCGATATGGCAAGCAGCGTGCCCGCCACGACCGCACGTTATAATGCCCAAACCGGGCAGTGGGAATACGTTTAAGACTATGCCGCCCGCAATGGGCGGCTTTTTTAGCATAAGGAGGACACCTGATGGCTAAAATGAGAAGCCGCACCGAAGCGCTTGTAAATGCCTACCTGAACAATTACCAGAATGCAAACGCTGCCACGGTTAGCGGCGGGCGGAGTGCGCAGCAAAGCGCCCAGGGCCGGGGCAGTGCCATTATGAACGCTACCGACAAAACGCTGCCCGCGCTGAAAGATTACAGTGCTGACGTGCTGAACGGCATTATAAAGAGTGCCGACAATGCGCAGAACGCCGCTATCAGCAATTTTAAGCTGGCGAAAAAGCAGATAGAAGCGGAGCAGAAAGCGGCAGAAAAAGCGGCGAAAGCAGCGGCGAAAAGTTCCGGGAGATCCAGCAGTAAAAAGTCCGGCAAAAAAAGCAGCAGTACGAGCAGCACAGACGATGCCAGCGGCAGCAATACATCGCTGGATAGCTTGTTTGGCGGCGCTGCAAGCACCAGTAGTGGCACGACGGGCAGCACAGCAGGCAGCAAGCCTAAGGCAGATGACACGAAAAAGGATAGCGAAAAGACAAAGGGAAAGAGCGCGCAGGAAAAGTATCTGGAATCCAAGAAAGCCGGTGCCCGCACGACTGCCGCAAAGAGCTACGCAGAGCAGAATGGAACAGGCCGTGTAAGCGCCGCACAGCCCGCCCATAGCCGCGCTGTGACGCGTGGCGGGAAAGCTGTCGGCAGCAGTTACGCCGCCGCAGGAAGCGCCGCCAGCGCGGCAGAGAAGCAGGCGGCAAAGGACAAGCGCAACGACTACAAGAGCCGGCAGGAGGACATTGCCGCTGCGCTGAAAAAATTGCAGACGGATGCCAGCTACCGGACAGAGCTGGCACTGCCGGGGCGCAGGCTGACGAGCGCCGAAATCCAGGCGGTAAAGGAATATAACCAGAAACCCGGAGACCTGTACAAGCAAGTGCAGGCCGGCGAACTTTCGCTGGATGACTATAACAAACAGGGGCAAGAACTTGCCCGCATGAACCAAAAAGCCAGCCTGAACGGATTGGGGCAGGACATGCAGGCGTTTACCGCTGGCCTGATGACATCTGTGCCATTTGTGAAACAGGTGGACAGCGCTGTTAAAGATTATGGCAACAAAGCCACCAACGGGCAATACGGGAAAGCCCTTGAAAGCGGAGCTGTGGCAGACTTTTTGCCGACGCTGGAAAACTATCAGGAACAAAACCGCATTGCTGCCGGTGCTGGTACAATGGCCGGCAAGGCGGCGCAGTACAATTTGTTTAATAACCTGATGGAAGGCACGCCGCTTGCGGAGACGATGGGCAAGGTGGGCGGCAAGGTAGCAGGTGCGGCCAGCAAGGTGCCCGTACTGGGACGATTTGCCACGCCGGCCGCCGGTGAAGCGCTGGGGCGCATTTTGACCGACCAGACGGCTGATACCGTTTTGGATACCGTCCCCAGCCTTGTGAACGATTTGCAGACCTACGATGACCAACAGAGCCGCATCAAGAACGGGGAACAGGTAAACGATGTCCTGACACCCGGACAGATCGGGCTGAACACGCTGGGCAACGTTGCGCAGAACTTTGCATTTAACGCTATCCCGGAAGTGGGCGGCGCGGTGCTGAACCGGATGAAAGGCCCCCTTGAAAATGCCAAAGCGGCCCGGGATGCGCTGGATGTGGAGCAGGCACGCGGCATGGTAGATGCCTATGAGGGCTTGCAGCAGAACAGCATTGCCCGCCCGGCGGAGGCCCTGAATGATGTGAATACCAGCATCGACTCGGCATCCGCGTTGAAAGACGGCAGTGCTGTGGAGGATACCGGCAGATGGGCTTTGCAAAATTCGGACAGTTTGCCGATTGACGCGCAGGCTGCGAAAGCCTACAATGAAGTAAACGGAGGTGTTGTAAATGACAACCTGGGAACAGGCGTTCGAGCAGACGTTCCCGTCAACGCTGACGCTGGCGCAAGCTATGAAGCGAAACCCGGAGGAAGTCGAAGCGGGGTTGCTGGACAAACTGGTGCAGCAGGGCTTGGTAGCACCGCGAGTGGCAACGGAGCAGGAGTACAAGGAACTGCTGCAGAAAACGCTCAAACGGTGGCTGAGTGGGCAAAATCAATAACCGGCAAGGGACGCCAGAGCGTTTATACACGCCGTATTGAAAACTTACACAACGCCATGCAGAACGGTGCCAGCCGGGAAAGCCTGGCAGAAGAAGCGGCCAACATTGCGGCAGGGCTTGTAAAAGAAAGAAACTTTGCGGAACCGCTGGACGAAGCGACAAGCGCACTGCGCGAATATATGAAAAGTACCCCCATCCGACTTGATGAAAAGGCGGCTGGGGATATTTTATATACCAGCGGGCTGAAAAATATCCAGCAATATAACATCCAGAATGGCACCAAGTTTTCTATGACAGACGGTATCCCCTACGACACCGCCATGCAGGAGCTTGGCGAGATGGGCGTTGGCGTGAACGGTTCGTCAATAGATGATTTACTGAAAGCTGTAGATGCCAGCAACGCCAAACCGATTGCTGACAGCGACCGTGCGGCAGCCGTTGCGGACTATTACCGCGATTTTATCCTGGACGGCCCGAGCGACAGACAGCTTGGCGCAGATGATTTTGCAGATTGGCTGGATGTGCAATCCTTTGACCGAGACGCACCGGACTATGTGCAGCGGCTTTTGGAGCGAGATAACTTAACCGCTATTGACGGCGCGGCTGATGCGCAGAGCGCGGCAAAGCTGAACGGTAGTGAGAGCGTACCTGCACATGCTGTTGGCGCGGAAAGTACGCAATATAACCGCAATGAAGTGGTGAACCAGGACTACGCGAACCAGCGTGTTATGCGCGGAGATATGGACGAGCCAACCGCTGCAGAGCTTGGCATTGGCGAGCAGACGCACACTGTTTACAGCCGGGCAGAGGGCAAGGACACGGCATCGCAGGATTTTGATGTACTTGTGCAGCAGACCGGCAGCGTGACCGGAGCCGGACGCACAGTGGCAGATGAGCTAAACAGGAAAATCCAGAATGGGCAATGGGATGCTTCCGATGTGTACGCGGGCAGCCATGCGGCAGAACAGCTGCGCCAGCGTTTGGCAGAACTTCCGGAAGGCAGCGCGGAAGCCGATGTAGTGAAAGCCCAAATTGCAAATATCAACCGCGCCGTAAGCGCCGGGCAGAGCAAGGCTGGACAGGCGCTTGTTTCCGGACGATATGCGCAGCCTGACGAATACAGCGGAATCCGGCGGTTTGAGCAGTACACGCAGAACAGTGTTGACCGCTTTGCCAATACGCGGCAGGGTCAACAGCTGCACGATGTAGCGCAGGAAGTTGCTGACACGATGAATGGGCCGATGGATGATGAGTTCACGGCCTTTGTGCATAGTCAGGGCGTGGACACCGGCGATGATGTACGTGACCAGCTTGAGTATATGGCCGAGCAAATTCAACGTATGGGCCGCGCACGCAACGTAAACATCAACGAGGAACAGGCCAGAGCTGCCGCAGCCAGACTGCAGGCGGGCGGCACTGTCGAAGACATTTACGGTGCGTTTGCACGGCAGGCCCTTGGCATCGGCGATTTAAGCCAGGAAGATTTAGACTATGCCGTTGACACTTTTCGCCGGATTTCGGACATGCCGGACAGCCGGGAGCGCTACGACCTTGAGATGAGTGTTTACGGCCGCATGGCAAACTATATGCCTGCGCGCGGGTTTGCAGACAGACTGAATAACATCCGTTACCTGTGCATGCTTGGCAACAGCCGCACGCACATCCGTAACCTGATGGGCAATGTCATGATGGGCACGGTAACGCGCGCAAAGGACAATGTTGCGGGCGTGATGCAGCTTGCCTTGCCGCAGAACGAACGCACGAAAGCTGTTGGAACAATGCTGACTGCGGATGGGCGGCGAATGGTAAACCGCGCCAGAGACTACGCGGATAACCAGATGTACAGCATACTGTATCAGGATGGCCGCTGGAACATGGATACCGGGCTGCAGGCCGCACGAAACACCTACACCACACCTGTTGGGCGAGCGATCGGGCGTTTAAGCGACATCAACGGCGGCGCGCTGGAAGCAGAGGATAATTTCTTTTTGCGCAGCGCGTTTGGCAACAGCATGGCAAGCTTTTTAAAAGCACGCGGGTATGACAGCAGCATTTTTGACGCTACGGATGAACACAGCCGGGCTGTACTGCGGCAGGCTGCGGCGCAAGCGCTTGAAGATGCGCGGGAAGCTACATTCCACGAGGACAACTTTTTGAGCACGGCGTTCCGCAATTTCTCAAACGATACGCGGAGGCACGGACCTGCCGGGCAAATTGCCTATGCGGTGACAGAAGGCATTTTGCCGTTTAAGAAAACGCCAATCAACATTGCAAAGAACGCATTGGAGTACAACCCCGTCGGCGGAGCAGTAGAAGCGATCTACCGTGGGGCAACCGGTCAGGGTGCAACGCGGGTGATGGACGCTGCAGCAAAGGGCGTAACCGGCACAGCAATTTTGGGCGCCGGTTATTTGCTTGCCAAGAATGGTATGCTGACCGGCGGTGCGAGCGGAGATGACCGCACCGACAACTACAATGAAATGCTGGGCGACCAGAATTATGCCGTAAAAATACCCGGGAAAGGGACATACACGCTGGACTGGGCGAGTCCTTCGAGCGTGCCGTTGCTGATTGGTGCGCAGATTGCTAAAGACCAGGAAGACGGCGGGGAGTTTAATTTGACGCAGACGCTGGACAGGATGCGCCAGATTACGCAGCCCGTACTGGAAACCACGATGCTGCAAGGTTTGAATGACACGCTGGACAGTGTAAGCTATGCAGATTCCAATGACAAGGTAGCAACGCTTTTGACGAGCGCACTGGGCAGCTTTGCCAACCAGTTTGTGCCCACTTCTTTAGGACAGGTGGCGCGGACGGTGGACGATACCCGGCGCAGCAGCTACGGCGGTGGCGACACAAAGACCGAACGGGATATTGGGTACAATATCCGCAAGATGGAGAACAAAATTCCCGGGCTGAGCAAAGAAAGTGAGCCGTACATTGACCCATGGGGCCGCGAAGAGGCGAGCCTTGACGGGACGGACGATTCAGCGGGAGGAATGTTCCTGCGCGGTGCGTACAACATGCTTAGCCCCGGTTATGTGAGCGCCGAAAGCATTACCCCGGTAGACGAATATCTGCAAGGACTGTATGGCAGCACCAACGACAGCCATGTCTTGCCTGAAAAAGCCAGCAGCAAAATTACCGTTGACAGCAAAGACTACTACATGACCCCGGAGGAAAAGACCGAGTACGCCAAGACGAGCGGGCAGACGGCCTATGACATTATCGACAGCCTGCGGCAGAACGATATGTTTTTGAAGCTGCCGGAAGACCAGCAGAGTGCGCTTGTGCAGGAAGCATACAGCGTTGCCAAGACCGTTGGCGGCGTGGCGGCTGTTGGTGACGGCGTGAGCGGCACGAACTCGAAAGCCTACGAAGCGTATCAGCAGGGCGGCGTACCCACGTTGGAAAGCTATCTGCTTGCCAAAAATGCAACGGATATTGCCCGGGATGAGAAGCGAGAGGCGACCGGAAGCGACACTGCAAGCCTTGACACGGTGGAGACCTGGAACACGTTGTACAGCCAGTTTGGTGATGACGCCATCCCGCAGTTCGTAGATACCACAGATGATGACAGTGCTGTGCGGCGCATTGACCAGTATGCGGGAGACAACGGTGTAAGCGCTTATATGCGTGCCTACAGCGCTGTTGCAAACACACTGGAAGAAGGGCAGACGCCAAACAAGTATTATGTAGGCATCGGCATGCAGAAGTATGGCCTTAACGGGGAGGATTTTGCAAGAGCTTACCTTGCAGCATACAGCAAAACCGACAAAAAAGGTGCTGAAATGTACGAAAAGTACGGCGTAGACGGCCTAAAAGGCTGGGTTGAGTTTAAAGCCTATGCAGACGCAGACGGAAACGGGCACTTGAAAAAGACAGAAGTCATTGACCAGTTAAACAAAATGAGCCTTACTGAACAGCTGTACAATGCCTACTACAATGCAGCAATGGGGAAATGACCATGAAGTTTGATTTTTGTATGAGCCGGGACGAGTATGACGACCTGGTGTTCAGCCTGACAGACGACGAGAGGGAAGTGCTGGACATGCGGCGGCATGGACGGCGCAACGCTGAAATCGCAGCGGAAATGAACTGCTGTGAGCGGACCGTGAACCGGCATGTGAGGAGCATCAAGAGCAAAATGCGGTGATATGGCGGGCCGATGACGAGCATCGGCCCATACAGAACCGGATACAAAGTAAAAGGCGGGCAGCTATCCTTTTTTAGGGTGGCTGCCCGCCTTTTTGTTTTGGCGCAAGAATGGCGTAAAGGTGGCGCGTGGGTGTCCTACGGCGCGTGGGATTTTTTTGTACAATAAGGGTAAGAAAGCGAGGTGGCTAAGATGTACCCGATGTGGAACAACTACGGGATGCAGAACCCCTACGGCGGTCCTTACGGCCAGCAGATGCAGCAGACCTTACAGCCGTGCAGCATTACCAAAGTAAGCGGCGAGAACGGGGCAAAGGCTTTTGGCATGGCCCCTAACTCCAGCGCACTTTTGCTGGATGAGACCGCGCCGCTGGTGTGGCTGAAAACGACTGACGGCGCAGGGTACCCGACCCTGACGCCCTACACCATTACCCCGTACCAGGCAGCCCCGCCGGTGGATGTGAACAGCCTGGAAAACCGTGTGAAACGATTGGAGGAGATGCTGAATGACAAACCCGATCCTGCAGGCAATGGGGAAAAGCGCAATGCCAAATAACCCTATGGCAATGATGCAGCAGTTTATGCAGTTCAAGCAGCAGATGCAGGGGCAAGACCCGCAAAAGATCGTGGAGCAGATGCTTGCCGACGGCCGGATGAGCCAGCAGCAGTTTGAACAGCTGAAACAGCAGGCAGAGCAGTTTAAGGGCATTTTCTACTGATATAAGCCGGGTCGACACGGTTTATAAATAAAATCTTACGAAAGGAAAAGAACCTATGGACAATGGTTATTCTTTGAGCGACCTGCGGGCCGCTACTGGGGATGGCAACGGCTTTGGCGGCAATGGCGCCTGGTGGATTATCATCCTGTTCCTCTTCTGCTTTATGGGCGGTGGCTTCGGCTGGAACCGTCAGGGTGAGTTCGGCCAGTATGCTACCGCTGCCAGCCAGCAGGAGATCCTGTTTGGCCAGCAGTTCGGCCAGCTGAACGACCGCATTAGCAACCTGGGCAATGGCATCTGCAATCTTGGCTACGAGATGCAGGGCAACATCGGCCAGCTTGGCAAGGAAGTGGCGCTGGGCCAGAGCAATCTGAACCAGACCGTGATGCAGACCGGCAACAACATCCAGCAGCAGATTGCCAGCTGCTGCTGCGAGAACCGGCTTGCCACTGCCAACCTGAGCGCCCAGATGGACCGCCAGACCTGCGACATCACCACTGCGATCCACGCAGAGGGCGAGGCTACCCGCGCGATGATGCAGGCCAACGAGATCCAGCAGCTGCGCGACAAGGTGAACGCCCTGCAGATGGACAACCGCATGTACGGCGTGGTGCGTTACCCCAACGGCTACACCTACACGGCAGGTCCGAGCCCCTTTTGCGGCTGCAATGGCTGCAACTAATTCGCTGTAACAGCGCACGAGCCCGCACGGCAAGCGCTGTGCGGGCGTTTTGTATGAAAGGAGTAAAACTATATGGCTTGCAATCAGAGGCTGAAAAACGCCCACTACAAGAGCACACAGAGTGCCTACAACAATGCTACCCAGACCATGCCCGCGACCGCTACGCCAGTCAATGTGCTGGGCGTGCTGGCCACCGATACCGGCTGCAGCATTGACACCAACACCGGCGGCTTTACCATCGAGTGCAGCGGCTTATACCGCATCAGCTACGATGTGACTTTTACCGCCACTGCGGCAGGCACAGAAACGCTGCAGGGCCTGAAAGATACCATGGAGCTGCCCTGCATGACCGCACAGGCTACGGCGGCGGCCAGCGACACGGTCACGCTGCACGCGGAGACCGTGCTGTATATCCCGGCATGCTGCGGCAGTACCCCGACCATCAGCGCCGTTTTGAGCGGTGTTGCCGGTACGGTGACCCACGTTTGCGCCAGCGTTGTGAAGCTGGCATGAGGTGCGCGGGATGGAAAAACTGAAAGAGTACAAAGCAAAGCTGGAACGAGAAATCGACGAGTTTGTGGAGCATTATCCTGTAAATGAGCGCAGCGTTGCGGCGCTGACCGCCATGCTGGAGTGCTGGGAGCATGTGAAAGAATGCGCCAAGTGCAGCGGCGGCAGTGAGCTGACCAAAGAGGACGCCATGAGCTGGATGTACAACATGCAGAACGAGGACGGCAGCTTTGGGGCGCACTGGGATTTGGAGCAGGCAAAGATTTACATGGAGCCGCGCGGTGTAACCTGCGAACCCTGGAAGTGGGCCGCTGTGATGAACATGATGTACAGCGACTACTGCAAGGCGGCACGCAAGAACAGTGTTGACCGGCCTGAATTTTATGCCGACCTGGCGGCTGCGTTTTTGGAGGACAAGGACGCGCCGGAGGATAAGGCGGGACGGTACTACCACAATATTGCGGCGGCACAGGAATAAAAAAGCAGCCCGCAACTGGTGACAAATTGTCATCGGTTGCGGGCTTTTGTTATGGGAGAATGTCGATTTCCCAGCCGGAGGGAAGTTCCAAGAGGAACAGGCCGGTGCGCTCCTGGGCACGCACCCAGAAATCGGATTTGCCAAGTTCTTTGGCAAGCGCCCGGCGGGATAGGTGGTCAAAGTACAGGGCTTTAAGCACGATCTGCTGGTCGCTGTTCAGCGGCTGCATGGCACGCAGACGTTTGTTTTTAGCAACGTCCATTGCATCCCGTGCATAAATGTATTTGCGGTAGGATTTGTTATAGCGCTCTACCTGATTGGCTACCGGGTCGGATTTGCCGGTGCCGTGCGGCATACCGTCCAGGGCAGGGGAATGTGGCATGGTATTTGCCGCATTGAAAGCATCGCGGGCGGCGATGAAGTTTTGCTGGTAGGCGGCGTATTTCTGCATCCATTTGGTGCGCTGGGATATGCCGCAGGGGGTGTTATTTTCCATTGCTATCCTCCCGATAATGTTCTTCGATTTTTTCCCTGACAAGTTTGCACAATTCATTCCAACCATCTGAAATCGGTAAGCTCCCATCTTTTATTGCAGCTTTACACTCTTCTGGGGTTGCTCTTTTTATGAGTTTGAGCTTTCTGAAATTGAAGGCTTCATATTTGCCATTCCCAAAATCAACTGTATAGTTGTTGTCTTCAAGCGGGGAATCTTCATCATCATAGCTAATGGATAAAACCCTTCCTGTCTGATCATAATAATCAGAAAGCGGATCAGCGACACGGACAGTATCTCCAAAATCGAAACTACGGTTTTCAATATTTGCAAGATATTGTGATGGGCTCATTTTAGAAAGTTCATAAAGCCTTGGGTCATTCGCAATGCTTGATTCTTCTCGTTCCATTCTTGCTCCTTTCTTCCAGTTTCATGCAGCGCGGCAGCGTGCAAATATCGCCATTCTTCCACTCGCATGTCGCGCAAAGATGTTCGCGGGCGTATTCATCAACTAGTTGCTGTTTTGTCATGGGGTCACCTCCGGGGGGTTGGGGAGCGGCAAACTGATTTTCATTATTCATTGCCTCCGTGTGTATGCTCCATGCTGATATCTTCTTTCTGCTGCTGCGTTGCAGCCTTACCAACAGATACACCCAAAGCATAGAATCCGATAAACATACCAATAAGTACAAGATCAAAGAGGATATCCATAATCAAAGACATTTTGCATCCTCCCACAGTTTCAAAAGTTTCGGGCCTTGAATTGCAATCCAGTCAACAATTTCTTCGTTTCTTGCCCAATCAGCCTCATTTTGCAATCCGCTTTCAGAAAGCATTGCATGGGTCAGTTCGTGTCGCATGACTTTGTTTCTGTAGGCTGCAAGGTCTTTCTTGCTGTCCGGAGATTGAGCGGCCTTACTCATGTCATCAACATAGATTTCTTTTGCAGAATCATCACAGAATCCGTCTAAACCTCTTAGGCGGGGCTGATTATCTTCAGTTGCGAGAAAAACATTATATTCGGTTCCAAGTACCCTTACTTTTATAGTGTCCATGCGCGCCTTTTCGTGCTCTAATGCGTCCATAGTCTTACTCCTTATCGTATCCGCGCTGCACATATTGGCCGTAGGAGATGCCCAGCGCGGCGGCTTCTCTTACGCATTGTTCAATGGATTTGATGCGGGGTTTCGGCGCTGCTGTTTTATCCGGCCTCTTTGCCTGCATGGCAGAAATAATGCCTTGCTGATGCGCTTTCTTCTTCTCGTAGTTCAGCTTTGCCTTTTGCCTTGCTTTTTCTTTGATGCAAGCATCGCAGAACCGTTTGCAGGGCTGCACGTCCCACATCATCTTGCCGCATTTCTTGCAGAATTTAGATACTGTCATAGCGGCTCCTCCTGCACTGCCCAGACGTTTACATTGTGGGATTCCAGGTAATTCTTTACCCACAAATCAGCGTCAGCCACATTTTGCGTGTTATCAAAATTCTTCTTGTTTTCCGGTACGGACAACGAATCGTATTTAGGGAGCACAGCTTCGGCAAGCGCTTTTTGCACGCGGGCAATGGTTTTGGGAGATAAATCAACTTGAAGCATGGCACACCACACCTCGTTGTAACATCTGGCGGCAATTGCATCACTTTGCAATGCAATTTCTTCTTTTAGCAGGTCCTTTATAACTTGCTTCCCGGCGCTGGTTAAAGCCGTTGGCCTTGGAACATAACATTTCACGTTTTTCAACTCTTTCCTGTTTTGTACAATCCGTATTTTCTGACATCGCGGCGGATCTTAATTCCGCGCTCTGCATCTGCCGCGTCCGCTGCGGCATCTGCAAGCCGCTGTGCGCGGATTTTTTCAAACATGGCCGCATACTCGCCGTAGCGATTGCAAGCGCTGTGGCAGTGCGCATGGCGGTCTGGACAGTCTTTACACGGGCTGGTCATCGTCCGACATCTCCTCGATAAAAATTTCGGTGCGGGGATTGGCTTTGTCGTACAGTACGCGGGAACCGTCCACGCTGGCAATGATGGTGTTGTTGTCGTCTGCAAGGATTTTGGCAGCGACAAGGGTGTCATGGCAGGCTTCTAGCAAGTTCGTCAGATCTACGCGTCGGCGGGTCGGCATATAGAACACCGTAGCGACTCGGTAACGTCCTGCCAACGGAACTTTTGGCTTTGGGGTGAGATACCACATGGCGGCCTGTTCGTACTTCTTGTACTGCTTGCTTGGTGCTATGAACGGCTTGCCGGTGCGGCGGTTGGTAAGTATCTGCTGTGAGTTCTTTTTGGTGATAGGGGGCAGGGAGATTATGTATTTTTGTATCACGGTACAATCTCCTTTACTTTCGCGTAGTACTTCTCGCTGTACCAGATGTCCGGTAGGCGGGGATTCTGGGTAAAGCCCGCCTTTTTCAGTTCCTTTTCGGCGGCGCCTGTGGTGGTGTAGGTCTGGTGAGAGTGGCGGATGTCACCGGTAGAGCGAGAGTATGTGATGATTTCAATGCGTTTCATCATTCCCACCCCGCGTAGGCGAAACTGCCTGCTTTTTGTGCTGCATCATACCTGTCAATTTGGCGTTGGCAGAAAGCGGCATCAAGGATACCGCACTCGGCTAGGTCTGCGTACATTTTGGCATCCCACTTTGTCATCGGTGGGCGAATCTCATTGCACCATGTAATCAGTTCAGCAGGAGAGGACGGTGGGAAGATTTGCCCGGCGCGAACTTTTCTGTCGATGGCCTCTTTTTGGAGTTTTACAGGCACATCCTGCAAAGCTTTCTCCCACACGGCGATCATGGAGCGCTTTTGTGCGGGCGTTTTTCCGTTGCCAAAGTTCGGCCATACGGCGGCAATATAACCCATGATGTAGTGCAGGCCATCCTCGACGGGCTGCGCCTGCTGCGTAAGATCTGTGTTTGATACGGTCATTGACCTGTCAGCCAATCAAAATCCCTCCCATCTTGGCGGCGGGAAGTAGCGGGCGCTTGCTCATCGTGTACAGGGTAAAACGCTTGCCAACCTTTACGGATGACCTCCCGCATATAGTCTTGCAGTGAAAGATTGCTTTGTGCTGCCATCTCGGGCAGCTTTTCCAGGTTTTTGCTGATCGCTCCTTCGGTTTCCGGGGCGCGTTTTTTCTTGCGGTTTTCAATCCATTCAAGCAGAAGTCCGCGCAGTTCTTCATCCTGCGTAAAATTTTCGATGTACGCTTTTGCGGAGAACGAAGAAGCGCGTTTCGCGCGTGTTGCAGCGCTTTTAGCGCTGCTGGATATATCTTGAGTATCGTTAGATACGAAAGATATATCTTTTTCTTCTTTCTTCTTTCTTTTTTCTTGTGGTGCATTTGGTGGCATTTGGTGGCATTTGGTAGCATTTGCTTGCTCACCATTGCTTTTTAACTTCACGCACTTGGCGTTGTATCGTTCTTTTGCTGTATCAATGTCGATTGAAATGAAGTCGAACGCCATCCCCTCACGTCCATTGAGTTGCGTCTTTTCTCCCGTTGCGCTGTAAGTCATAAGCGCACGGAACAGCCGACCTAGCTCGCTATCTGATAGGTTTCGGGTTTTAGTCAAGTAATCGTTGTAACAGCAAAAATATTCCATTGCCACCGGCTACACCCCCAAGTAATACTCGGCATAGCTGACTTTTTCGCCGTAGCGATTCTTGCTGCTTGCCGTTCGCTTTTGGATGGGTACGCCGCGCTTTTTCAGATCATTGATGCGGGAAGCAAGGCGGTAGATGCCGTACTCCTGCATGGCCTGTGCAGCGGTCAAGCTGCCGCCGCTCTCTAAGTGGCGAAGGATTCTGTCACATTGTGTCACGGTGCATCACCTGCCTTTCTCTCAAAAAGGGAAATCACCCTTGTCATCGTCAATCGGGGCGTAGTCTGCATCTAGTTCGCCCTGCGTGCGCTGTGAGGGGGCTGCGGGGCGCTGTGCGGCGTTCTGCTGGGCAGGGCTGGTACTTTCCTTACTGCCGCAGAAATTCACGTTCTGGGCCACGATTTCGGTCGCTGTGCGGTTCTGGCCGTTCTTGTCCTGATACTGGCGGGTCTGCAAGCGGCCGTCAATGGCGATCAGCGCACCTTTGGGGAAGTATTTGCAGACAAACTCTGCGGTTTTGCCCCAGGCAGTAACGTCCAGCCAGTTGGTCTGGCTCTGGCCGCTGGCATCCTTATAGCCGGAATCGTTGGCGATGCGGAAAGAACAGACGGACTTGCCGCTGTTCGTACTCTTTAGTTCAGGATCTTTGACCATGCGGCCGATGATAGCAACAACATTCAACATAGATTAGTCCTCTGTAATATCGAGATAGTTTTTGTAAAAGCGGCGGCGAAAGTCAGTCACCGTCCAGTGGTAGTAGGCCATTGCATGGCGTTGGCCATCTTGTTCAAGCTGAAGCCGCGTAGCGGCACAGTTATGTACAGCGTCAGGCGCGTTTCTATGGCAATCTGCGCACAGAGGAACCCAAAGCCCGTATTGCTTGCTTTTATCGCGGCGGCCATTGTATTTGCTTCCGCTGCCAAAAAAGATTTCATGACGCTCGGTCGGTTTCCATTGCTGGCATTTGTAGCATTTAAACCCATCAATTGGCATAATAGATGGCGCATAACCGTTTCGGTCAAGCTGAACGCCGTATTCATTGCGTGTCGGTCGGCGCATCGTCTGTCAGTCCTTTCAGTTTTGCGATTTCTTCCGGGGTCATGGTGGGGATGCCCTGCTGCTGGCATTCCTGCACGATCAGCTCAATGAGGCGGTGCATCTGAGATGTATCAAACACGCTGGAACCGTACCAGCATTGCAGGTTGTAGAAAACGCCCTGCGGGGTGGTCATTTCATCGAGCTTATGGACCTGCCAGCCATCGCCCTTGCTCTCCCATCCGTTTTTGAATGCCTTTGCAGCATCGGCGCGGAGGGTGACAAGGGCGGAGCTGCCGCCGATGTCCCGTATCAAATCACGGTAAATGTCCAGCACAGGTCGGTTGATTTTAGCGGAAAGCTGGTTCATGAGCGCCCAGGCGTAAGCGTTGGCAGACAGGCTGCGCTTTTGCGTGGCCGTGCCGATGACGGCGGCAAGGGGTTTGTTTTCGTCAATGACAGCGCGGACTTTATCACAGTCAGAGGGTGAACATTCCAGCGTGATTGTGTTGCCGATAACAACGGCCTGTTTGATGGAGATTTGTTGCTTCATTTTCTGTGTTCAAACTCCTTTGCAACGCTGCGCCAATCATCATCGGTGAAGTCCTTAAACAACTTGCCAATAAAGGTCTTTGCTTCTATTTGAACTATCTTTTGGTCCTTTCCAGTTCGCTGTGCATATCCTTTCAGCGCAGTTGTTGCCATGTCCTTTACGACCTGTGTGGTAACTTCTGGCGATGCTGTGACCGGCTGGGGTTCTTCTTCATAGCGCTCTTTAAATTCATCTGCTTCACTGTCGGAATAGATGCCGTCAAACGCAAGTTTGCAGATTTTTAAAACAACACGGTCAAACAAACGTTTGTATGCCATCGCATAAGGGTAAGCATTCTTACAGTTCTGCGCGGATGCTTCGCCAACTTCGTAAAGCCCCTGCTGCTTGTTGGCGTAAGTGAACACAAGAGAGTTCCCATATCCAGATTTATCAACGGATACGCAATCCGGGTTGAACTTGTCTTTTTCCGGCATGTTATCGTTAATCTTCAAGCAGGCGTTGTGGCTGATAATCAAGCCGGTGTACATCATTATGCCGGTTTTGGTCTCGTTCATTAAAATCCAGAAATCAGACTCTTTTAGGTACGGTCTATCATTGATGGCCTTTAAGGCTTTGTCACGGCTTGCAATGTATTTTGCGCTCTGGATAACAGGAATTTCTTGACGGGATTTAAGAGAATACTCCGTCTTTTTTTCGTTAAACATCAGATTGCTTCTCCTTCCGGGTCTGGTGTGGTCAGGTGGATGCGGTAGCACTCCGGCGGGCAGGTGTGCTCCAACGGGATGGCACGAATGATGGGTACTTCTACGCGGATGCCGTTGGCGCGGGTGTAATTGGACATGTAGCGGCGGCGGGAGCTTGCGTGCAGGCGGGCACCGTAAAATGCGGCAATCGCCCGCAAGTCTTTGTTGTAGTAAGCGCCGACAACGCCGTTTGTGACAGTGAAAAATCGTGCGTCAGGCTTTTGTACCGTCTTTGCAGCGGTAAGCATGACTTGGAGCTGTTCAAAAAGGTTCATTATCTATCTTCCTCCATGCAGGCAGGTTCTTCCCAGGCGTCGTCCTGGGTGATGCAGTTCTCACATCCAAGAATCTCGTTGCCTTGCTTATAAATGATGGTGCATTCATCGCCACATACCGGGCAGCGGGGATAACGTACGGCTGGCGGGTAGGGGTTGTCTCTGGTGTAGTAGCTCATTTGTCTACCTCAACAGGACGGCCATCTTTTAAGGTGTACCAGGTGTCAGGCTTGACCGTTTCGCCGTCCACTTTAAAGCACTGCACATCTTTACGATGCCAGTTATAATTTTCATCTTTAGCCCATTCTGCCAGCACAAGCCAGCATCCTAAAACGCCTTTTGCTTTGCTTTCAATGCCAAGTGCAGCAGCAACGCTTTCTTTACCCGAGACATCTGCCTTGGAGCAGTTACCCGTGTTGGTGGACGCGGAGCAGTCGCCCGTGTTGGTGGACGCGGAGCGGAAGC
>ERZ1026844.244-NODE-244-length-43584-cov-17.609157_pt1 | contig 43584 bp, 36 predicted proteins | sample MGYA00380152_ERZ1026844 | MGnify/ENA primary metagenome ERZ1026844 (study PRJEB33269, sample SAMEA4719788) | human gut metagenome | biome: human-associated habitat; feature: organic feature; material: feces | place: Cameroon | collected 2013-10 ... | reverse complement strand
ATGTGAAGATCAAGGCCGCCGGCGGCATCGCCGACCTGAACGACGCCAAGGACTTCATCGCGCTGGGCGCGGATCGTCTGGGTACCAGCCGCATCGTCAAGGCCGTGAAGGCAATGGAAAAGTGAGAAGATTACGTGAGAAGATAAGGAGATAACGACTATGCCTACTCCCCATAACAACGCCCAGAAGGGCGACTTCGCCAAGACCGTTCTCATGCCCGGGGATCCCCTGCGGGCAAAATTCATCGCCGAGACGTTCCTCACCGCGCCGAAGCTGGTGAACAACGTCCGCGGCGTGCAGGGCTATACCGGCACCTACAAGGGCGTGCCCGTCTCCGTCATGGCAAGCGGCATGGGTATCCCCTCCATCGGCATTTACTCCTATGAACTGTACACCCAGTACGATGTGGAGAACATTATCCGCGTCGGCTCCGCCGGTGCCATGCGCGCCGAGCTGGAGCTGGGCAGCGTGGTGGCGGGACAGGGCGCCTGCACCAACTCCGATTTCGCCAGCCAGTATGAGCTGGGCGGCCACTTCGCCCCTATCTGCGACTTCGAGCTGCTGATGGCGGCCGTGGAGAGTGCCAAGGAGCTGAACGTGAAGATGCCCGTGGGCAACCTTTATTCCTCCGACACGTTCTACGACGCCGCCGGGCGCAACAACCGCTTCGGCAAAATGGGCGCGCTGGCGGTGGAGATGGAAGCCGCCGGGCTGTACTGCACCGCCGCCTATCTGGGAAAGCGTGCGCTGGCGATCTGCTCCATCTCCGATAACCTCGTCACCGGCGAGGAGCTGTCCGCCGACGAGCGGCAGACCACCTTTACCAATATGATGAAGATCGCCTTGGAGGCTGCCGTGAAAATGGCGCAGAAATGACCCGTCCACCGGCGCGGAGCGCAGCCCCGCGCCGGTGTTGCTTTCCCCGCAAAGCAGCGGGTTTTGTACGATTTTTGCAAATAATCTGTAAACATTTGGTTACATTTGTTTACAATTCACCGGCAAAACGCTGTTTTCGCTTGCCAAATGTAAAAAAGCCTGCTATAATGCACAAGGCACGAGGAGAGAAACGACCCCGTGCCGTACCATTGGTTTTCCCGCCGTAAGGCGCGAAAATAAATTAAATTAGGAAGGTAGTATAACCATGAAGAAGTTTCTTGCTATGATCCTGGCTCTGGTTATGGCTCTGTCCCTCGTCGCCTGCGGCGAGAAGAAGGACGATGACAAGACCAACGATAACCAGGGTGACACCGTCGAGACCACTTACAAGGTCGCCATGATCACCGACTACGGTGACATCACCGACCAGTCCTTCAACCAGACCACCTACGAGGCCTGCAAGGCGTTCGCCGAGGCAAACAAGATTGAGTTCTCTTACTTCAAGCCCGCCGGCGACAACACCGCTGACCGCGTGGCTATGATCGAGAGTGCCGTTGACCAGGGCTACAACGTCATCGTGATGCCCGGCTACGCCTTCGGCGGTGCCATCGTTGAGGCTGCTCCCCAGCACAAGGACGTTAAGTTCATCGCGCTGGACGTTTCCAAGGGCGATCTGCTGGAGGCCGGTGTGGCCGCCGCTGGTGAGGAGTATGACTACAACCCCGACAACTGGGATCTGGCTAAGTACGTTGACATGAGCAACGTGTACTGCGCCATCTATCAGGAAGAGCTGTGCGGCTACATGGCCGGCTACGCTGCTGTGAAGCTGGGCTACAAGAACCTGGGCTTCCTGGGCGGCATGGCTGTCCCCGCCGTTGTCCGCTATGGCTACGGCTTCGTGCAGGGCGTTGACGCTGCTGCTGCCGACATGGAGCTGACCGATGTTAAGGTCAACTACATCTATGGCGGTCAGTTCTTCGGCGATGCCGACATCACCGCTGTGATGGATACATGGTATGCCGGCGGCACCGAGGTCGTGTTCGCCTGCGGCGGCGGTATCTACACCTCCGCTGTGGACGCTGCCAAGAAGGTCGAGGGTGCCAAGGTCATCGGCGTTGACGTTGACCAGGCTGGCGTTATCGCCAACTACGCTGCCGGCGAGGGTGCCGACGAGGCTACCGTCGAGGGCTACAAGGCTCTGACCGTTACCTCCGCCATGAAGGGTCTGTATCCCGCCACCTATGACACGCTGACCGACGTTATCGTCAATGGCAACTGGGCAAACTACGTGGGCAAGATCGACAACCTGGGTCTGGTGTCCGCGGACGACCCCGCTCTGAACTATGTCCAGATCCCCATGGAGACCACCCAGTGGGCTGATGGCAAGTTCACCCAGGATGATTACAAGACTCTGGTGAAGGCTATGTTCGACGGCACTCTGACCGTCAGCAACGACATCACCAAGTCCGCCAAGGACTTCGCCACCGTCATCACTCTGGATGATCAGGGCAAGATCAAGTAAAGCTGTACTTAATCAAAAAAGAAAGACCGCTTCGGCGGTCTTTCTTTTTTGCCCGCTCCCCATTACCGGGAACGGCGAAAGGACGGGGAAATAGGCAAAACATACGAAATTGCCTTTGCTTTATGAAAAGATGTATAGTATAATAAATTATCTAATGTGGTTTCCGTCCCCGCAGAGGCGAAAAGCGGCGGGCCATAAAACGGAAGGGAGGGCGAAAACTTGGACACACCGTATGCAATCGAAATGCTGCACATCACAAAACGGTTTCCCGGTATCATCGCCAATGACGACATCACGCTTCAGCTGAAGAAGGGTGAGATCCACGCCCTGCTGGGCGAAAACGGCGCGGGCAAATCCACGCTGATGAGCGTGCTGTTCGGACTGTACCAGCCGGAGGAGGGCACCATCAAGAAGGACGGCGTGGAGGTATCCATCAAGGACCCCAACGACGCCAACGCGCTGGGTATCGGCATGGTGCACCAGCACTTCAAGTTGGTGGAATGCTTCACCGTGCTGGACAACATCATCATGGGCGTGGAGCCCACCAAGGGCGGCTTCCTGCAAAAGAAGGAAGCGCGGGAAAAGGTCATGGCTCTCAGCGAGAAATACGGGCTGCAAATCGACCCGGACGCCACCATCGAGGACATCACCGTGGGTATGCAGCAGCGCACCGAGATCCTGAAAATGCTCTACCGCGACAACGAGATCCTCATTTTCGACGAGCCTACCGCCGTCCTGACGCCGCAGGAGATCGACGAGCTGATGGAGATCATGCGGAATCTGGCGGCGGAGGGTAAGAGCATCCTCTTCATCTCCCACAAGCTCAACGAGATCATGGCGGTGTCCGACCGCTGCACCGTGCTCCGCAAGGGCAAGTGCATCGGCACCGTGGAGACGAAGGACACCAGCGTGGAGCAGCTCTCCGCCATGATGGTGGGGCGCGACGTCAGCTTCCACGTGGAGAAAAAGCCCTGCCACCCCGGCGAGGTGGTGCTGGACGTGTCCCACATGACCGTGGGCAGCAAGGTGCACAAGAACGACGCTGTCAAGGACGTGAGTCTGAAGGTGCGCGGCGGCGAGATCGTCTGCATCGCCGGCATCGACGGCAACGGACAGACGGAGTTCGTCTACGGGCTTACCGGTCTGGAGCCTGTGACCTCCGGCACGATCACCCTGAACGGGCATGACATCACGAAAATACCCATCCGCAAGAGGAACATCCTCGGTATGTCCCACATCCCGGAGGATCGCCACAAGCACGGCTTGGTGCTGGACTACTCACTGGAGGACAATCTGGTGCTGGAGCGGTACTTCGAGCCGGAATTCACCGACAAGGCGGGCTTCCTCCGCCGCGACAATATCCGCAAGTACGCGGAGAAGCTCATCGACCAGTACGACGTCCGCAGCGGACAGGGCCCCATCACCATCGCCCGCAGTATGTCCGGCGGCAACCAGCAGAAGGCCATCGTGGCGCGGGAGATCGACAAGGATCCGGAGCTGCTGGTGGCTGTCCAGCCCACACGCGGTCTGGACGTGGGTGCCATTGAGTACATCCACAAGCAGCTGGTAGCCCAGCGGGACGCCGGAAAAGCGGTGCTGCTGGTGTCGCTGGAGCTGGACGAGGTCATGGACGTGCCCGACCGTATTCTCGTCATGTACGAGGGCGAGATCGTGGGCGAGCTGGATCCCAAGACCACCACGCAGGAGGAGCTGGGTCTGTATATGGCGGGTGCCAAGAGAGACGAGGTGACGGCATGAAGAAAAACATCCTGAAAAACAGCGGGGTGCAGTCGCTGCTGGCGTCCCTGCTGTGCGTCGTCCTCGGTCTGCTCATCGGCTACGTGGTGCTGCTGTTTATCAACCCCAACGGCGCGGGCGAGGCGATCTCCGCCGTGATGAAAAACTTCCTCACGTACAGTAAGGCGGAAACGCAGGCAAAGTATCTGGGCAACACGCTGGTCAAGACGGCACCGCTGCTCATGTGCTCCCTGTCCATCCTGTTTGCCTATAAGGTGGGCTTGTTCAACATCGGCGTCGCCGGTCAGTATTGCTTCGGCGTGGCACTGAGCCTCTACGCCGCACTGGCGTGGGGCTGGGGCTGGCTGCCCTGTATGCTTCTGGCGATGCTGGGCGGCGCACTGCTGGGTGCCGTCTCCGGCCTGCTGAAATCCTACTGCAACGTCAACGAGGTCATCTCCGGCATCATGCTCAACTGGATCATCCTCTATGTGACCAATATGCTGCTGACGGGGGTAAAGGAGGAGACAAGCCCCTATACCTTCGTTCTCTCCCACAAGAATGCCGCCGCCGTCCTGCCCTCTCTGGGCTTGGGCAAGCTGTTCAACGGCAATCAGTATGTGGGTCTGGCGATCCCCCTGTCGGTGGTCATCGCCGTGGTGGTTTGGGTGGTACTGGAAAAGACCCGCTTCGGCTACGAGCTCCGTGCCACCGGCAACAACAAGAACGCCGCCAAATACTGCGGCATGGCGGAAAAGCGCAACATCATCCTGACACTTGCCATCTCCGGTGCGCTGGCGGGCATGGGCGCGGCGATGCTCTATCTGACGGGCTACGAGCAGTGGCAGTGCTCCACCTCCTCCGTCCCCGGCATGGGCTTCAACGGTATCGCCGCCGCGTTCCTTGGCGGTCTGAACCCCTTCGGCACCATTCTGGCGTCCTTCTTCATCCAGCATATCACCGCCGGCGGCGCGTATGTGGATAAGAGTATGTACTGCGCCCAGATCTCCGATCTGATCTCCGCTATTATCATCTACCTGTGCGGCTTCGTCCTGTTTATGAAGTACGCCATGACCTCCGCCATTTCCCGGCGCGAGGAACGGGCGGTGCTTGCCGCCAAGGAGAAAGCGCAGACGTCCGCGCCTGCGCCCTCTGACGGCGAGAAAGGAGGCGATCAGTAATGGTACTGCTGCTGCAATATACGCTGACCTTCGCCTCCGTGCTGATCCTCGTGGCTCTGGGCGGCTGCTTCTCCGAGCACTCCGGCGTCATCAATCTGGGTCTGGAGGGCGTCATGATCATGGGCGCGCTGGGCGGCGCGCTGGCGATGCGCTATATGCCCTCCACCTCCTCCGCCTTCTCCATGCTGCTGGTGGTGCTGCTGGCGGCAGCACTTGCCGGCACGGTCTATTCCAGTTTGCTGGCGGTGGCGTGCATCAATTTCAAGGCGGATCAGACCATCGTCGGTACGGCTCTGAACATGCTGGGCACCGCCGGTGCCACCGTTATCGTCAAGGCGATCAATACGGCGGCGAACCCCGACGACGTGTCCTCCACCATTCAGTACGCCGGTGCAAAAAAAGCCTTTCTGGTGAACATCGGCTCCTTCGAGTTCAGCTGGTTCATGCTGGTGACGGTGCTGCTGCTCATCGCGGCGTATGTGGTGCTGTACAAGACCCGCTTCGGCCTGCGCCTTATGGCGTGCGGCGAGCATCCGCAGGCGGCGGACTCCGTGGGCATCAACGTCTACAAAATGCGCTGGGCGGGCGTCCTTATCTCCGGTATGCTGGGCGGCCTCGGCGGCATCGTGTTTATCACCGCCGGCGTGTCCGAGTGGCGGTTTGAGTACGGCGTGGCGGGCTTCGGCTTCCTGTCTCTGGCGGTGATGATCTTCGGTCAGTGGAAGCCCACCCGTATCGCGCTGGCGGCGTTGCTGTTCGGACTGTTCCGCGCACTGTCCAACGTGTACGCGGGCTTCGAGTTCCTGAAGAACCTCAACCTCCCCAGCCCCGTGTACAACATGATGCCCTACATCATCTCTCTGGTGGTGCTGGCATTCACCTCCAAGAAATCCCGCGCACCCAAGGCGGAGGGTATCCCCTACGACAAGGGGCAGCGGTAAGCGTTCACGGAAAGAGCACCCGGAAGGGTGCTTTTTTCCTGCGATTTTACGTGGATTTTACAATATCTCTCCTGCGGATTTGACATTCATCCCGTAGTATATAAGCGGACAAGAATGTGACATCGAAAAGAATGTAAAGCGAGGGAGAGAAACATGGATATTTTTCACGTACTGACCATGCTGGGCGGGCTGTGCCTGTTCCTGTTCGGCATGAATTTCATGGGGCAGGCATTGGAACGCCGCGCCGGCGGCAAGCTGCGGACGCTGCTGGACAGAATGACCGGCAGCGTGGGCGCGGGCTTTCTGACGGGTCTGGGCATCACCGCCATTATCCAAAGCTCGTCTGCCACCACGGTGATGGTGGTGGGCTTCGTGAACTCCGGGCTGATGACACTGCGTCAGGCGATCAACGTCATTATGGGTGCCAACGTGGGCACCACCGTTACTGCGTGGCTGCTGAGCCTCGCCGGTATCGACAGCGGCAGCACGTGGGTGCAGCTGCTGAAGCCCACCTCCTTCACGCCGGTACTGGCACTGGTGGGCATCATCTTCTATATGTTCTGCAAGGACAGCCGCAAGAAGGACACTGGCTCCATCCTGCTGGGCTTCGCCACGCTGATGTTCGGCATGGACGCCATGAGCGGTGCCGTAGCGGGCTTGAAGGATGTGCCGGGCTTCGCGGATCTGTTCCTCGCCTTCACGAATCCCCTGCTGGGCGTGCTGGTGGGCGCGCTGCTGACGGCGATCATCCAGTCCTCCTCCGCCTCCGTGGGTATCCTGCAGGCACTGGCGGGCACGGGACAGGTCAGCTACGCCGCTGCCGTGCCCATCATTATGGGACAGAATATCGGCACCTGCGTCACCGCGCTGATCTCCTGCGTGGGCACCAACAAGAACGCAAAGCGCGCCGCCATGGTGCACCTGCTGTTCAACGTTATCGGTGTGGCGGTGCTGCTGACGGTGTTCTGCATCGTCAAGGCGTTGTTCGCCCCGGCACTCCTCCAGCAGCCGGCGTCCATGGCGGGTATCGCCGTGGCACACTCGGCGTTCAACCTCCTGTGCACCGCCATGCTGCTGCCCTGCGGTACCCTGCTGGAGAAGCTGGCGATCCGCATGGTGCCCGACCGGGCGCAGACGGAGGAAAAGACCGTGGAGCTGGATCAACGCCTGCTGGCGACGCCCTCCGTGGCGTTGGAACGCTGCCGCGTCGTCACCTGCGAGATGGCGGAGATCGCCGTCCGCTCCCTGCGTAACGCCATACGCAGCTTCGACCATTACACCGACACGCTGGCGGCGTCTATCCGGGAGGACGAGGATCACTGCGACCGGTACGAGGACGCGCTGGGCACGTATCTGGTGAAGCTGAGTGCCCTGAAAATGGGCGAGGACGAGAGCGAGGAGGCGGCGGAGTTGCTGAAGGTCATCGGCGACTTCGAGCGTATCTCCGACCACGCGGTGAACGTGCTGGAATCGGCGGAGGAGCTTCACAGCAAGGGGCTGTCCTTCAGTGACGCGGCAAAGCACGAGCTTTCCGTTCTGTCCGCCGCCGTCAACGACATCCTCACCCTGTCTCTCCGCGCCTTCCGGGAGGGCGAGCTGTCCGCCGCCCGTCAGGTGGAGCCGATGGAGCAGGTCATCGACGAGCTGAAGGAGCAGCTGCGTACCCGCCACATCCTGCGTCTCCAGCAGGGACAGTGCAGCATCGAAACGGGCTTCATCTGGTCAGACCTGCTGACGGATCTGGAGCGCACCTCCGACCACTGCTCCAATATCGCCGGCTGCGTCATCGACGCCAAGCAGCACGAGCTGAACCTCCACGCCACGCTGGACGCAGCGCGGCAGCAGACCGGCTCCTTCCAAGCGGCATACCGCGCCTGCGCGGAGAAATACCGGGTATAAGCCCGCGAAAAAAGCCATTCCGCCCCACGGGGCGGAATGGCTTTTCTGCGTATAAAGGGGAGGGGGACGCGTCCCTTACTTCTTGATCTCCCCGTTGGCGGCAGCGGTCAGGTAGGCGTTGATGAATCCGTCAATATCGCCGTCCATCACCGCCTGGATGTTGCCCATCTCGTAGCCGGTGCGGGTGTCCTTTGCCAGCGTGTAGGGCATGAACACGTAGGAGCGGATCTGGCTGCCCCACTCGATCTTCATCTGCACGCCCTTCAGGTCGCTGATCTTCTCCGCGTGCTGCTGGAGCTTCAGCTCCGCCAGCTTGGCGCGCAGCATCTTCATGGCGTTGTCCCGGTTCTGGAACTGGCTGCGCTCCGTCTGGCAGAACACCACGATGCCCGTGGGCAGGTGGGTCAGCCGCACGGCGGAGGAGGTCTTGTTGATGTGCTGACCGCCTGCGCCGGAGGAACGGCACGCCTGCATTTCAATGTCCTCCGGACGGATCTCGATCTCGCTGTCGTCCTCCAGCTCCGGCATGACCTCCAGCGCGGCGAAGCTGGTCTGCCGCCGTGCATTGGCGTCAAAGGGGCTGACGCGCACCAGACGGTGTACGCCGTTCTCACTCTTGAGATAGCCGTAGGCGTTCTCGCCTTCGATGAGGATGGTGGCGGACTTGATGCCCGCCTCGTCGCCGGCCTCGTAGTCCATCAGCTGATAGGTGTAGCCGTGCCGCTCAGCCCAGCGGGTGTACATCCGGTACAGCATCTCCGTCCAGTCCTGCGCCTCGGTGCCGCCGGCACCGGCGTGGAACGTCAGAATGGCGTTGTTGCCGTCGTACTCGCCGGACAGCAGAGCCGCCAGCCGCCGCTCACTGATCTCCTTCTCCAGCGTCTCGTAGCCGTTGGTCACTTCCTCCAGCTGGCTGGGGTCGTCCTCCTCCTGCGCCATTTCGCACAGGGTCAGCGTGTCCTCCCACTCGGAAACCAGCTTGTCGTGCTTCTTGATCTTGTTTTCCAGCCGCTTCACCTGCCGGCTCACCTGCTGGCTTCGCTCCAGATCGTTCCAGAAGCCCTCCTTCTCCGTCTCCTTCTGGAGCTCGGCAAGCTCCTCCCGCGCCTTGGGGATACCCAGTGCCTTTTCCAGCTCGCCCAGCGTAGGCTCCAGAGCCAGCAGCTTCTGCTTATACTCGTCGTACTCAATAACTGCCATATATCGTGTCTCCTTGCGTCTGCAAATTTCCTTAGCCTTTCTATTATAGCAAAAATCGGGCATTTGTAAAGGGGACAAAATGGGCGTGCGCGGAGCGCACGCCCATTTTGTCACTTCGTCAGCTTAAAATAGTCCCCGGACGCCGCCAGATTCGTGATCTCCGTCAGCACAAGGATGTCGTCGCTCTCCGCCGCCAGCTCCGTCATGTTCCCCCGGAAGTACCGCAGGTCGATCATGGTCACCGTTTCATAGTCCCCTAACAGGAACGGCACGAAGGCGTTGGCGAAGGAATCCTTCACCAGCAGCAGATGCTTCCCATTCTCCGTGCCGGTGGTGATGACGCACTGGCCGTAGTTGCCCCCCAGAAACAGCTCGTATTTATCCTTCCGCGCCAGCGCGTCCCCGTCGTACAGCGTGCCGTCCTTCCCGTCGCACACCACGCTCTCCGCCGTGATCTCCGGCGCGTAGTACACGCTGTCGTACACGCTGTCCGGCAGCAGCACCTTGGAATACAGCGTTCCCCGGAACTCTTCCGTGGCACAGACCAGCGCGTCCTCCCGGACAGCGTGTCCCGTGACCTCCGCCCAGCGGCGGTACGCCGCCTGCGCGCCCATGGTGGTCCAGTGGTGGTCGGTGTGGTAGTAGGGGTCCTCCACGTCTGCCAGCGTCTCCCGCACGTCCAGCAGGCTGCCGCCCAAGGCGGCGTCCAGCCGCTCAAACGCCCCCGCCTCGTCGTAATAGGGCGCGTTCTCCGGCAGCATATCCCGCAGCACGCCTGCGGGGCTGGGCACGATCAGGGCGCGGCAGCTCTTGCCGCTGGCGGCGAAGAACTCCCGGATATACCCGGCGTTTTTCTCCAAGCCTGCGCGGTTGAAGCTGTCCTCCGTCACCTTGGCGAAGTACCGCCCCTCCGCGCCCAGATACGTGCCGCTGATGTCCTCCTTGCCCTCCGCCCGCTGCAAAAGGGAGCGCGTAGCGGTCCACAGATCCCGGAAAACGATCTGGTCGCTGGTGTACTCCTCCATGTCCTCCATGAAATCCCCGGACATGACGGTGTCCCAGCTCAGCTTCGGCGTCAGCTGTAAATAGCGGTTCTCGTTCTCGGAAAACGCCCTGTCCGGCGTCAGGAAAAAGCTCCCCACGGACAGCCCCAGCAGTATCACGGCTATGGCGATCAGCGGCGCGAGGCCTGTTCTTTTCTTCATCACGCCGCCTCCTTAGAATCGGAAATACAAAAACGGGTTGTAGCTGTCACCCACCAGAAACGCCATGGACACCAGCAGCACTGCCGCCACCCACACCGTCCGCAGCGCGTCCGACAGGGCGGGGGCAAGAGTCTCCTCCCGCTTCTGCCACAGCCGCTTGGGCAGGCTGGTGCAGCCCACCGCCGATAGAAGCAGCAGCAGCCAGTCGCACCGCAGCAGATACGCCGTGGTGCCGTCGGCGAAGGCACCGGAGAACATATGGGACACGTACTGTCCCAGCGCGGCGAAGTCCGTAATGGCGAACAACACCCAGCCCATGATAAAGCACAGGCAGGTGTACAGGTGCCCCACGAACCGCGGAGCCTTCTCCAGCCACCGCAGCAAAAACGTCTTTTCCAGCAGCAGCAGCACCGCGTAATACACGCCCCACAGCACGAAATTCCAGCTTGCCCCGTGCCACAGACCCGTCAGCAGCCACACGATGGCGATGTTCAGCAGCTGCCGTCCCTTGCCCTTGCGGTTGCCGCCCAAGGGGATATACACATACTCCCGGAACCACGTGGACAGACTGATGTGCCACCGCCGCCAGAACTCCGTCACGGAGCGGGACTCATAGGGATAGTTGAAGTTCTCCAAAAAGTGGAACCCGAAGAAATGCCCCAGCCCGATGGCCATGTCGGAGTACCCGGAGAAATCGAAATAGATCTGGAACGTGTACGCGACAGCACCGATCCACGCCGTCACCGCCGAGGGGTCGGACATGGCGGCGATGTCCTCCCAGATGGCACCCATCTGGTTGGCGATCAGCACCTTTTTCCCCAGCCCGATCACCAGCCGCTGTAATCCCTCGCTGGCTTCGCTGAGATTCTCCCGCCGGTGCTCCAGGTCGTAAGCCACCGTCTTGTACTGGACGATGGGCCCTGCGATCAGCTGCGGGAACAGCGTCACGTAGGCACCGAAATCGATGATGTTCCGCTGCGGCGGCACCAGCTTCCGGTATACGTCGATGGTGTAGCTCATGGTCTGGAACGTGTAGAAGGAGATACCGATGGGCAGCAGCAGTCCCAGCGTGGGGATGGCGGTGCCCAGCAGCCCGTTCACGTTGACGATGGCGAAATCCGTGTACTTGAAGAACCCCAGAATGGCCAGATTCCCCACCACGGAGAGCACCAGCACCGCCTTCGCGCCCTTTTCGTTCCCCTTGGCGCGGCACCTGCCGATACCCAGCCCGTTGCAGTAGTCGAACACTGTGGAGAACAGCATAATGAGGATATACTTCGGCTCTCCCCAGCCGTAGAACAGCAGGCTGAACACCAGAAGCAGGGCGTTCCGCAGCCTTCGCGGGCAGATATAGTACAGTATGGCGACCAACGGCAAAAATGCCAGCAGGAAGGTGGTGCTGCTGAATACCATGTTTCGCGTACTCCTTTACAAAACTCTCAAAAAGACAGGGCGGGCAACCCCGCCCTGTTCAAAATCGCTTAGTGGTTTATTTCACCCGGTTCATCGCGCCCACCTTGTCGCTGGAGCGGAGGGCGGACAGATTGTTGGCGTACAGCACATCGGTCACGCCCTTGGCTTTCGCCAGTGCGCTGATGCTGCCGTCATAATACCGGTAGTCGATGACGTACACCGTCTCGTAGTGATCCACAAGGAACGGCACCAGCGCGTTGCCAAAGGACTCCTTCACCACGATGCAGCTCTCCCCGTTGTGCACCTCCGGATTCTCGATGATGGTGTAGGGGTTGTCGCCCATGATGAACGTGCCGTATTTCAAGCCTGCCGGCGCGGTGGACTCGTCGAAGATCACCTTGCCGCCGGTGAGCTGGCTGTTCTCGTTGCTGCCGTATTTCATGGAGGCGGTGGAGCTGACGGGGTGATAGGCATTCACCGTGTCCGGTGTGTCCGCCATAGCCTGCGGCTTCCCGCCGTCGTTGTAGAAGGACCCCAGATAGCCGGGGAACTGCGTCACCTCATAGTCCTGCAAGGCGTGGGGCGTAATGCCCTTGGCGTTGCAGAACTGCACATAGGCGTAGTACGCGCCCAACGCCGTCCAGTGGTGGTCGGTGCGGAAATATACGTACTCCGTCCGGTGGCTCATCAGCGTGTCATACAGGGGCACCGTCTTTACATTTTGCCCCATTCCCGCCAAAATATCCTTCTCCGCCTGCTGCTGGTTGCTGCCGGGTATGTCATCGTACAGCGCGTCCGGCAGCGTAATGCCGCTGGAGAGGGGAATCGCCATCACGTACACGTTGGACACGCCCTTCAGAGTGTCCGCCATGCTGTTCACCACCGTCTGATAGTTCGCGGCGATGCTCTCCACATAGTTGTACATCTCGTACCCGGCGTTGCCAACCACATACACGCCGCCGGACTGATAGGGCTTGGCGTCGGTGGTGATGGTATTGGAGCTGGCGGGCTTCGTGGTGGTCACGGACGGGGAAGGCGTCACCGGCGTGATGCCGTCCTGCCCGTCCTTGCCGGCCTCGGCACCGTCCTTATTGCCGTCACTGTCCGTATCCTTGTCGTCGACGGCGGCGGGCTCCTGCCCCTCCGCCGGCTGGTTGATCACAACGTCGTCCCCCGCCGTATCCGGTGCCTTCTTCCCATTGAACAGGTCGGTGAATATGGCGAGCACGGCGACCACCAGAGCGGCGGCGGCGATCAGCAGCAGTATGGCTCCGCCTCCGCCCTGCCGCCGTTCATAGCCCGGACTCATCCCACGTACTCCTTGATGACCGCGTTGGCGGTGGCGGTGTCATTGGTCACGCACAGCACCACGCAGGTGCCGTAGGTGGCGAAGATGGCGTTGTTCAGCCGCGCTACCTCCTCCGGCTTATACCGCTCCATCTCCTGCTTCTGGCTGTCCAGATAGGACTGCATGGAGACCTTCACTGCGGCGGCGTCGGTCTTGTTATAGCACTGCACCACGAAGATCTCCTCGGCGGTGGCACCGGTGGACATATACGCGCCCACCTCGCACTTCTCCGGCAGCTCCAGATAGAACTTCAAATCGTCGTAGGATACGGCGGACATAGTGTCGTCAAACTGCACCCGCTCACTGAGAGCCTTACCCAGCCCCGCCGCGTCCACGGTGGCGGAGCCCTTGTCGCCGCAGGCGACCAGCGTAGCGGCGGTCAGCACCGCCAGCAGCAGGGAGATAAAACGTTTCATAGAATCGCTCCTTATTTTTTTCCTCAAGAAATGTTTTTTGCCCGCCCACACGGTATGTGTCGGCTCAATACGATATTATAATACAAACCGTGCGGAAGTAAAAGGGGGAAAACCTTAAGAACTCATAAAATTTCCTCCAACCCTTATGACGGAACGACCCCCACCAAGGTTCCAAAAAAGAGACGGCAAACGCCGTCTCTTTCTCAAAAATCCACCGTGCCGTTCAGCACCTTCAGGTCGTAAGGCTCAAACGTCACCTTGCGGTATGCGTCCACGTCCATCTTCACGCCCGTCCAGTCGCTGTGTATCTCGCCGGTCTGCTTGATGAGGATGTCGTACAGAATGTCGTAGGTCACGCCGTCGTCCCCCTTCTCCACAATGGTGGAGTAGGGCAGCGTCTTGTGATACGTCATGTGCAGTCCCTTGTACTCGAAGTGGAACCCGTTCCGCATCCGGCAGCCGTCCAGCCCCTTGTAGGTGAACTGCTTCTTCAGATCCTGCAAAATCTTGTCGTGCTCCTCTTCGTACAGGTTCTCCGGCGTCGTTTCCGTGTAGTCATACCGGAACTGGATGGGGATACGGTACGGCAGGAACCGCTCCACGTAGTCCACCAGCTTCGAGGCCGGATAGTTTCTGTACAGCACGCAGTTGATCCGCGTGGGACAGGCGATCCGTCCCAGTATCTCGTCGGGGCTCTCCTCCACGTACTTCACCAGATGGCGCGAGATATTCATGCACGTGATCTTGTCCTTGTTCCGCTCCGTGAACGCCAGCATCTCCTCAAAGGAGATGGTCGCCTGAGCGGGGAACGTGGTGTTAATATAGATTTTGTGGGTGGCGGGGATGGTGTCCAGCATCTGCTGCAAGGCGTTCAGATCCGCCAGAGGCTCGCCGCCGGTAAACACAAAATCGCACCGCGGCGTGATGCTGTCCATCACCCGGATGCTGGCAAGGATCTTTTCCAGCGAAAAGCCGGAGCAGTCCGCGTATTCTTTTTTGTTAATGCAGAAGGGGCAGTTGTTCTGACAGTCGTAGGGAACGAACACCGTCACCGTCGCGCCGCCCTCCCGCGTTTTATAGGGATGGGTCATGTCGTTGATAACCTCACATCAAAATGTACCAAAATATTGTATATCAGAAAGTGGCGGAAAGCAAGGAAAACCTGCAAAAAATGCTCGTTTTTATCTTAACGAGCCCTATGCGCCGTAATTTCCCCGCTTCAGCTCCTGCCGAATGGCGGAAAAAGCGGCGTCCTCGCCCCGCTCCTTCAGCAGCAGCAGCCACCGATCCAGCAGCTCCGCCGTCTCTGCGTGCATGAACCGGCTGGCGTCCGTCCGCCGCAGATCCTTGCTCCGCTGGTAGTAGTCGTAGGGCGACGCGTCCGTGTACGCCTCCCCCTGATAGACACGGCAGGCGGCGATCCTGTCGCAGAACATCTCCGCCACATACCGCATGGGCATCTTGCACCCGCCTATGTAGATAGTGCCGTCCTCCCGGCGGCAGTAGTCGATCCAGTATTCAAAGTGATGGCGGTTCCGCCCCTTGTGGTGCAGCCACGCCAGACTCACCCCGTTCTCCAGCCGCTCCTGGTCGTTGGGACTGCGCCAGCCCTGATAATACCGCACGCCGCGCCAGAACTCCGTGGGACTGTACTTGCTCAGATCGTGGGTCAGCCCCTGCCAGACAAGCCCCAGCTTCAGGCAGTAGTGCCGCACCAGCCGGCGGTGGCGGTTCACTGTACGTAAATGGGCGCGGAACGGCATAGCGCGGCCTCCTTGCATTGGATTCTTCGATAATGAGTGTATTATACCACAGCTTTCCCGGAAAGAACAGGGCAAATTCTTCCGACTGCGGCATAAGCTTCCGATTCCTGCACACACTGACGTTGAGGTGAGATTTACATGGGCAGCAGCGCATATTACTGTCCCTGCGGCGCGCAGTGGCACCGCTACCTCCCGCCGTCTCTGGTGCGGGTGGACGACGCAACGCTTTTCTCCCGCCGCTGGGAGCTTCTGGTGCTCTCCGCTGCCGCCGTTGCCCGCTTGGCGACGCTCCCGTGCCGGCCCCGCTGCCGCACGGTGCTCCTGCCTCAAGGTGCCGGTCTGTGCCTTCCCGCCCGGCAGACGGTGGACTGCGGGCTCTCCCGCCGCAGCAGTCTGACGCTCTCCAGCCTGTCCTATCCGCCGGTGCTCTGCGTTCAACGCCGCCTCACCGCCGTGGACGGCACCCCCTTGGAAATACAGGACATCCCTCTGCCCTGCCGCTGGTCGCATCTGCCGCCGGAGCCGCTGCTCCTGACCGCCGGTGCGTGGCTCCTGACCGCCGCCTCGCTCCCCGACTGACCGCCCCGCCCCAGGGCGCGCGGACAAGACAAAAGAATACGCGGAAAAGTCGCCCGAAAGGGTGACTTTTCCGCGTATTCTGTGTTATAATTGCTCCATGACCCAGCCGATGGGGGCGTCTACATTCACTGCCGCGCCGAGGTCGCTCCCCGCCCCGCCCTTGTTGATCACGGCGAGCTTCCCACCCCTGTAATACTGTACAAGTCCCGCCGCCGGGTACACCACCAGCGACGTTCCGCCGATGAGCAGCACGTCCGCCTGCCGGATGTAGTGGATGGCTTTCGCCATCACCTCCTCGTTCAGCGACTCCTCGTACAGCACCACGTCGGGCTTGATGACGCCGCCGCACTGGCACCGGGGCACGCCGGTGCTCTCTGCGATACGCTCCACGCCGTAGAATTTTCCGCAGCGCGTGCAGTAGTTCCGCAGCACGCTGCCGTGCAGCTCCAGCACCTCCCGGCTGCCCGCTTTCTGGTGCAGCCCGTCGATGTTCTGGGTGATGACGGCCTTCAGCCTGCCCTCCTGCTCCCACTGCGCCAGCTTCCGGTGGGCGGCGTTGGGCTGGGCGTCCGGCGCGAGCATTTTGGCGCGGTAGAAGTCGTAGAACTCCTCCGTGTGCGTCTCGTAAAACGTGTGGCTGAGTATCGTCTCCGGCGGGTACTTGAACTTCTGGTGATACAGCCCGTCCACGCTGCGGAAGTCGGGGATACCAGACTCGGTGGACACGCCTGCCCCGCCGAAAAACACGATGTTGCGGGAGCTGTCGGTCAGTTCTTTCAATCTGCGGATGGTATCGTCCATGCTGTCCCTCCATTTCTTCCGTAAGGAGTTGTTGTCGTATGAATATTCAGATTTTCGGTATGTCCAAGTCCTTTGACACAAAAAAGGCGGAGCGTTGGTTCAAGGAGCGGCGCATCAAGTACCAGTACATCGACCTGGTGAGCAAGGGCGTCTCACCGGGGGAGTACCGCTCCATCAAGTCCGCCGTGGGCGGCTATGACGCGTTGGTGAATACGTCCTGCCGCGCCTACGAGGAGCTGTTCATGGCGTACATCACGCCCCAGGCGGCAGAGGAAAAGCTGCTGGAATACCCGGAGCTTTTCAACGCGCCCATCGTCCGCAACGGCAAGCAGGCCACCGTGGGCTACCACCCGGAGATCTGGCAGACGTGGGAATAAGCGGGGACACCGGCTGTCCGCAGGCGAAAGCCTGCGGGCGGCTTTTTTATTCCGTGAAGCTGTGCTCCACCGTGACCACGGCGTAGTAATTGCCGTCCATGGCGCGGACAAGCTCACGTATCGCCTGCGCTGTCTGCGACGGCGTCTTGCCGCTGGAAAAGGGCAGCACCGCGTCGAAGATCAGGTTGGTGTGGGTGGTGCCCTGCACCACCCGGAAATCGTGGATGGTCAGACCGGGATCCACCTGCTTCACCAGTGCCGCCACCTGCTCCTTCAGGGCGGTAACGGAGCCGTCGGTGACGATGGGGTCCATGTGGATGACGGCGTGGCAGTGGAGCTTCTCCATCAGCCCCTTTTCGATGTTGTCGATCACGTCGTGCATCGCCATAATGTTCCCGGAGGCGGGCACCTCCGCGTGGAGGGAGATCATCAGCCGCCCGGGACCGTAGTCGTGCACCACCAGATCGTGTACGCCCAGCACCGTGTCGTTGGAGAGGACGATGTCCCGTATCTCCTGCACCAGCTCCGGGTCGGGAGCCTGCCCCAGCAGGGGGGAGAGCGTCTCCTTGGCGGCCTTGTAGGCGGAGAACAGGATGAACAGTGCCACCACAAGACCCACGTAGCCGTCCACCGCCAGATTCGTCCACTTGCCGACGAGCATGGACAGCAGCACGGCGGCGGTGGCGATGGTGTCGGACAGGCTGTCCATGGCGGTGGCCTCCATGGCGGCGGAATGGATGCGCCGCCCCACCTGCCGGTTGTACAGCCACATATACAGCTTCACGCACACCGACGCCGCCATGATACCCAATGCCAGAAGGGAGAACGTCACCGCCTCCGGGTGGAGTATCTTATCAAAGGAGGACTTTGCCAGCTCCACGCCCATCAGCAGGATCAGCCCCGCCACGATCAGCCCGGAGATGTACTCAATGCGCCCGTGCCCGAAGGGATGGTCGGTGTCGGGCTTTTTGCCCGCCAGCCGGAAGCCCAGCAGCGTCACCGCCGAGGAGCCGGCGTCGGACAGGTTGTTGAAGGCGTCCGCCGTCACGGCGATGGAGCCGGACAGCTGCCCGGCGAAGAACTTGCCGATAAACAGCAGGATGTTCAGCGCGATACCTACCGCGCCGCACAGCGTGCCGTAGGCACGGCGGACGGCGGGGGAGGACACGTTGTCCCGGTCGGGAATGAGCCAGCGGCTCAATAGTTGTATCATGGGAGCTGTCTCCTTTCAGCGGCGTGTTCCGGCGTTTTGCCGTGGGAAACCGGGGTCACTTCCCCGGAATGGTCAGCGTCATGCGGCAGCACAGGTCGTCCAGATCGCTGTCCGTGGCGGCGGGGAGCCGCAGCCTGCCGCCGCACCTGCCGCACACGATGTCCACCGCGCCGCGCCGTACCTGTATGGCGTATTCTCTGCTGCCGCAGGAGCAGGAGATACCGCCGCGCCCGGCGATGTCCTTCAGCTCGGAGAGCACCTCGTACATAATGACGTTGTCGGTGAACGCCCCGTCCGGATCCGCCTTCTCCTTCGCCACGCGGATGGCAAGCCCCTCCATGGCCTTGCGAACCTCCGCCTCCTCGCCGATGAAGCAGCACAGCTCCTGCTTTTCCGGGCAGCTCAAGCCGATGCCCCGCCCGTGGAGCACCGCCTGCGCGCCGCACTCCGCCTGATGGTGTCCGCCGCACACGCCGCAGGGCACCTGCAAGCGGAAGCGCAGGCCGTCCGTCTCGGCGGTGAGGGCTTCCTTCCCGCATTCACATTCCATCCGCGCCGCGGCGGCGTTCAGGGCGAACACGCTGCGGCTGTGCAGCACCGCCTTGCCGCAGGCGGGGCAGATATATCCAAAGCTACGCATTTCCTCCACGGTATATGCTCCTTCGTTCCAAATGGTCACTATATTATACACCGGCGGCTGCGCCTTTTCCAGTGGTATATTCATATTTCCTGCCAAAGAGCGCACACTACGGAAAATGTGATTTGCGAGGTGTGTACAATGGACGTGAAACGACTGAGCCGCCAGACCTGCCGGTTCCTCCGCCCGCCGGGCGTCGTCAGCTTCGCCGCCGTGGCGGGGCGGCTGGAGGGCGACGGTCCGCTGGGCGGCTGGTTCGACGCTGTGGCGGAGGACTCCTTCTGCGGGCGCGACACATGGGAGCAGGGGGAGGCGCAGATGCAGGCGGACGCTCTGCGGCTGGCTCTGCAAAAGGGCGGCTTATCGGCGGAGGACGTGGACTGCGTGTTCGCCGGGGATCTGCTGAACCAGAACATCGGAGCCACGTTCGCCCTGCGGGATTTCAACATCCCCTTCTACGGGGTGTACGGTGCCTGCTCCACCATGGGGGAGACGCTGTCGCTGGCGGCGATGGCGGTGGCGTGCGGCTTCGCCTCCATGGCCGCCGCCCAGACCTCCTCCCACTTCTGCACCGCCGAGCGGCAGTACCGTATGCCTCTGCCCTACGGCAGCCAGCGCAGCCCCACCGCCCAGTGGACCGCCACGGCGGCGGGCTGCTGCATCCTCAGCCGTCAGGCGGAGGGACCCTATATCACCCACGCCGTCCGGGGCAGGATCGTGGATCTGGGCGTGACGGACATGACGAACATGGGCGCGGCGATGGCACCTGCCGCCTTCGACACGTTGTCCGCCCTGTTCCGCGACACCGGCACCGCGCCGAAGGACTACGACCTTATCCTCACCGGCGATCTGGGGGACGTAGGCAGCCGCCTTGTGGTGGAGCTGTTCCGCCGGGAGGGCGTGACGCTGGAGAACTACACCGACTGCGGACTGCTGCTCTACGACAGGAAGCGGCAGGATATGCACGCCGGCGGCAGCGGCTGCGGCTGCTCGGCGGCGGTGCTCAACGGCATGGTGCTGGAGGGTATGCGCCGCGGTAAGTGGCGCCGGGTGCTGTTCGCCCCCACCGGGGCACTGCTCAGCACCACCAGCTCCTTTCAAGGGGAGAGTATCCCCGGCATCTGCCACGCGGTGGTGCTGGAGGCGACAAGGGAGGGCACAGAATGGAGTATGTGAACGCATTCCTCTGCGGCGGGCTGCTGTGCGCCGTGGGACAGATACTGGTGGACAAAACCCGTCTCACTCCCGCCCGTATCCTGACGGGCTACGTGGTGGCGGGCGTGGTGCTGCAAGCGGTGGGCGTGTACCAGTACGTGGTGGACTGGGGCGGCGCGGGAGCCACCGTGCCCCTGACGGGCTTCGGCTACTCTCTCGCCAAGGGCGTGGCGGACGCCGTGGCGCGGGACGGGCTGATGGGCGTGCTCACCGGCGGTCTGACGGCGGCGTCCGGCGGCATTACGGCGGCGGTGGTGTTCTCCCTGCTGGCGTCGCTGCTGGTGCGCCCCTCGGACAAGCGGCGGCGGTAAAAGCGATTTAACTTTCTCTTGCAAATTGAGGAAAGCGGTGGTACACTGGCGGCGTAAACGTAGTGAACAGATAGGATGTGATACTATGACAGAGAAATTCGTCGTCACCGGCATGACCTGCGCCGCCTGTGCCGCCCACGTGGAGCGGGCGGCAAACAGCGTCCCCGGCGTCCGTGACGCATCGGTGAATCTGATGCTGGGCACGCTGACCTGCCAGCGGGACGATAGCGTGGACCCCGCCGCCATCGTGTCCGCCGTCACGGCGGCGGGCTACGGTGCCGCCCCGGAGAGCGAGGTGCGCCGCGACCTCCGCGCGGAGCAGGACGCCTCCGCCAAGACCATGGGCAGGCGGCTTCTGTGGTCGGCGGTGTGCCTTGTGCCGCTGTTCTATCTCAGCATGGGACACATGATGGGGCTGCCGGTGCCCGCCTTTATGCACACGGAGCCGCTGCTTGCCGGCATACTGCTGCTGGTACTGACGGTGCCCATCCTCCTGCTGAACCGCAGCTACTTCACCGTGGGCTTCTCCCGCTTGTTTAAGGGCAGCCCCAACATGGACTCGCTGGTGGCTCTGGGCGCGGCGGCGGGACTGGTATACAGCCTCATTGAGCTTGCTCTGCTGGCGGCGGGGAAGGTCACGGGTATGCCCGATCTGTACTTTGAGTCGGCGGGCATGATATTGACGCTGGTGACGGTGGGCAAGTATCTGGAGGAACGCTCCAAGGGCAAGACCACCGGAGCCATCACCGCCCTGCTGGCACTGGCACCGGAATCCGCCGTGGTGAGCCGTGACGGAAAGGAAGTCACCGTCCCCACAGGGGACATCCGCCCCGGCGAGACGGTCATCGTCCGGCAGGGGGGACGCATCGGCGTAGACGGCACGGTGACCGCTGGCGGCGGCACCGTGGACGAGTCCGCCCTCACCGGCGAGAGTATGCCGGTGGAAAAGACTGTGGGCGACAGAGCCGTGTCCGCCACCATCCTCACCGGCGGCTATCTGGAGCTGACGGCGGAGCGTGTGGGGGAGGACACCACCCTGTCCCAGATCATCCGCCTTATGGAGCAGGCGGCGGGGGGCAAGGCTCCCATCAGCCGTCTGGCGGACAGGATCAGCGCAGTGTTCGTGCCGGTGGTCATCGCCATCGCCGTCCTCGCCTCGGTGCTGTGGGCGGCGGCGGGCGGCATGGGCGTCCGGTTTTGCTTGAGCATCGGCATCGCCGTGCTGGTGATCTCCTGCCCTTGCGCGCTGGGACTGGCAACGCCTGTGGCGATCACCGTGGCGACGGGCAAGGCGGCGGAGCGGGGCGTGCTGGTGAAGTCCGCCGCCAGCCTGGAGCTGATGGGACGCGTGGACACGGTGGTGCTGGACAAAACCGGCACCGTCACCGAGGGCAAGCCCCGCGTGACGGACGTGCTGTGCGCCGCCGGCATGGACGAGTCCGCGCTGCTGTCCGCCGCCGCCTCACTGGAAAAGCCCTCCGAGCACCCGCTGGCGGGTGCCATCGTCGCCGAGGCGGAGACGCGTAGGCTGACGCTGCACCCGGCGTCGGATTTCTCCGCCGTAGCGGGCGGCGGCGTGACCGCCTCCGTGGCGGGCGTGAAGCTGCTGGCGGGAAACGAAGCGTTTATGGCGCAATCCGGCGTGGCGGTGGGCGCGGAGCTGCACTCCGCCGCCGCGCAGCTGGCGGAGGACGGCAAAACGCCCCTGTTCGTAGCGGGGAACGGCGCGCTGCTGGGCGTGGTCGCCGTGGCGGACGTGGTGAAGCGCGACAGCGCGGCGGCGGTTGCCGCCCTGCGCTCCATGGGCTGCGAGGTGGTGCTGCTGACCGGCGACAACCGCCGCACGGCGGACGCTATCGCCCGTCAGGTGGGCGTCAGCCGCGTTATCGCGCAGGTGCTGCCGCAGGACAAGGCGCGTGTGGTGCGTGAGCTGCAGGCAAGCGGCGGAAGGGTCGCCATGGTGGGCGACGGCATCAACGACGCCCCGGCACTGGTGACGGCGGACGTGGGGTTGGCTATCGGTGCAGGCACGGATGTCGCCATTGAGTCGGCGGACATTGTGCTGATGAAAAACAGCCTCATGGACGTGGCGGACGCGGTGTCCCTGTCCCGCGCCACCCTGCGGAACATACGGCAGAACCTGTTCTGGGCGTTTTTCTATAACTCCGTGGGGATCCCCGTGGCGGCGGGCGCGCTGTACCCGGCGTGGGGGCTGACGCTGAACCCCATGCTGGCGGCGGCGGCAATGAGCCTCAGCAGCGTCTGCGTGGTGGGCAACGCACTGCGCCTGCGGAGCTGGAAAAGCGGCGGAGCCGCCGCTAAGACGGTTGCAAAACCGCCCCAGCCGGTGTATGATACGTGTAACCAATGCAGCAAGGAGGCTGACACTATGAGCAAAAAGACCGTCACCATCAAGGGCATGATGTGCGCCCACTGCGTCTCCCACGTGGAGAAGGCTCTGACCGCACTGGGCGTACAGGCGGACGTGGATCTGGCGACCGGCACCGCCGTCGTCACCGGCGACGTCAGCGACGACGCCCTGCGTAAAGCCGTCACCGACGCCGGCTACGAGGTCGTGGACATCAAGTGAAAAGAGCAAAAAAAGAAAGCCCGCCGGGGCTTTCTTTTTTTGCTCTCATCACGCCGCGCTCTCCGGCTCCTCCGTGGAGACTTCCCCCTCCTCCGGGGCAGCGGGCACGGCGGGGCTCTCCTGGGCGGCGTCGCGCCTCACGCTCTCGGCGTCCAGAATGGTGCCCTCGCTCTCGGCGAACCGGACGGTGACCCGATCTCCCACGTTGTAGATGACCACCTCCGGCTGCTGGGCGGCGGAGACTACGTAGTAGTGGCTGTCGCCGGTGAGACGCAGGTAGTACAGCGTGTTGCCGCCTACCACGGCGGAGCGGATGTCCTCCAGCACGCCGCTGGCCTCCCTCTGCCCCTCGGTGGTGGGCAGGTCGGCGTTATCGGCGGAGACAAGCCCCTTTTCCGCCAGAATGCGGCGGTAGTTCGCCTCGCACTGCGCCACGGTGTCGCCGGTGGCGACGATCTGGTACTGGCTGACGTTGACCATGGCGTACATCTTCACCAGCTCGGCGGCGTCCTTCAACGCCATGAAGTACGTGGGCTGGTCGGAGATATTCAGCAGCAGCGGGAACGTGGCGGTGTACTTCATCTGCTGCACCTGTCCCTCGGCACTGCCCATGGCGGAGTATTCCTTGGCACCCGCCACCAGATAGAACCGCGTGTCCTTGGTGCGCTGGTTGGACAGGATGAAGCCGATGTTGGACTCGTCGGACACCACGGAGGTAACGCCGGTGTACATATACACGTCGTCGCCGATGGCGATATAGTTATACCCCTCCGTGGTCACGGTCACGTCCCGCTGTCCGAACAGGGAGTTGATAAAGCCGTTGATATACGCCCCGTGGTAGTCGTACTGCTGCATGATAAGCTCTGCGGTGAACACGTGATCCACCCAGTTGGGCACGTCGCCCGTCTTGTAGTAGGCACTCTCACCGGTGACGGCGTTCACCAGCACCGCGCCGATGATGTCGCGTCCGCCGAACAGCCCGATGGTGTGGCTGACACGGGGGCACACCCACCACGGATCGCCGTTTTCGTCGATCTCAAAGGCGGGATCGTCGAACATATAGGTGGGGTAGTGGAAGCGCAGATGGCGGTAGAGGTTCCGGCTGAAATGCTCCGCCGTGGTGTAGTGGATGCCCTCGTCCAGCCGCACCACCTCCACGTTCTGCGTCACCATGTCGATAAGCAGATAGGCGGGCAGACCCTGTGAGCGGTTGTTCAGCCACTTGATGATGTCGCCGTACCGCAGGGGCGTGACCCGCACGGGGCGTCCCTGATAATTGATCTGTGTATAGTCGTCGGCGACCTCGAACTGGGACACCATGTCCGCCAGCTCGCCCAGCTTCCGGTTGCCCAGCTTCATGGCGGAGTTGGCGTCCAGCATGGGGATCTGGTCGTAGCTGATCTCCTCCACCTCGGCGGCGAAGTCGCCGTCCTCCACCGTCAGCAGATCCCGATAGCTGCCGGCGCGGAACAGCTGCCAGCCCAGCACGGAGCCTGCCAGCGCGGTGGCTATCATGGCTATGGCGATGATCAGCGGCAGCGTGCACTGCTTTTTCAGAAAGCCGAAATAGCCCTTGGCACCGCTGCCTTGGAACCCGGAGGTCAGCACGGCGCACGCACCGTACACCGCGCACGTCAGCAGCACGAAGATGTAGAAATCCTCGCTCTTGAAGCTGATGGGCGGCAGCACGATGTAGAAATACACGGCGGCGAAAACCACCGTCACCGCGATGTTCAGCAGCGTGCGTCCCAGCGGCGTTCCCACGGGCTTGCGCTCCCGCCTGGGGCGGGACTGATGACCGAAGCCCTGAAAATTGGGGTCGTTCCAGTTTATGTTCATAGCTGTTCCTTTCTCATGTCCGTCATGCCGGTCTTTACCTGCCTATTATACCCGATGCGGGCGGCTTTGTATAGCAACTTCAAGTTGCGGCGGCAAAAAATATCCCCCGGCGGTGCCGGGGGATATTCTGCTTTTACTTCTCCGCAGGGGCTGCCGCTGCCTCGGCGGGAGCTTCGGCGGCGGGAGCTGCCTCCGCGTCGATGACCACCTTGCCGTCCCGCAGACGGATGTGGGCGGTGTCGCCGGAGCGCAGCTTGCCCTCCAGCATCTGCTCCGCCACGGCGTCCTCCACCGTGTTCTGGATGGCGCGGCGCAGAGGCCGTGCACCGTACTGGGGATCGAAGCCGTCCCGCGCCAGCTCCGCCACGGCGTCGTCGTCGGAGACGAGGGTGATACCCTGCTGTGCCATGCGGCTGCCGGTGACGGCAAGCATACGGCGTGCGATCTCCACGATGTTCTCCTGTGTCAGCTGACGGAACACGATGATCTCGTCGATACGGTTCAGGAACTCCGGGCGGAAGGTGTGCTTCAGGTCGGCCATGACCGCCTCGCGGATGCGGGCGAACCGCGCCTCCTCGTCCTCCTTCTCGTCCTTCTCCTTGCCGTCAAAGCCCAGCTTGGCGGCGTCGGCGGTGATGTTCTTGGCACCTACATTGGAGGTCATCACGATGACGGTGTTCTTGAAATCCACCTTACGACCCTGGGAGTCGGTCACAACGCCGTCCTCCAGAATCTGCAGCAGGATGTTCCACACGTCCTCGTGCGCCTTCTCGATCTCGTCGAACAGCACCACGGAATAGGGCTTTCTGCGAACCTTCTCGGTGAGCTGACCGCCCTCCTCGTGACCCACGTAGCCGGGAGGCGAACCGATCAGACGGGACACGGTGTGCTTCTCCATGTACTCGGACATATCGATACGCACCATGGCGTTCTCATCGCCGAACATGGCTTCCGCCAGCGTCTTGCAAAGCTCGGTCTTGCCCACGCCGGTGGGGCCGAGGAACAGGAACGAGCCGATAGGCCGCTTGGGGTCCTTCAGACCCACACGGCTGCGGCGGATCGCCTTGGCGACGGCGGCAACGGCGTCATCCTGCCCCACCACACGCTCGTGGAGCTTCTCCTCCAGCTTCAGCAGGCGCATACTCTCGTCCTCGGTCAGCCGCGTGACGGGGATACCCGTCCAACCGGCGACCACCTTGGCGATGTCGTCAGCGGTGACGGTGCCTCTGTTCTGGGACAGATTCTTGCGCCAGTTCTCCCGCTCGATGTTCACCTGCTCCTGATAGTCCTTCTCGATGTCACGCAGCTGCGCGGCCTTCTCGAAGTCCTGGGCGGCGATGGCGTCGTTCTTCTCCCGGTGCAGCGCGGTGATCTTCTCCTCCAGCGACTTCAGATCGGGGGAGGAGGACTCCGCCGCCATACGCACCTGCGAGGCGGCCTCGTCCATCAGGTCGATGGCCTTGTCCGGCAGGAACCGGTCGCCGATATACCGCTTGGACAGCTGCACGGCGGCGTCCAACGCCTCGTCGGTGATGGTCAGCTTGTGGTGCGCCTCGTACCGGTCACGCAGCCCCTTGAGGATCTCCAGCGTCGCCTCCGGCGTAGGCTCCCCCACGGTGATGGGCTGGAACCGACGCTCCAGCGCGGCGTCCTTCTCGATATACTTCCGGTACTCGTTCAGCGTGGTGGCACCGATGACACGGATCTCACCACGGCTCAAAGCGGGCTTCAGAATGTTGGCGGCGTCCACAGCACCCTCGGCGGAGCCGGCACCCACGATGGTGTGCAGCTCGTCGATGAACAGGATCACGTTGCCGTCCTTCTTCACCTCGTTCAGCGTATTTTTGATGCGCTCCTCGAACTCGCCGCGGTACTTGGTGCCCGCCACCATGCCGCTCAGATCCAGGGACAGCACGCGCTTGTCCAGCAGCTCTTCCGGCACGTCGCCGGAGGCGATGCGCTCCGCCAGACCCTCGGCGATAGCGGTCTTGCCCACGCCCGGCTCGCCGATGAGCACGGGGTTGTTCTTGCTGCGGCGGGACAGGATCTGGATGACCCGCTGGATCTCCTTATCGCGCCCGATGACGGGATCCAGCTTGCCGCTGCGGGCGGCCTCGGTCAGATCGCGGGTGTACTCCGCCAGAGCCTTGTTCTTTTTGTCGCCCTCGCGGCCGGCGGACGCACCGGCGGCAGCCTTGGGCGCGGTCTCCGCCTTCTTCAGAATGGCACTGTACATCTTGTTGGGGTCAACGCCCACCGTCCGCAGGATACGAAGCCCCATGTTGCCGCCCTCGCGGAGCAGCCCCATCAGCAGGTGCCCGGTGCCGATAGAGGCGGAGCCCATACGGGCGGCCTCGGACACCGCCAGCTCCACCACGCTCTTGGCGCGGGGCGTCAGACCCTGACTGGGTGCCGCGCCGGACACGCCCTTGCCCACGCTGCGCTGCAGCACGGAGCAGACCATCTCATCGGTCACACCGAACTCGGACAGCACGCGGTGCGCCACGCCGTCCTCCTCGCGGAGCAGACCCAGCAGCAGGTGCTCGGAGCCGACGTAGCCGTGACCCAGCTCCTCGGCGGCCTCTTGACTCAAGCGCAGAGCTTCCTCTGCACGGGGGGTGAACTTATTCTCAGACATAAAGGAACACTTCCTTTCAAACGGTTATTTTTATAGGGGGGGAATTTTAAGAAGCCTTTTCCCCCAAGGCCTTCAGCTCGTCCCGCAGGTGGGCGGCGTCCTCAAAACGCTCCTCCGCCACGGCGTTGCGGAGTTGTGTTTCCAGCGCGTTGCGCTTGCGCTCCAACGCCAGCGACATAGCCTCGTCGTGGGGCAGAAGGTCATCCCTCCCGGTATCCTCCGGGTCGGCGGTCTGCGCCTGCTCCAGCACATTCACGGGACGGGGGAACTCCGTCAGCATCCTGTCGCCGAACCCGCCGAAGAAGGGCTCCAGCATCCGGAAGGGACGGTCAAACCAGTCGTCGTCGAACCAGCTGCCCATGCGGCTCTGGAGGGAGCCGGTGTAGCCCATGGCGCGGGCGCAGTTGGGGCAGAGATGCGTCTCCGTCACCCTGCCGTTGATATTGCTCTTATAGTAGAACGTAGCCTCGTTCTTACCGCAGCGATCACACTTCATAGTATCATAACCTCCTTATGCCGTCGTCAGACGGAATGGATCAAAACTTGCTTGAATATAGCGGCGCGCAGTGCGTCGCGGCATTCCGGGGGCGCGGACTGCAACGCCCGCGTGCCGGTGGCGGAGAGCAGTGCGTTCCCCACCTCGCGGCTGATGGCACTGGACTCCACCAGATTCTGGGTGATGGCGCGGGCACTGGCGGGATCCAGCCGCTGCCCGATGGAGTTGATGACGTGCATCAGCAGCGTCTGGCGACCCACCTGCACCCGCGTAATGCGGATGTAGCCGCCGCCGCCCCGCCGGGACTCCACGATGTAGCCGTGCTCCGGCGAGAACCGGGTGGACATCACGTAGTTGATCTGGCTGGGCACGCAGTTGAACCGCTGCGCCAGGTCGGCTCGCTGTAGCTCCAGCGCACCGCCCGCCTGATCTAATTCCTGCTGGATGAACCCAGCGATAATATCGGAAATACCCAAATCCTCGCCGCCTTTCTCTCGTGTACCAAGGTCAAGGACTTTGTTTGACTTTGCCTTTCCTTGACCTTTGACCGTATCATACACCCGTTATCCTACTTTGTCAATAGGTTAAATTGACTTTCTTTGACTTTTAGTGTAAACAATTTATGAACGAAGCCGCACCCCATTCAAAGGCGAAAAGGAGCACCCGCGAGGGTGCTCCTTTCTGCGTGTCGATAGACCCCGCTGTGAGTGCAGTCCTTCTTCCTCACAGGGGGAGCTCGAGGGGGCAAAGCCCGCCTCGAATCGGATCAAATGCCGCGCTAAGCCTTGCTATGCAAGGCGTGCGTGGAGCGAAGCGAATATTTTCGTGCCGCTTCGCGGCTCGAAAATAACGGCATTATCGTGTATAGACAGCGGTTACAGCGTGGCGAGAGCCTGCTTCAAGTCGGCGATGATGTCCTCGGCGTTCTCCAAGCCCACGGACAGGCGGATCAGACCGGCGGCGATGCCGGAGGCGGCAAGCTCCTCCTCGGTGTAGGTGGAGTGGGTCATGGAGGCGGGGTGCTCGATCAGCGTCTCCGCGTCACCCAGCGACACCGCCACAGTGATAAGGTGCAGCGCGTTCACCAGCTTCACGCCGGCGGCGCGTCCGCCCTTGACCTCGAAGGACAGCATTCCGCCGAAGTCGCTCATCTGGCGGCGGGCGACGTCGTGGCCGGGGTGATCGACCAGACCGGGATAGTAGACTTTCTCCACGGCGGGGTGGTTATACAGGAATTCCGCCACCGCCATGGCGTTGGCGCAGTGCTTCTGCATACGGATCTCCAGCGTCTTGAGACCGCGAAGGATCAGGAAGGCGGAGAAGGGATCCATGACCGCGCCGGTCATGTCCTTCAGACCGAACATACGCACCTCATTGCAGAACTCGGCGGAGCTGACCACGAAGCCGGCGATCACGTCGCCGTGGCCGTTCAGATACTTGGTGGCGGAGTGCACCACCACGTCCGCGCCCAGCTCCAGCGGACGCTGGAGATACGGGGAGGCGAAGGTGTTGTCGCAGATCACCTTGATGTCCTTGTTGTAGCCGTGGGCGATCTCCGCCACGGCGGCGATGTCCGCGATCTTCAGATTGGGGTTGGCGGGCGTCTCCAGATAAACGGCGCAGGTGTTGGGGCGCAAGGCTTTGCGGACTTCCTCCAGATTGGAGGTGTCCACGAAGCTGACCTCCACGCCGTAGCGGGTCATGCCGTGATTCAGCAGCGCGAAGGTGCAGCCGTACAGGGTGCCGTCCGCCACGATGTGCTTTCCGGCGGCTGCCACGGACCACAGCGCGGAGGAGATGGCACCCATGCCGGAGGCGGCGGCGACGCACGCCTCGCCGTTCTCCAGAGCGGCGATCTTGGCTTCCAAAATGGAGGTGGTGGGGTTGCCGAGGCGGGTGTAAATATAGCCGCTCTCGGCTCCGGCAAAGCGGCGTCCACCCTGCTCGCAGCTGTCAAAAACGAAGGTGGAGGTCTGGAAAATGGGGGTGGTGAGGGCACCGTACTGGCTGTCCTTCACGTTCCCGGCGTGGATGGCTTTCGTACCGAAACCGCAGTTTTCGTGCAACATGGGATCGTCCTCCTTTTAATACATGTATGATGGATGTCCAGTTGAAATTGTACCTGTACAAAGGGTTGATGTTCAAGTTGTACGTCCGGTGTGCGCCCGGCGCGGGGCGGACAGGCGGCGCGGGAGAGTGCGTACAGGTCACAAAACAAGAGTAACACAGCCGGGGCGGAGAGTGGTAACGGCGAAATGTGTAAGCCTGCTATTTATAATATTGATAGCAAAACGTCGTAAAGAGGACGTTGATTTTTGCAGAGCATAGGGGAGGGGGAGGAAAAGAGCGGTTTCCATCGGAAAGATTGGCGGGTTTTACGGCTTTACGCGGGAGAAATACGGGACGGTTTGTCTAAAAACGCGATAGTAAAAACAGATAGCGGCAAACGGGCGTGGAAAACAGTTGCCATTTTCCGGAGAATGTGGTATAAGTGGAGGCAGAAAGTCCGTCCGGCGAAGCCGGATGAAAGACAGCTATCATGCAGGAGGTTATTACCATGAAGAAGATCATCGCCACCAGCAACGCGCCCGCCGCCATCGGCCCCTACTCTCAGGCCATCGACTGCGGCAGCTTCCTTGTTACGTCCGGGCAGGTGCCCTTTGACCCCGCCACCGGCGAGTTCGTCCCCGGCGGCATTACCGAGCAGACCCGCCAGGTGCTGACCAACATCAAGGCGATTTTGGAGGCCGCCGGCCTCACCATGGACAACGTGGCAAAGACCACCGTGTTTTTGCAGGACATGGGCGATTTCGCCGCCATGAACGCCGTGTACGCCGAGTTCTTCACCGAGGGACAGTATCCCGCCCGCTCCGCCGTGGAGGTGGGTGCGCTGCCCAGAGGCGCGCTGGTGGAGATCGAGACCATCTGCGTGAAGTAAAATAGAAGCGCAAAAAAAGAAAGCCCCTGCGGGCTTTCTTTTTTTGCTCTTTCGTTCTCTGCCGGGGGTCAATTCGAGTTGACGATAGCCAGAGAGATAAAAACGAGTGCTCCGAAGGTAATGCTCGCTTCGATTTTGCTGCGGGAGGCGCAGTCCTCGTCATCGGCTCTGATGGCGTTGATCAAAAATATCGGAAAGACGACACCCAAGGCGGTGGCGGCGAGGATCATAATGTTGACAATATGCATAATTGGTACTCCTTTGTAGGTCGGGGGGTATGGGGGGACGGATTGCCACGCCAGTGTGAGCACCGGCGCACATGACAGGGGCGGGAGGCGGAGAGGTCAGTCGGAGGGGGCGAGGTCGGAGAGGGTACGCTTGAGAATGTCCACGAACTGCTGGCCGTGGGGGGTCAGCGGGACATCCTTGGGGCGGATGACGCCAAGGCGCATATCGTGGATGTCGCCGGTGAGGGGCAGCGTCATCAGGCGGTCGTCGCCGTAGCCGTCGGGGAGGACGCCGCTGCCGGTGGACACGCAGTCCGTGTGGGCGATGACGTTGTACGCCGTGGCGCGGTCACTGACGGACACCACCCGGTCGAACTCCGCCACGGTGCCCACCACCGCCTCCTCGGCGTAGTGGTAGTTGCTGTCGGACTGGGTGAAGATCACGTAGGGGTAGGCGTAGAGCTGCTCCAGACGGATGGAGGCGTTGCGGGAGAGGGGGTGCCCCTTGCGGAGAAAGACGCGGGGACGGATGTTCACCAGCGGCTGGAAGGTGAGGTTCTTTTCCCGGAGGATGCGGGAGATGAAGTGCTCGGTCATGTCGGAGACAAAGATGATGCCCAGCGCGCTGCGGCGTTCCGCCACCTCGTCAATGACGGCCGCCATCTCCATCTCCTTGAAGCTGACCTGAATGTGGGGCTGATCCAGCAGGTGGAGGAACTCCACGAACGCCATGGCGCAGAAGGGGTAGCGTTGGGACGACACGGACAGGGCGGCGCGGTCGGCGGCGCGGCGTTCGCTGTAATAGCGGGAGAGCTTGCGGCTGCGCTCCACCAGCGGGGCGATCTGCGCCACCAGCTCGCGCCCCTCCTCCGTCAGCGTGACGCCGCGGTTGGTGCGGAGGAATACGGTGACGCCCAGCTCCCGCTCCACCTCCGCAATAGCGGCGGAGAGGGCGGACTGGGAGAGGAACATATTCCGCGCCGCACGGTTCATGGAGCCGCAGCGGTCTACCTCCAAAATGTAACTCATTTGCAGCAAAGTCATGGCGGAGCCTCCTTTTCCACGCTGGTTTTGTTGCTTTATGTGGGCAGTATATCAAAAATAAGGCGGGCTGTAAACACCCTGCGGCAGAATACGCGTTGACAGGAGGGAGGGGAGGGGGTATAATCGGAAAACAGCCCGGAAAGGGCAGAATGGAAAGGAATATGAAGGACATGAAAAAAATTGCGGCACTGGTGCTGGCGGCGGTCATGGCTCTTAGCCTGACGGCGTGCGGCAGCAAGGATGAGACGAAGAAGCTGGTGGGCACGTGGCAGAGCAAGGTGGACATGACCCAGCAGATGAACACCCAGATGGCGGAGAGCCTGGAGCTGGAGGCTGTGGAGGTGGACGCGACCTTCGGGATCACCATGGCTCTGACCGTGGGCGAGGACGGCGCGTACACCATGGCGGTGGATCTGGAGACCACCGGCGCGGAGCTGAACGACTATATGCAGGCGTTGGCTCCCGTGATGGCGGAGGCTATGTACGCCGCGGCGGAAGCCGAGGGCATGAGCCGGGAGGAGTTTGACGCGGTGCTGAAGGAGCTGGGCATGGACGGTGAGGAGTACATCGCCGCCATTCTGGGTGCCTTCGACATGGGTGCGCTGATGGATTCCCTGATGGGCAGTCAGGACACCACCGTCGCCACAGGCTACTGCAAGGCGGTGGACGGGAAGCTGTATCTGGCGGAGAGTGCCGGGGAGCTGACCGAGGACGCGGGGTACGTGACGTACACGCTGAACAGCGACGGCACCATGCAGTGGAACGATACAGAGGGAGAGCTGAGCAGCCAGCTGACCGCCGAGGAGCAGGAGCTGATCACCTTCCCCATGGTGTGGACGAAGAACGCGTAAAAAAGAGCAAAAAAAGAAAGCCCCTTGGGGCTTTCTTTTTTTGCGTCGGTCACTCGCCCATGGGGGCACCGCAGTGGGGGCAGAACTTGCTGTCGCTGGCGGCACCGCAGACGGGGCAGACCTTGAAGGTGACCTCGGACTCCTCCACGGGGCTGCCCTTCTGGGGTCTGTCTGCCTCCAGCTGGGCGATGCGCTCCTTGGAGGCGGTGATAGCGTCCACCACGTCCTTGACGGCGTCGGGGATGTCGCCCTGATGCTCGGAGACGAACCACTCACCGATGGCGCGGTAGTTCTTCTCCAGCTCACGCTGCTCGTTCATAATGGCGACGTTGATCTTGGCGGTGTCGCTGAGATCCTTCGCCTTGTCGGCGGCGACCTCCGCCAGATCCTTCGCCTTATCCACGGCAATGCCGGCGTATTCCTGTGCCTTTTTGCTGATGTCGTTGAAAATACCCATAATAAATGCTCCTTTCTCATTTTGCCCTGTTGGGGACAGTATAACGCGTTTTTTGCGCCGTTGCAAGCGATAAAGGACGAAATTTACACTCTGTTCAACTGTGCTCAGTGCTCGATCCAGTCAGAGGCGCGTCCCACGGCGCGCTTCCACAGGCGGTAGTAGGCGTCGCAGTCCGCTTGAGGACGCTCCGGCAGGAACACCCGCTGGCTGCGGCGGAGGGTGGAGAGCTCCTCCAGATCGCGCCAGAAGCCGCAGCTCAGTCCCGCCAGTGCCGCCGCGCCGAAGGCGGTGGTCTCCACCATCTCGGGGCGGTCCACCGGGATACGCAGGAGATCCGCCTGCATTTGCAGCAGCACGTCGGAGACGCTGGCTCCGCCGTCGGCGCGGAGGAGGGCGATGTCGCAGCCGGCGTCCTGCCGCATGGCAAGCATGAGGTCGGTGACCTGGGCGGCGATGCAGGAGAGGACGGCGCGGGCGATGTGGGCGCGTCCGGTGCCGCGGGTGACGCCCAGAATGGCTCCCCGCGCGTACATATCCCAATAGGGAGCACCGAGTCCGGTGAAGGCGGGCACCACCACCACGCCGCCGCTGTCGGGGACGGTGGCCGCCAGCACGTCGATCTCCGGGGCGGAGGAGATGATCCCCAGCTCATCGCGGAGCCACTGGATGGTGCTGCCGCCGTTGAAAACGCTGCCCTCCAGCGCGTAGGTGGTTTTGCCGTTCACCTGCCACGCCACGGAGGTGAGCAGCCCGGCGCGGGAGCGGACGGGCTTGTCGCCCACGTTCATCAGGGTGAAGCAGCCGGTGCCGTAGGTGTTTTTGGCTTCGCCGGGGGCGAAGCAGGTCTGTCCGAACAGGGCGGACTGCTGGTCGCCGGCGGCTCCGCACACGGGCACGCCCGCCAGAGCTTCCAGACCGGGGATGCCGGGCTGCACCGTGCCGTAGATCATGCTGTTGGGCACGGGCGTGGGGAGCATGGCGGTGGGGACGCCGAGGATGCCGCAGAGCTCCTCGTCCCAGCAGAGGCGGTGGATGTCGAAGAGCATGGTGCGGCTGGCGTTGGCGTAGTCGGTGACGTGGACGCCGGTGAGCCGCCAGATGAGCCAGCTTTCCACCGTGCCGAAGAGGATCTCGCCCCGCTCGGCGCGGCGGCGGACGCCGGGGACGTTGTCCAGGATCCAGCGGATCTTGCTGCCGGAGAAATAGGCGTCGATCAGCAGACCGGTGGCGGAGCGGATGCGCTCCTCCAGACCCCGGTGCTTCAGCTCTTCGCACAGCTCCGCCGTCCGGCGACACTGCCAGACGATGGCGTTATAGACAGGCGCGCCGGTGGTTTTGTCCCAGAGGATCGTGGTCTCGCGCTGGTTGGTGACGCCGATACCCGCCACGCTGCCGGCGGGCAGACCGGACACGGCGTCCGAGGCGGCACGGCGTTGGGTGTCCCATATCTCCATGGGGTCGTGCTCCACCCAGCCGGACTGGGGGAAGTGCTGGGGCAGGGGGTGCTGGGACAGGGCGGCGATGTGACCCTGACGGTCGAAAACGATGGCGCGGGAGCTGGTGGTGCCCTGATCCAACGCCAATATGTACTGGGACATGGCTCTCCCTCTTTTCTTTTTTGGATTTTTGTGGTACACTGTATGTAGTAAGGATTATATCACGGAAGGAGCGGATACACCATGACAAATTTATCCGAGTTCACCTTTTTATCCAGCGATAAGCACACCCAGCTCCACGGGATGCTGTGGGATGTGCAGGAGGTGCCCGTGCGTGCGGTGTTACAGATCTGCCACGGCGTGGCGGAGCATATTGCGCGGTACGACAAATTTGCCAGAGCCCTGAACGAGCGGGGTATCGTGGTGGCGGGTCACGACCATCTGGGGCACGGGAAATCGCTGCCGGAGGGGGATACGCCGGTGTATTTCGGCGAGGGGAACACATGGGACACGGTGGTGGACGACATCTACGTGCTGCACCAGAGGCTGCGCCAGCGGTACCCCGACGTGCCGCTGTGCATCATGGGGCACAGCATGGGTTCCTTCCTGACGCGGACGTATCTCATCCGCTATCCCGGCACGGTGAAGGCGGCGGTCATTATGGGCACCGGCTGGCAGTCCCGCGCCGCCATCAACGGCGGGCTGGCTCTTGCCAACGCCATCGCCGCCGTGAGCGGGGAGAATGCCACCAGCGACGTGGTGACGGAGCTTGCCTTCGGCGGCTACAACAAGCTGTTCGCGCCCAACCGCACGAAGGTGGACTGGCTGTCCGCCGACGAGGAGAACGTGGACGCGTATATTGCGGACCCCATGTGCGGCGCGGACGCCACGGTGGGGCTGTTCCGCCAGATGCTCCACGGCATACGGTTCAACCAGCGCATGAGCCATCTGAGAAAGATGGACAGGGAGGTGCCGGTGCTGTTCGTCTCCGGGGACAAGGACCCGGTGGGCGGCTGCGGCAAGGGTGTGGTGCAGACCTATGAGGCGTTTAAGGCCGCCGGGATGCGGGACTGCACGCTGAAGCTGTACCCGGAGCTGCGGCACGAGATCCTCAACGAGAGGGCGTATGCCGGCGAGATCACGGAGGACATCGCCTCGTGGCTGCTGCGGAAGACGGCGCGGTAGGACAAACGGCGGCGGACAAGAGAGAATCACGGAGGGAGAAAAAAACTATGAGTGAATGGGAAGCTCTGCGGCAGGAGTGTCTGCACTGCCGCGCCTGCACACTGGCGGAGACGCGGACGAACGTGGTCTTTGGCGTGGGACGGGAGGATGCGGAGGTCATGTTCATCGGGGAGGCCCCCGGTGCCAATGAGGATATGCAGGGGGAGCCCTTCGTGGGGCGGGGCGGCAAGCTGCTGGACGATATGCTGAAGATGATCGGGCTGGACAGGAGCCGCATTTATATCACCAACTCCGTCAAGTGCCGCCCGCCGGCGAACCGCGACCCCATGAACACGGAGAAGGACGCCTGCAAGGGATTTTTGCAGCGGCAGCGGGAGCTGATGAAGCCGAAGATCATCGTCTGTCTGGGGCGGATCAGTGCCATGGAGATCATCCGCCCGGACTTCAAAATATCCCAGGAGCACGGGCAGTTCTATGAGAAGGATGGGTGCCTGATGACGGCGTTGTACCACCCTGCCGCGCTGCTGCGAAGCCCCGGACGCAAGCCGGAGACCTTCGAGGATCTGAAAAAATTGCAGGCGAAGATCAGGGAGGTCTGCACAAGGACGGAGCTGGAGTTTTGAAAAAAAGAAAGACCCGAAAGGGTCTTTCTTTCTGCTTATTTCTCGTTGGGCATCTTCCACGCCGTGTGGTCGGTGTGGAGGAGGTGGTGGGATCTTTCGCTGAGGGGGGCGCGGAGATACTCGCGGTAGAGCGTCTGCACATCGGGATTCTCATGGGAGAAGCGCACCTTGGCGTGCTTGTCCAGCTCCCAGAGAATGTCGCCGCGGGACTCCGCCAGCTCCTGCCCGTCGCGGATGGGCTGCCCGCCGCCGCCGGCGCAGCCGCCGGGACACGCCATGACCTCCACGAAGTCGTAGTCCACCCGTCCCTCGTCGATGGCGTGCATGAGGCGGCGGGTGTTGCCCAGACCGCTGACCACCGCCACGCGGACATCGCCCGCGCCGGGGATGGTGAACGTCGCCTCCTTCCAGCCGTCCATGCCGCGGACGGCGGAGAACGCGTCGGCATCCGGGTTCTTGCCGGTGACGAGGTAATAGGCACTGCGGAGCGCGGCGTCCATGACGCCGCCGGTGGCTCCGAACACCACGGCGGCACCGGTGCCGGTGCCCAGAGGACTGTCAAAGGGCGTTTCCGGCAGGACGGCGGGGTTGATAGGCTCGCCCCGGAGCATACGGACGATCTCGCGGGTGGTCAGCACCACGTCCACGTCCGGGTCGCCGCCCTCGCCCCGCATGGTGGGCAGGGCGCGCTCCGCCTTCTTGGCGGTGCAGGGCATGATGGACACCACGAACAGCTTGTGGGGATCCACGCCCAGCTTCTCGGCGAAATAGCTCTTGACCACGGCACCGAACATCTGCTGGGGGCTTTTGGCGGTGGAGAGGTTCTCCGTGTAGGCGGGGAACTGCCCCTTTACGAACCGCACCCAGCCGGGACAGCAGCTGGTGAACATGGGCCAGAGGTACTTGTTGCGGTGGGTGAACCGCTCCAGAAATTCGCTGCCCTCCTCCATGATGGTCAGGTCGGCGGTGAAATTGGTGTCGAACACGTAGTCGAAGCCCATGGTCTTCAGGGCGGTGACGAAACGCTCCGCCGTGGCGAACTTGGGATCGAGGTGGTAATACTCCGCCCAGGCGGCGCGTACCGCCGGGGCGATCTGCACCACGGTGATGCGCTCCGGGTCCGCCAGCGCGTCAAAGACCTTGCCGGTGTCGTCGTGCTCCTGAAGGCCGCCCACGGGACAGTGGGTGATGCACTGGCCGCAGAAGGTGCAGTCGCTCTCGCCCAACGTGCGGGTGTGGGCGACGCCCACGGTGGTGTGGGTGCCGGTGCCCATCAGATCCCAGATGCCCATGGTCTGCACCTTTTCACAGATCTGGATGCAGCGCATACACTTGATACAGCGGTTTTCGATGCGTATTACGGGGTTGGAGTAGTCGGTGGGGGTGTTCCGCAGGTCGTCGATGTAGTGGTCGCCCAGCAGGTTGTAGTCGTTGGTCAGCTGCTGGAGCTTGCAGTTGCCGCTGCGGGTGCATTTGGTGCACTTCGTCTCGTGCTGGCTCAGCAGGAGGCGAAGGTTCACGCGGCGGGCCTCACGGACGCGGGGAGAGCTGGTGTGCACCACCATGCCCTCGGACACCGCGCTGTTGCAGGAGGGCACCAGACGGGCGTGACCCTCCACCTCCACCATGCACAGGCGGCAGGCGGCGATCTCGTTGATACCCTTCAGATAGCAGAGCGTGGGGATCTCGATTTTGGCGGAGCGCGCCGCCTCTAAGATCGTGGTACCGTCGGGGACGGTGACGGTTCGCTTGTCGATGGTCAGTGTTACCATTTTTCATTCCTCCCTCCCCGGAAAATACCGTAGCCGTAGTGGTCGCAGCGGAGGCAGCGGGACGCTTCGGTGCGCGCACCCTCCTCGGTGAGCCCACATTCGATGTCCTCGAAGTCACAGCGGCGTTCGCACGCCTCGCGCTCGGTGGTGTTGATACGCCCATGGGGGGCGCGGTTGTTGAGACGGGGGCTGGGGATGTCCACCTCGACCTTGATCTCGTGGCGGAAGCCGAGGTGCTCGTCGATGTTCGCCGCCGCCACCTTGCCGGCGGCGATGGCGCGGATGGCGGTGGCGGGGCCGGTGACGCAGTCGCCGCCGGCGAACAGGTTGTCCTTATCGCCCACCTGACCGGAGAGCCCCGCCACGAAGGTGCCCCGCTTGATGGGGACGCCCGCCTGCTCGAAGCCCTGGATCTCGATGCCCTGACCGATCGCCACCACGATGATGTCCGCCGGAATGCGAAGCTCCGGCAAGTCGGCCTTGTTGGGGCGGGGTCGCCCGGTCTTGTCCGTCTCGCCGATGAGCTGGGGCTGCACCCAGAGGGCGACGGCGTTGCCGTCCGCGTCCGATTCGATGTGGGAGGGAGCCATGAGTGTCTTGATCTCCGCACCCTCCGCCATGGCACCGGTGACCTCGTCGGGCAGGGCGGTCATGTCCTCCACGCGGCGGCGGTAGACGCAGGTGACCTTGTCCGCGCCCAAGCGGAGGGAGCTGCGGGTCACGTCCATCGCCACGTTGCCGCCGCCGATGACCACCACCTGCTTGCCGGTGAAGTCGGGCATTACGTCGTCGCCGATGGCGCGGAGCATCTCCACGGCGGATATGACGTTGCGGCTGTCCTCGCCGGGGATGCCGACCTTTTTATCCTGATGGGCACCGATGGCGATGTACAGGCAGTCGTATTCCTTTTGCAGATCCTCCACCCAGATGTCACTGCCCACGGTGACGTTGGTGTGCGCCTCGATGCCGAGGGAGAGGATGGATGCGATCTCCGCGTCCAGCAGGTGACGGGGGAAACGGTAGCTGGGGATGCCGTAGCGGAGCATTCCGCCCAGCTTGTCACGCTCCTCGTAGACCGTGACCTTGTGTCCCATCAGTGCCAGATAGTAGGCGCAGCTGAGGCCGCTGGGGCCGCCGCCGATAATGGCGACCTTCTTGCCCGTGGGCGGCGCGCAGACGGGCTGGGGCACGTCGCCGGAATGATCCACGGCGTACCGTTTCAGACCGCGGATGTTGATGGCGTCGTCGATCATGTTGCGGCGGCACCGCGCCTCGCAGGGGTGCTCGCAGATATAGGCGCAGGCGGTGGGGAAGGGGTTGTCCTTGCGGATCAGACGCACGGCGTCGGCGCAGCGATCCTCGCCCACCAGTGCCATGTAGCCGGGAACGTCCACCCCGGCGGGGCACAGAGCCACGCAGGGGACGGGCAGTTGCAGTCCCGCCAGACAGCGGTGGTGGAGGATGTGCTCCTCGTAGTCGTCCCGGAAGCCCTCCAGACCGTCCAGCACAAGGCGGGCGGCGTCCCGCCCGATGGCGCAGTCGGCGGTGGTCTCCACGGTGCGGGCGGTCTTTTCGATGATGGACAGCGTCGCCATGTCCGCAGTGCCGTCCAGCACGGTGGCGATCAGCTTGCTCAGCTGCCCCAGACCGATACGGCAGGGGACGCACTTACCGCAGGATTGGGCGTGGCACAGCTGCAAAAACGACAGCGACATATCCACCGGGCATAGACCGGGAGGGCTGGCGGCAATGCGGCGTTCCACGTCGCGGTAGAGGTTATCCACCACGGTCTGGGCGCGGCTGGGACTTTTGATGTCAAGTCTGCTCAAACAAAGTCACTCCTTTCGTCTGCGCGGTGCGGACATACGTCCGGCACCAGCGGACTTGTTCCTGTGTTACCATAAAGAATGGCACAAATTGCGGCAAAAGTCAACAGTGAAAAGGGAGAAATTTCCCAAGAGGAAATCGGCGGGGACGGCTGAAAATGCGGTTTTTATGGGGCGGAATGGGAAAGGTGACGGCTTTGATTTTCGCAAAAAGAAACTCTCCGGCGTCAGCCGGAGAGGGGGAGGGCTTATGCGCTGCCTTGGCGCAGGTAGCCGTAGTCGCTTTTGAGAATGTTGCGGAAGAAGGGGTAGCACAGCACGGCGTCGGCGGCGATCCACGCCAGAGGGTCGGCGACGCAGAGGGCGTAGAACGCCAGAGGCGGGGCATCGACGCTGACCGCGCCGCCGGCGATGGCGGTGGGCAGCAGCAGGCACGCCGCCACACGCGCCGCCAGCTCCGCGCCGCCGGCTCCCAGCACGAAGCCGCTGCGCCCGATGCCCTGCACGCAGTTGCGTACCACGAAGATGAAGGCGAGGAACAGGTACAGGGCGAAGTCCACGTACAGCAGGGCGTTGCCGTAGCGCACCGCCTCCGGCGTGACCTTGTCGGCACTGAGGAAGATGTGGTAGAAGAAATCGTTCCGCATCGCCAGCAGACCGAGCCCGACGGACAGCGCGGCGAGGATGGAGACGATCCCCAACGCTTGCAGAGAGCCGCGCTTGATGCGGTCATAGTGCCCCGCGCCCAGATTCTGGGCGGTGAAGCTGGTCATGGCTCCACCGAAGGCGTTCATGGGCGTCATAATGAGGTTGTTCAGCTTGTTTGCTGCGCCGAAGCCGTTCTGCGCCGCGTTGGACACCATGGCGGCACCGCGCATATCGAAGCGCACCACGCCCGCCTGCATGACGATGATGCCCACCGCCAGCACGGAGAATTGCAGACCCAGCGGGATGCCCCGGGTCAGATGGCGTTTCACGTCCATGAGGGAGATGTGCCAGTCCGCCCGGTGGAGGCGGAGGACGGGGTAGCGGAGGAAGGCGTAGGCAAAGCACGCCACGGTGCTGACCAGCTGCGCCAGCACGGTCGCCCAGGCGGCTCCCGCCACGCCCCAGTGGAAGGAGAGGATAAACAGCAGATCCAGCACCACGTTCAGCACCGTGGAGAACAGCAGGAACAGCAGAGGCGTTACGGAGTCGCCCATGGCGCGGAGGAAGGAGCAGATGAAGTTATAGAAAAGCTGCGCGCCGATACCGATGAAAATGACGGTGCAGTAGGTGTGGGCGGCGGTGTACACGTCCGGGTTCTCCGGCGTGACGTTGATCCACGCCAGCATGGGGTCCAGGAGCACCAGAGCCAGCGTCGTGAGCACCGCCGTCAGCCCGGCGGAGAGCAGCAGCTGGGTGGCGAGGGAGCGGCGGACGCCCCGCTCGTCGTGCATCCCCACGTAGTAGGAGGTGATGACGCAGAAGCCCGCGCTGACACCGAAGGCGAATTGCAGGAAAATGAAGATCAGGGACGAGGTGTCGTTGACGCCCGCGACCTCGGCGGCGGTCAGCGTCTGTCCCACGATGGCGGCGTCGCTGATGGTGTAGACCTGCTGGAGCAGGTAGGACAGGATCACCGGCAGGGAAAACAGCAGGATCACCCGCCAGCACTTGCCTTGGGTCAGATCCATTGGTTCCCTTTTTGTATGTGCTGTTTTCACAGAAATCGCCCCTTTCTTTTGTATAGTATGACAAAATCTTTCGGCGCGGAGATTATAATACCGGCGGGGGCGGTTGTCAAGAGGGGAGGAAAAATTTCCGCAGGGCAAAAAAAGGAACCGCCTTTCAGCGGTTCCCCAGGCTGTCGAAAAAGCCACCGGCTTTCTCGACAGCCTGCAATAATGCCGTTATTTACGTGCCGCGAAGCGGCACGTAAATATTCGCTTCGCTCCACGCACGCCTTGCAGAGCAAGGCTTAGCGCGGCATTTGATCCGATTCGAGGCGGGCTTTGCCCCCTCGAGCTCCCCCTGTGAGGCGGAAAGCCTGCATACGCGGTGGGGTTTATCGGGCTGTTTTCTTAATATGCCACGCCCCAGTAGATGTCGGTGGTGGCGGGCTTGCCGCACATGACGCACTTGCCCTCGGTGCCGGACTGCTTCAGCGGCATACAGCGGCTGGACACGCCGGCCTTCTCCTTCATGGCCAGCTCGCACTCCAGACTGCCGCACCACTTGGTACGGGCGAAGCCGCCCTTGCCCTGCGCCATCTCCTTGACCTCCTCCCAGGAGGTCATGTCGAAGGTGTTGTCCTCCAAATTCTTGGACGCCATGGCGTACAGGTTGTCGTGAACGTCTTGCAGCAGCTGCTTGACGCTGCTCTCCAGCTCCGTCAGAGGCACGAAGGTCTTTTCGCCGGTGTCGCGGCGGGCGATGCAGCACTGTCCCTTTTCCATGTCCTTGGGGCCGATCTCCACGCGGAGGGGCACGCCCTTCATCTCGTACTGGGCGAACTTCCAGCCGGCGGACTGGTCGCTGTCGTCCATGCTGACGCGGATGCCGGCGGCGGTCAGACGGTCGCGCAGGGACGCGGCGGCCTCCAGCACGCCCTCCTTATGCTGGGCGATGGGGATGACCACCACCTGGGTGGGGGCGATGACCGGGGGCAGCACCAGACCGTGGTTGTCGCTGTGGGTCATAATGATCGCGCCGATGAGACGGGTGGACGCGCCCCAGCTGGTCTGGAAGGGGTATTGCAGGGTGTTATCCCGACCGGTGAACGTCACGTCGTAGGCGCGGGAGAACTTGTCGCCGAAGAAATGGCTGGTGCCGGATTGCAGTGCCTTGTGGTCCTTCATCATGCACTCGATGGTGTAGGTCGCCTCGGCTCCGGCGAACTTCTCCTTGTCGGTCTTGCGACCCTTCACCACGGGCATCGCCAGCGCGTTCTTGCAGGCGTCGGCGTAGCAGTTCAGCTGCTGCTCCGTCTCCGCCTCCGCCTCGGCCGCCGTCTCGTGGATGGTGTGACCCTCCTGCCACCAGAACT
>ERZ1026844.238-NODE-238-length-44518-cov-12.740751_pt1 | contig 44518 bp, 37 predicted proteins | sample MGYA00380152_ERZ1026844 | MGnify/ENA primary metagenome ERZ1026844 (study PRJEB33269, sample SAMEA4719788) | human gut metagenome | biome: human-associated habitat; feature: organic feature; material: feces | place: Cameroon | collected 2013-10 ... | reverse complement strand
TTCTTTTTTGAATAAATATAACGAAATTAATGATCCAGATATTACTAGTGATATGGTAAGTATGAAAAAACTTGAAGGAAAAGATGAGCCTAGTATAGTTGATATATCAAACGAGAAATTAAAAATATGGATACAAGGTAAGAGCATGTTTGGGAATAAAATGGCTGTTGCTGTTCAAAATAGTTCCGATAATGTGACTAATGATGACTTAAAAGAACAATTCATAAAGTATTCAAAGGTATTTGACGATAGTTTAACTAATAAAGAAATAGATGAATATTGGAATAAAATGTTATCGGGTAAGAATAGAGGAAAAAAGTTAAAAAACATAAAGGTAAAAAGAATTATATTTTATGGTAAAGTGATATATTTAAATCTTGAAGGAAAAATATAATTTGATAAGAATAATAAACAAAAAATCATAAGAAGGACAATGAAATAGATTAAATCTTGGTAATCTTCTTAAGTACTTATTAAAATGATGTGAACAATTCACTTATGATGCTTTCCTATATTCTTCATAAGAATTAGTTTTTTCTATTATGTTCTATAGCACATAATCGAAAAAATTGGCTGTTTAGTACTTCTACCAAAGGAGCAGATGCAAGTGCATCAATATTCAGTCTTATTGAAACAGCTAAAGCTAATAGGCTTAATCCCTTTGACTACATAGAATACATACTAGATACAATGCCTCAGATTGACATAATCCAGCATCCAGAGAAGATTGACTGGTTCATGCCATGGAGTGATCAGATAAAAGAAGAGTTTGGAATAAAGGACGATTAAATCGATAATGATTTGATCATCCTTTTTAGCTACACTATATAATTTGGCGCTTACTTTCATTATGTCTATAATGATATTGGAAGGAGGGAATAGAAATGAACTTAAATAACTTAGATACAGAACAGTCAAATCCTGACTCATTACATATAGATGAAATGTCTACGATAGATATTCTTACTACTATTAATAATGAAGATCAGAAGGTGGCTTTAGCTGTAAGAGACGTCTTACCGCAAATTTCACTTGCTGTTGACTGTATCTATCAACAGATGAGTCAAGGTGGCAGACTGATTTATATTGGTGCTGGTACATCAGGAAGATTAGGTGTATTAGGTGCTTCAGAATGTCCTCCTACTTATGGTATTGATCCTACACTTATACAAGGATTGATTGCAGGTGGAAAAGAAGCACTCACAACTGCCATAGAAGGTGCAGAAGATTCTCAAGATCAAGCTATAGAGGACTTAAAGAATATCCACTTAACAGACAAAGATGTTGTATGTGGTATTGCTGCATCAGGTAGAACACCTTATGTCATAAGTGCTTTACAATATGCGCATACTGTTGGTAGTGAAACAATTTCTATTTGTTGTGTTCATAATGGAGATATATCAAAATATGCTCATTATCCAATAGAAGTTATTACTGGTGCAGAAGTCGTGACTGGTTCTACAAGAATGAAGGCAGGGACTGCCCAAAAACTTATCTTAAATATGATTTCTACATCTGTCATGATCAAAAGAGGAAAGGTCTATAAAAACCTAATGGTTGATGTACAGCCTACTAATGAAAAACTTAAGATGAGAGCTGTTAATATTGTTTCACAATCTTTAGATTGTTCTGAAGAAGAAGCAAGAACCTTATTAACAAAGTGTCACTACAATGTAAAGATTGCGATATTATCTGGTTTAACAGGTAAAAATGAAAAAGAATGTGAAGAAGTTCTTCTAAAAAACAATGGAAATATCAGTGAAACTGTAAAAAACAATCTATAATGAGGTAACACAAATGTTGTATATAGGTATAGATGGCGGTGGCACAAAAACAAAGATGGTTCTCTTTGATGAGAACGGAACACGTTTAAAAGAATTAACCCTTCCTACAGTACATGTTCTCACTCAGCCACAAGATCAAGCCATTGAAATATTAAGAAACGGTGTGAATCAGCTAGATCCTGATTATAATGCAATCATTGGTGCAGGACTTGCAGGATATGGCCAGCAAAAAGAATTGAGAGATAAAATACAATATATTTGTAAACAGGCATTTGGAAATAGACCTTTTGTAGTAGAAAGTGATGTAAGAATTGCGATAGAAGGTGCATTAGATGGTCATGATGGTATTGTGGTCATTGCAGGAACAGGCAGTATTGCCTTATCACTTAAGAATAGTAAGCTCACACGTTGTGGAGGCTGGGGTTATCAATTAGGTGATGAAGGAAGTGCTTATTGGATTGCGAAGAAGATGTTCAATACATTCTGTAAAGAAATAGATGGTAGACTAGAAAAAACAGTTCTTTATGATTTGATTATGGAAGAATGTCATCTAGATATAGACTATGATATCATCACATTTATGAATCATCTGAATCGTACATCTATTGCATCCTATGCTTATATCAATGGTTTAGCTGCAGATAAGGGAGATCCTTATGCAATAGAAATATATAAACATGCAGCATTAGAAATCAATGAACTGATACAAACACTTTTTAAAAGAATATAACATAACACCTCCTGTTTCTTATATTGGAGGCGTATTTGAACATGCTTCCAAGTATATTCTACCTATTCTAAATGAAACAATAGAAACTCTTATTTCACCTATTCATACACCGGAATACGGTGCTTATATGCTTGCAAAGAAACAAATATTATGATTGTGGAGGACTACTTATGACTTATATCGGACACTATCAATCACCACTAGGAGATATACTTATTGCGGTAGATGAAATAGGTGTATATGGCTTATGGTTTGAGAATCAGAAGTATTATGCATCAGGATTAATAGAACCTTATGAGGAAAAAGAAACAGAAGTTATTATAAAAGTAAAAACATGGCTTGATCTCTATTTTAAGAAAGAACAGCCACTTATTGATTTTCCTCTTCATTCCATAGGTACAGACTTCCAAAAAGAAGTATGGGATATTCTTTGTGATATTCCTTATGGTCATACAATGACTTATGGAGAGATTGCGACTATATTGGCACAAAGAAGAGGAGTTAAAAGATTTTCTGCACAGGCAGTAGGAGGAGCAGTAGGGCATAATAGAATAAGTATTATAGTACCTTGTCATAGAGTGTTAGGTAGTAATGGAAGTTTAACAGGTTATGCAGGTGGTATTGATAGAAAAGAAGCGTTATTGGAGTTAGAAGGGAATAAATGATGGACGTAGTTAAGTTCAGAGAAGTAATAAGAGAACGTTCAGAAATATCTGATGAATGGTTATTTGGAATTGAACAATGCTGGAAAAAAGAAATAGAAATATTAAGTCAGGATATTCCATCAACAATTGAATATCTAAAGAATGAATGTACTGCAGATGAATATGGTTGGATTAGTGAAATTATTGATGATCTTGCAGAAAGTACAGAAAGTAAGGAACTTATAGAGGTATATAAGAATCTGATGATTAAGTATCCAGATGAATATAAGAAACATAATATTTCAAGTAGTATCAAGTTTGCAGAAAGTGCATTACATTAATTCGAATCTAAAAAGACATCCTTCTTTTGTAGTGTGATGAAGGATGCGTAGGTTAGTTTATTAGATTAGAAGGGGATTGGGAGGAATACATATGAATAAGCTTACGATTGATGATCTTGTTAAGCAGGAAGGAGAGGAAGAAATTGTAATTGATATAAAAGATAAAAATGAGTATCAGAAGACATACGAAGTATATAAAAGTGAACTTAAAGAAAAACATCCATTTACACCAGGTGTATTAGAAAAAATTATAAGAGGTTATTCAGGCTTTGGAAATTACACAGAGGCCTGTGAACTACAGAAAGTAGTTTATAATGTGCGTAAAGAAATTTTAGGAAAGAATCATCTTGAAACACTATCTGCCTTAAACGATCTAGCAAGTTATTATTCTTATTTAGGCGATTATAATACGGCGCTAAAAATGAGGAATACAGTTTATAATGCAAGAAAAGACATTCTAGGAGGAAATCATTCTAATACATTATCTGCCTTAGAAAATCTAGCAGTCTCTTATTCCTGTTTAGGAGATTATAATAGTGCATTTGAACTACAGAATACAGTTTATAATGCAAGAAAAGAAATTCAAGGATCGAATCATCCTGATACATTATCTGCCTTGTACTGTTTAGCATGCTCATATTTTGATTTAGGAGATTATGACAAGGCGTTAGAAATACAAAATACAGTGTGTAATGAACGTAAAAAAAATCTAGGTGAGAATCATTTAGATACATTAACATCACTTGCCAATCTAGCCAATATTTATTTTTATTTAAAAGATTACAATAAGGTGCTAGAAATGAGAAATGCAGTTTATAATGCAAGAAAAGACATTCTAGGAGAGAATCATCCTGATACATTATCTGCCTTAGAAAATCTAGCAGTTTGTTATCCTTATTTTGGATATTATAAAAAGGTGTTAGAACTACAGAATACTTCGTATAATGCAAGAAAAGATATTCTAGGAGCGAATTATTCAGATGCTTTAACAGAACTTGATAATCTAATATGTTCATATGTTGATTTAGGATATTATAAAAAGGCGTGTAAACTACAGAACACAGTTTATAATGCAAGAAAAGACATTCTGGGAGAGAATCATCTCGATACATTAAGATCACTTGACGGTTTAGCGTGCACTTATTCTTATCTAGGGGATTACAACAAGGCATGCGAACTAGAGGACACAGCCTATAATGTCCGTAAAGAAGTTTTAGGAGAGAATCATCCCGATACATTAAGATCACTTGGCAACCTAGCAAGTTCTTATTCTAATTTAGGGGATTACAATAAGGCACTAGAAATTAGAAATGCCGTTTATGATGCACTAAAAGATATTCTAGGAGAGAATCATCCCAATACATTATTAGCTTTAAACGATTTGGCAGTCTCTTATTCGTGTTTAGGATATTATAATAAGGCGTGTGAATTACAGAATACTTCATATAATGCATTAAAAGATATTCTGGGAGCAAAACATTCAGATACATTAACAGTACTTGCCAATCTAGCAAGCTCTTTTTCTGATTTAGGAGATTACAACAAAGCATTGGAACTATGTGAAGAAGTTTATCTTGCGCGCAAAGAAATTCAAGGAGAGAACCATCCAGATACATTGACATCACTTGCTAAATTAGCACATTTATATTCTGAATCAGGAGATTTTAAAAAGGCACTAGAAATGAATGAAGCGGTTTATAATGCCCGTAAAAAAATTCTAGGAGAGAATCATCCTGACACATTATCTGCCTTAAATGATTTGGCAATTTCTTATTCTTATTTTGGGGATTACAACAAGGCATGTGACCTACAGAACACAGTTTATAATGAACGTAAAGAGATTCTGGGTGATAAACATCCGGATACATTAGCATCACTTACCAATCTAGCAATCTATTATTCTTATTTACGAGATTATAATAAAGCACTAGAAATGAATAAAACGGTTTATAATGCACGTAAAGAAATTCAAGGAGAGAACCATCCTGACACATTATCTGTTTTGTACAATCTAGCGTGTTCATATTTTGATTTAGGAGATTACAATAAGGGATTAGAGCAACATAACATATTTTATAATACAATAAAAGAAGTTTTGGGAGAGAATCATCCTAAAACATTATCTGTTTTAAACGATTTAGCAAGCTATTATTCTTCTCTGGGAGATTATAATAAGGCATTTGAACTACAGAATATAGTTTGTAATGCGAGAATAGAAATTCAAGGAGAGAACCATCTAGATACATTAACATCACTTGGTAATTTGGCAAACTACTATTTTTATTTAGGAAATTATAATAAGGCATTTGAACTACAGAACATGGTTTATAATGCAAGAAAAGAAATTCAAGGAGAGAATCACCCAGATACATTAACTGCCTTAAATAATCTAGCAAGCATTTATTCTTCTTTAGGAGATTGTAACAAGTCGTTTGAGTTACAGAATAAAGTTTATAAAGCACAAAGAGAAATTTTAGGAGAGAATAATCCTTTGACATTGATTTCGTTAATCAATCTAGCAAACTCTTATTCTTCTTTAGGAGATTACAATAAGGCACTTGAAATTGGAAATGTAGTTTATGCTGTAAGCAAAGAAGTTTTAGGAGAGAATAACCCGAATACTGTAGCTGCCTTAGGTAATTTAGCACATGCTTATTTTTGTTTAGAAGATTACGATATTGCGTTAGAAATGAGAAATGCGGTTTATAATACAAGAAAGGAAAAACTAGGAGAGAGTCATCCTGATACACTACTTGCATTATCAAACCTACTAGTTTCACAGATTCGTCAAGATAAAACAGATGATAAATCTATCAAGAAGTATATGATTGCATATTTTGAAAATATTAATAATCTTAAGACAACTGCCTTTAGTATAAAAGAAATCTCTACGAGACGTAACTTTCTTGAATCATACAATAATGTATATAAATTATTGGAATCATGCGTTTTTGAAAGAAACATCAAAGACTTACTAGATTATCTTTTTATCAACAAGAATCTCTCTTTTGAGATGGATGTCAATAGATTCCACAATGAAACAATGGGGGAAAGATTATCTTTAGAAGGAGTATCTCACGCGATAGGTAATCAGCTGATTATTGATTTCTATGAACTTGATAATTCAAAGTATGGTGTTATTCTCATAAGAGATGAAAAGTATTCATATTATGCAGTTGATTATTCAGATATTATTAATGGGACATTTATTAATGACGAGGGTATTCAGTCATTTATCTGCTCTATTGGAGATTATGATCATATTTATATCTGTCCTGATGGTAAACTCTATAATTTATCATTTGAAAGAATACTTAACTGTCTCAATATTTCCTACCTAAGTTCTGTACAGACACTCTTCAAGAATAATACAGATGATGATCATATAGATAAGCTTGTATCTTTTGTTTATCCTGACTTCTCAGGTACACAATCTGAAGATAATGATAGAGGAGATACAAAAGGCGTACTCTATGGTTCATATCTAGAAGGTATGTTTATTAATGTCATCTATGGTGAGAAGTCTACAATATATAGTTCATATCAAGCTAATCATGATAACTTCATCAATACAAAAAGACCAAGAATACTTCATGTATCTACACATGGTGACTACCTAAATAATGAACAGATGGAACCAATGGACAGAGGTATTCTATGTTTATCAGGGTATAATGTAGAAGAAAATAATTCTGGTTATATCAGTGCTAAAGAAATACAGTATATGGATTTAAAAGGGACAGAACTAGTTGTATTATCAGCATGTAATACAGGGCTAGGTGAGAATATAAGTGGTGAAGGTATCTATGGTATTAGACGTGCCTTTGAGTTTGCAGGATGCCAGACATTACTTCTTACTGTAGAAGAAGTGGATGACTTTAACTCTGCAATATTCATGAAATCATTCTATGAAAGATACAATCAGACAAACAATATCTATCAGTCCTTCAAGGATACCAAGGAATACTTAAAAGAATATGGTCTAGTAGAACTCAAAGTATTAAGAGATGTCTTTGAAAAAGAAATGAAGAATAAAATCAAGAATCCTTTCATCTATATAAGAAACCTCAATGAACTCAATAAGAGAATTGAGGAAAGTAAAGCTATTGGGCAGATAGTCAGAAAGAAGAATAATCAATATATCCAGGAAGATTGGAATGGATTCATTATTCAGGGTAAGATAGAAAACTAATATTCATATTTAAAGGGACAGCAATGTTACGATTGCTGTCCCTATGCTTTTACTGGTATTTCTGTAATTAGTATTACAGCATTAGAGTCTTCTATGATAATAGTACCATCGTATAAACCCAAAAGCACCGATGGCTATATAGATCAATATTATTAATGCTGTAATGGAAATTGAAAATTGATCATCACCAATTCTGATTTTAGACCAAAGTTCAAAGTATTTGGTGTTGTAGAACCACCATAGGTTAAGTATTACTAAGATTACTTCTAACATATGTATCCTCCTCACAAGACAATGAAGATTAGGAAAAGTGTAGTGGGAATGTTGATACACTTCCTTATGCCTTTCATAAAATAACTTATGAACTGTTTAATTTCCCTTTTTAATTCGCTCAGATTAAGAAAAATGTTGCTACTAGATCATCAAATTTAGCTTCACATCAGATTTTCTACTTCATAAGAAACTGGAAAAGTATACATTCAAGAGAAAAGAAATGGCATCTATGATTCTTAGAATGATTGTGGATACAGAAATCTTCAATAACAAAATGGCAAGAGCTATGCCTATGCCCATTTCAATTACGAAAGCATATTACGAGTATTGTTATGGGATTTTTTTGAATAAGTTAGCCTAAAGCAACAATTTACTTAAAAAGAAGCGATTTAAAATAACAATCATCACAATGATTCAAATAACTGCTTAAATTGATAATAATATAACCTTGAAATTCATTTCTATGTCCAGCGTACTTGGCAGCTAATCCTTGAAGACGTTTTAATTCAGCAAATTGTTTTTCAAAGGGTTCTGTATAGCGTAGTTCAAATATGAATGAGTTTCGTTCACCTTCAAAAAAATCTGGATGATTATTTTTATAGATACTCACAATAAGTTCAATAGTTTCTTTTTGCTCATAGGGTCTACCTAGAAGAATGAAGTTCTCTGAATTATAATTTTTCTTTAAAGTGTCCATTGTTACATTTCTCCTTTAAATTTATATGAAACTTTTATGATTTATATTTCGTTTTTATCACCACCTTCACCTATAATACATATCCCTTTTTTATTCCCATTTTTTGGATGAGATATTTCTTGGTATAAACAAAAACATGTATTGGGAAGATGCAGATGATTGAGATTAACAAGATATATATATTGTGATAGATGAAATCAGAAGTATTATTGGATATAAAAAAATCCTCCTAATAGGAGGAATTCATTATGCTGTTTTCAGACTTTTTTTCATTTTTACTAACGCAACAACTGCAAGTACTGCATTAATTAAACACCAGAATGACCAGATATATAAATCACCATAACTTCCAGCACCGGTAAATCCAAATAAAGCAGCTAAACCAAATAATACAACTAATGCAATATTGCCACCTTTTTTAACACTCTTTCTAACGCAAATAGAAACAATACCACCAGCAAGTAAAAGAATTGCGACAAATAATCCAGCACTTCCTCCTGCTTCTCCATTTGCTGACATTGTATTGGCTACACCAGCCAATGCAGATTGGAATAATACAAATACGCTTAATACGATTGATAATATTCCAGAAACTAATTTCCAAGTTTTCATGATTAAATTCTCCCTTCCAAATCTATATATAAACACCATTAAGTGTGTTTACCACTATTGAATATATATCATAAATAATAATATCGAAATTCGCGTATATAATAGTCCTGCATGTAAAAATATTCAATACATTTATAGCGTATATGCACGTATTTACTTATTTGCGCATGAATAATTCATTGATGCATCATAAAAAGGGCACCATCCGGTGCCCCTCGTTCTTAATCAAAATCAAAGTTATCTTTATTCTTCTCTTTAAAGGTTTCAAATATCTCATTCAATAAGTCTTGATCATCTACTGAACGATAGTTCTCTTCATCAGAATCATCATCTGACTCTTCACATCTTAAGATTACTACCTCATCTGCTTCTTCATCTACTGGTAATAAAACCACATATTCTTCATTGTTATGTTCAATTAAATCAAGAAATTCAAACTCTACTTCATTTCCATGTTCATCATTCAATACGACAATATTATCCATTAGTCATCCCTCCTACTATATTCTTCGCCATATTTCACAAGACGATCAAACATCTGCTGATGTTCTTCATTTTCAAAAGTAATCTTCTTAATATTATTCAACTTATAAAGAGCCTCAGTACTATCCTCAAACACTTCATCTTCATACTCTTTATGCCATCTTGTATAATCCTGATCAATCAGATAAGCCATTTTCTTACCATCAATCAAAGATTCTACATAATCTTCAGCTGCATCACCAATCTCATGATTCTCAAAAGAGTCTTCTTTATGTTCATACTTTTTAAGATATTTGAGTTCGATACCTACATTACGAGTATAAATTTCTGTAGTAAGTTCAGCATCCTTTTCTTCAATCTTCCATCTTTCTTCTAATGCTTTCTTTAGATCCTTATAGAATGCATCATCAAGCGATTCTTTTGTCTGTGTAGTGATATCTGTTTTTCCTGTATCCTTCTTTTCACTATTATTATTTGTACATGCACTTAGACTAAATACCATCATACTCGATAATAAAATTGCGAATAGTTTCTTCATCATTTGAAACCTCCTTTCAAATTTATTATATGGGAATTTTATTTCTTTTTGAGAAAATATGCACTTAAAAAAATTAAAAAGTATACTATTGACCTTAAAGTTCACTTTAAAGATAGAATAAAGCAAAAAGGGGGAAAATCATGGCTAAAAGAATTAATCCATTAGAAGGATCATTATGGGATAAGATCCTTGCATTCGCATTGCCTTTGGCAGCTACAAGTATTATCCAGCAGTTATTTAATTCATGTGATGTCGCTACGGTAGGACAGTTTTCAGGAAGTCATTCATTGGCTGCAGTTGGGAGTACTGCACCAATCACAAATCTATTTATCACTATCTTTGTAGGTTTCTCTGTAGGAGCGAATGTTATTATATCGCGTTTCTTAGGTGCACAAAGAGAAGATAGAGCCAATCAGGCAATTCATACAGCACTTGTATTATCAGTTATTACAGGTTTCATTGTTTCTATTATCGGAGAAATCATTGCCCGTCCATTACTAGAAATGATGTCCACACCAACAGAAGTACTGTCTCTTGCAGTACTTTACTTAAGAGTCTGCTTCATAGGAATGTTCTTCTTAACTATCTATAACTTTGAATCTGCTATTTTAAGAGCGGGTGGAGATACCAAAAGACCACTTTATTGTTTAATTATTTCAGGTACAATCAATGTTGTATTGAACTTAGTATTTGTTATCTTATTTAAGTTAGATGTTGCTGGTGTTGCTTTAGCCACTACAATTGCTGATGCGACAAGTGCATGCTTACTCTTTAGAATACTTTCTAAAGAAGAAGGCGCATTACAGGTCAGACTAGATAGAATGAAGATAGAATGGGTCTATACTAAAGAAATACTCATTATTGGTATTCCTGCAGCTATTCAAGGAATGTTGTTTAATGTTGCGAATATCATCATCCAGTCAGCTATCAATAGCTTAGGTGCTGATATTGTTGCTGCATCCACTGTTGCTATGAACTTTGAAATGTATATTTATTTCTTGATTACAGGTTTTGCACAGGCGGCTATTACCTTCACATCTCAGAATTATGGTGCTAAGAATTATAAACGCTGTGTACAGTCTATCAGATGGTGTATGTTACTTGGAGCGCTCTTTACTGGCGCAGTCAGTGCACTCTTTATTATATTCTCACCAATCCTCGCAGGTATCTTTACATCAGATCCTGCTGTTGTGAAAATAGCCTGTATCCGTATCTCTATTGTAGTCGCATTTCAAGTAATCAATATGACAATAGAAATCATGTCAGGTGCACTCAGAGGACTTGGTAACCCAATGATCTCTACAGTACTCTGTATCGTCTTCACATGTGCTTTAAGACTTGCTTGGATCTTTATCATATTCGCAAGAATACATACATTCGAGTCAGTGCTAGTTGTTTATCCAGTTAGCTGGGCTGTCACTGCTTCTTCTATTGTGATTGCTTATCTTGTAGTAAAAAAGAAGAAACTTATAATGTAAGCCGGAATAAACTCTGGCTTTTTTTTCATTACAAATTCCTTTAGAATAGAGAGTAAGGGAGGGATAACCCATGAAACAACATAACACATTAACACTTAAACAATTCATCATAAGATCCATAGGTGCTTATATCATTACTCTTGTTATATTCTGCTTATTTATATTCAAAGTCATACCAGGCTGTTCATTACTCCAATCCAAACTTGTTTTATTCTTACTTACAGTACTTGGCTTTGGACTCATTTACTTTGAAAAAGAAGACAGAAGAAATCATTTAAGTATAGCTCTCAATGTACTCATGCCTTTTGGTATCTATACAACAATTGCCTATATGCAGTTACTGCCTATTCCACTAGGACTTGTATGGATCATACTTGCACTACTTGATCTTATCTATATAGGCTTTTATTTCTATAAGGTCAAAAGAAGAAACTATAACTCACTAATAGAAAAATCACAGATGGTCATTGGAGTTGCTTCTCTATTATCTCTTATTATCGTATTAAGCTTCACTTTATTTGGTTCTTCTATTATTCAATCATCTACACAGGTATCCAATAATACTGATACTTATATGAGACAATACGATGAAAAATCACTTAAGAACTTACATCACTGGTCAAAGCTCACACGTAAAGAGAAACTCAACACATTACAGACAATATGCAATAACGAAAGAGACTATCTAGGTATACCATTTAGAATTAAAGTGGGAGCAGGAAGTGGTCTTACACATTCCTATGCACAATATAATAACAAGTCAAAAGAAATCACTTTTGAAATCAGTCAGCTAGACCATGCGTCTTCTACAACTTTACTTGAGGCATTACTTCATAGTACATACCACGCCTACGAATATGCACTTGTGGATTCCTACGACACAATGAGTGGTGATTACAATAAGCTATTAGACTATCGTACTATTGCGACTTATAAGAAAGAATTTGCGACAAAGGTGACAAACAAGGCTGTAAACTACAATCAGATCAATGAATCCAATGCGAAAGCATACGCGGCAGAGGCTCTACAGGACTATCAAATCAAGCTCAAACATACAAAAAAATAGCTATATACAAAAAGTGAACAATATGAAAATGTATTGTTCATTTTTTTGTGCATACGTCCTTTACAATTTTAATTATTGTACAATATTTAGTACAATCTCCTCTCAAAGTGATAATTTTTTACTAGAAAATAGACACATTTGTACGGAATTTAGTAAATACATGAATAAATCTATAAATTGTCATTAAAATACAAAATTATATGTGAAATTATGTTGACAGTATACAATTTTTAGACTAAACTTATCACCATAGTAGCAAACAAAATACTACAGGAGGAGAATATATGAAAACAGGTAAAACAGTAAAAGTATTGCTTACCGCTGCAACTGCTGCAGGAATGTTAGCTGGCTGTGGTTCTAAGACAGATACTGATACATTCAGATTTGCAAGTGAATTAGATATCCAGGGTATGGATTCTACAGTCGTTGATGATGGTATGTCATTCAACGCAATTCACGCTATTACAGATGGTTTAACAGCCGTTAACAACAAAGGTAAGACTGCACCTGCATTAGCTAAGAACTGGGATGTAAGTGAAGATGGAAAGACTTATACATTCCACTTAAGAGATGCTAAATGGTCAAATGGTGATAAGGTTACTGCAAATGACTTCGTTTATTCTTGGCGTAAGATCATCAAAGATGCTGGTAACTATGCTTACATGTTAGGTAGCGGAGGTGCTTCAGTTAAGAATGCAGATACTTTAATTGATTTAGGTACTAACGCAACTGATGAACAGATGGCAACTCTTGGTGTTACAGCTAAAGATGATAAGACTTTAGTAGTAGAACTTGATAACAAAGTTCCATATTTCACAGACTTAATGGCATTCCCATGCTACTTCCCACAGAACGAAAAGTTCGTTGAAAAATGTGGTAAGAACTATGGTACTAAGCCAGAATACACTATTTCAAATGGTGCTTATACAATGACTAAGTGGGTTAAGGGAAACAAAGCAACATTCACTAAGAACGATAAGTACTATGATGCTAAAACAGTAGCAACTAAGAATCTTGAAATGTACTTAGTACAGGATCCTAAGACTGCTGCTCAGAACTTCGATAATGGTAAAGTTGACTATGCTACAATCAACTCTACATTAGTAGATAAGTATAAAGGTAAAGATACTTTCACTACTTTCAATGAAGGTTACTTATTCTACTTACAGGTAAATGTAAAGAATAATACTCTTGCTAATAAGAACTTAAGATATGCATTATCTTATGCAATCAACAGAAAAGATTTATGTGAAAACGTATTAAAAGATGGTTCTAAAGAAGCAACTGGTTTCGTTCCATCTCAGTTATCTACTAGCCCAGCTGGTAAAGACTTCCGTGATGATGCAGATAAATATGTAAGCTATGATCAGAAGAAAGCTCAGGAATATTTAGATGCAGCTAAGAAAGAATTAGGTACTGATACAATCACTATTGATTTACTATATGGTACTGATGAATCACCAATGGATACTATGGCTGAATACTTACAGGGTTCATTCTCTAAGTTAAAAGGCTTAAAGGTGAACATGGTTGCAACTGTTAAGAAAGACAGAATCTATAACAGACAGGCTAATGGTAACTTCCAGGTAGCATGTACTCGTTGGGGACCAGACTACGCTGATCCAACTACTTACTTGAACTTACTTTCAACTGGTAACTCAAACAACTATGGTAAGTATAGTAATGCAAAATATGATGCATTAATGGAACAGGTTCAGACTGAATCAGACTTAACTAAACGTTGGAGCTTAATGGTTGAAGCTGAAAAGGTAGCTATGGAAGATTTAGCTGATATCCCAGTATTTGAAAAAGGTTCTGCAGCATTAAAGGCTAAGAACGTTAGCGGATTAGTACAGGTAGCAGTAGGTGTTCCTTATACATTCAAATATGTTAAAGTAAAATAACCACTACTTTGTGTCAAAGAGTGTGGCCGAGGAGATGACAGAAATGTCATCTCCTTTTTTAGTGTTTTGATTATACGTTCGTAATATTTATGATAATACTAAATTGTAAGAATATTTTAATACTTTCACAAAGAAATTGTACAAAACGATTGACTATATTTATTGTTAGGGGTAAACTACACAACTGTTAACATTATTATATAAATTTTGGAGGGAAAATTAATGAAAACAGGTAAAACAGTAAAGGTATTGCTTGCATTAGCTACTGCTGCAGGTATGCTTGCTGGCTGTGGTTCTAAGACAGATACTGATACATTCAGATTTGCGAATGATACAGATATCGTTGGTATGGACAGCACAGTCGTTGATGATGCAATGTCTTTCAATGCAATCACTGCAATCACAGACGGTTTAACAACTGTTGATGTGAAGGGTAACACTATCCCAGGAATTGCTAAGAGCTGGGATGTAAGCAACAATGGATTAACTTATACTTTCCATTTAAGAGATGCTAAATGGGCTAATGGTGATGAAGTCACTGCACAAGATTTCGTATACTCATGGCACAGAATTATCAAGAATGCAGGTAACTACGCTTATATGTTAGGTAGCGAAGGTGCTTCAATTAAGAATGCTGACTCTTTAATTGATTTAGGTACTGCTGCAACTGATGAACAGTTAAATACACTTGGTATTAAAGCAACTGATGACAAGACTGTTGTTGTTGATCTTGAAAAGAATGTTCCATATTTTGTGAGTTTAATGTCATTCCCATGTTACTTCCCACAGAACCAGAAGTTCGTTGAAAAATGTGGTAAGAACTATGCAACTAAACCTGAATACATTTTAGGTAACGGTGCTTATAAGATGACTAAGTGGATCAAAGGTAATAAGGCTACATTCACTAAGAATGATAAATATTATGATGCTAAGTCTGTAAAGACTAAGAACTTAGAAATGTACTTAGTACAGGATCCTAAGACTGCTGCTCAAAACTTTGATAATGGTAAAGTTGACTATGCTACTATCAACTCTACATTAGTAGATAAGTATAAAGGTAAAGATACTTTCAAGACTATCAGTGAAGGATATCTTGCTTACTTAATCTGTAACTTCAAAGCAGATACTACTGCAAACAAAAATGTAAGATATGCATTATCTTATGCAATCAACAGAAAAGATTTATGTGATAACATCTTAAAAGATGGTTCACAGCCAGCAACTGGTTTTGTTCCTGGTCAGTTATGTAAGAGTCCTTCAGGTAAGGATTTCCGTGAAGAATCTGGTAAATATGTAGACTATGATGTGAAGAAAGCACAGGAATACTTAGATGCTGCTAAGAAAGAATTAGGTACTGATACAATCACTGTTGATTTATTATATGGTACTGATGAATCTCCAATGGATACTTTCGCAGAATACTTACAGGGTTCATTCACTAAGCTTAAAGGTTTAAAGGTTAACATGGTTGCAACTGTTAAGAAAGACAGAATCTACAACAGAGAAGCACAGGGTAATTTCCAGATTGCATGTACTCGTTGGGCTCCTGACTACGCAGATCCAACTACTTTCTTAAATGTTTTATCTAGCACAAACTCAAATAACTATGGTAAGTGGGAAAATGCACAGTTCAACTCATTACTAAAACAGGCTCAGACTGAAACTGACGTGAATAAGCGTTGGAATGAATTACTTGAAGCTGAAAAAGTAATGATGGAAGATATGCCAAATATCCCAGTTGTTGAAACTGGTACAGCTGCATTACAGGCTAAGAACGTTAAGGGATTAGTTCATAATTCAGTAAGTACTCCATACGTATTCAAATATGTAACACTTAAATAACGCACAAAGAGGCAGGTGACTGCCTCTTTTACATTATTATGATTGATAATTAACGCTATACACTTTAGTATTAATAATAAGGATGTGATAGTATGAGAAATAAAAATATCTTCACAATACCGAATATATTATCTATGTTTAGATTATTACTATTACCGGTGATTGTGTATATGTATATAAATCAAAAGGATTATGTCTTAACGGGTGTATTACTACTTGTATCAGGAATAACTGATTTACTTGATGGTTATATTGCCCGCACATTTAATATGATGAGTGATCTAGGTAAAATACTTGATCCTGTAGCCGATAAAGCGACACAGGCAGTGATACTCTTGTGTCTTGTGACGCGCTTTAGATGGCTTGTAATTCCTTTTATGTGCATAGTAGTGAAAGAACTCTTTATGAGTTTTATTGGACTCATTGTGATTAAGAAAACAGGGGAAGTCCATGGAGCTGTGTGGCATGGTAAAGTTGCTACATTCATGTTAGATTTCATGATTATTGTGCATATTATTTTCTATAATATATCAAGTACTCTTTCTATTATTCTTGCTATTATCTCTACACTTCTTATTCTTCTCTCATTTTATCTATACGCAAAAGAGAATATCAACATACTAAAAAAGGTGGGTTAAATCCACCTTTTAGCTTCTTACCTTGAAATATGTCACTGGAGTATCCTTTAGAGATTCTTCTAAATCTGTAAGTTCTACTTCATCAGTGATATAAATATGATCTTCACCAAATGAATAATATTCATCATAATTTAAATTAAGTGGCTGTTCACTTCTTACATAATACTTAGAAGATGTAATAGGATATATGTCTTCGGTATAATCATAATCATGTGTCCATACATCTTTCTTAGCTGTCTTAATAATATCAGCTACTACAGCACTGGCAGTGACATAACGTCCTGCACCCTTACCATAGAATAAGACGTTTTCTAGATAATCACATGTAATTTCTACTACATTATAAGCATCCATGACATTACCTACAATTTCACTCATAGGAACAAGTGTAGGAGACACATCAATACCTAAACCATTTTCTAGTTTCTTACTCATCGCAATCAATTTGATTCTATAACCAAGCTTCTTTGCATAATCCATATCCTTCTTAGTCACATTACGGATACCAGTACATTTGATCTTATCAAAATCAAAGAATGTACCAAAGGCATTCATAGTAAGAATATAGATCTTATGTGCTGCATCATAACCATCTAAATCTAATGCAGCATTCGCTTCTACATATCCAAGATTCTGAGCAATCTTTAATGCTTCTTCAAAATCAAGATTATCTCTTTCCATTAATGTAAGAATGAAGTTTGTTGTACCATTTAAGATACCTTCAATTTTATTAATGTTGTTGGCAACTAAATCTTCCTTTGCAGGAACTACAACTGGAATACCTCCACCAACACTTGCTTCATAATAAAGATTCACACCATTTTCTCTTGCGACAGTAAAGAGTTCTTTCGCATCATGGGCAATAAGTGCCTTATTTGCAGTCACTACATGCTTCTTCTTATTTAATGCATCTAAGATGATTTTCTTAGCGATAGTTGTACCACCAATAAGTTCTACTACAACATCCACATCTTCATCATTAATCACTTCATGATAATCCTGCGTATAAATAATACCATCAGGAAGGTTTACATCCTCAAGTGCACAACCGTACTTAACGACTACTTCTTCCCCAATTGTTTTTTCTAGTCTTTCTTTTTCTTTTGTAAGAATATCTACAGTTCCGAAACCAACAGTTCCTAGACCAATAACACCAATAATCATTTAAATTCCTCCCCGATAGTATTAGAATTGTATAAAATTTACCATATTCATATAATACTGTCAATTATCTATAGGCTAAAATTTGTATAATATGCGATATATACTAAAATATTTAGAAATTAAACAAAAAAGAGGAATTAATCCTCTTTTAAAATGTCTTGAATCGCTTCAGCTAAGCTATCTACTATCTTTTCAGCTTTATCTTTCACATCAAGAGGGGCATAAGTAAAAGTATAACCATGTTTAACACTATCTAATAAAGGAAGATCATTCCATGAATCTCCTATACCATAGACATCATTCTCATCAATATTAAAATAATCTACAACATGTTTAATACCCGTTCCCTTAGAACATCCTACACCACATACATCAACATGATTATTATTCTGGAATGCGGCACATGTATCACTATAATGTGAATTAATATAATCCATGGCCTTCTTTGCATTCTCTAAATCTCCTTCAGGGAAATGGAAAGAGAATGCATCGGCATCTTTAAAAGTTAATTCATTAAGTGTTTCAATAGTCGTTCCCCATCTTATATCAGTAGGGCGATACATATAAATCTCATCCTTATATACTATAGACATATGCACAGAAATGATTTCTGCCACTTCTCTTACTATAGTCATAGGGATTGCTTTCTCAAAAATAACATCACAGTTCTTATTAAAGATCACACCACCACTTAAAGTAATATAGAAATCAAAGTCTATATCAGTTAATGGAAAGTCTCTATTTCCTCCAAAAGGATATTTAATCCCTTCTAACTGTCTTCCTGTACATAATCCAAATAAATGTCCCTGTTTCTGGAATGTACGAATCGCTTCTACATCCTGTTTGTGTACACCATCACTAAAAAATAACGTATTATCAAAATCGCTTGCTAAAATTTTCATCTTTCTCTCTCCTATATATATAAGAATAAGAAAAATAGACAAAAAAAGCCATACCAAAATGAAGTGAAACGCTTACATTAAACAAAGAAGGATATTTGTTTATTGTTGCATTCATATGATAGGTGTATAACTAATGCAGAAAATAGGCACGAAATAAATGACTTATGGTCATATTGCCCATTTCCTAAAAAAGCAATTCATTATGTTCGTTATTTCACAAAATTTGTGTATACGCTTTACATAAATTAAGAGTATAATGAACGTATCAACCAAGATACATATACATTTGATATGTCTGAATATGTCTGTTTGATATAGATGACGGTTTTTTATCACGATGAAGTGTTTTTGGTTGAATTTTAAAATCATTAGGAGTATTATCCTATAGAATCAAAAAGAAGGAGGTATGTGGATTGGATAAAATGATTCTTGATATCATAGCTGTAGACCATAGATGTGCTCAGGCTGTAAAAGATGCCAAAAAGAAGAGACAGGATACAACTGCAGATATGAACAGTAAGAAGAAGGAAATCTACGATTCTTTCGTTAAGGAGTATCAGGTCACACTTGATGCGAAGAAGAAAGAGTTACAGGAAAGAATTGACGCAACAAAGAAGAAGAATGAAGAGGATTATAATTCTTCTGTTGAGAAGATCACCAGCCTTTATGAAGCCCACAAGGAGGAGTGGGTTGCATCTATCGTAGACAGATGTAAAGAGATTTAGAGGTGAGATTATGAGTTTTTCATCTAATGCAGTTCTTGCAAAGGCAAGATCTATGTATGGTAAACATCTCACTCCTGAATGCTATGATGAACTTTTAAAGAAAAGAACTGTCAATGATGTTGTCAGTTACTTAAAGAGTGAAACAGCGTATGGTCCTATTCTTGAAGGTTTGAAAGAAACAAACATTCATAGAGGACAGCTTGAATCACTTCTTGATGAAGAGGAATTCTTACGTGCTATAAGATTGATTCATTATGCACCTAAGGGTGACCAGAAGTTTTATCAGCTAGGTATTATTAGACGTGAAATAGCTGTGCTATTGAGTAAAGTACGTTTATTCAATAGTGATGAAACATTGAATTCCGAATTAGATATACCTTCATACCTACCTCGTTATTCAACGTTTGATCTTTATGGCTTATTAAGTATTGAGGACTATCCATCATTATTAAGATATATGGAGAAAACACGTTATTACCATATATTACAGAAATATATGCCTGTAGATGATGAGAAGATCGATACAAACATGATGGAACTTGATTTCAAACGTGCTTACTATAAGTTATTCGTTGAAACAGTGAAATCTACTTTTAAAGGTAAAAAACAGAAGGATCTACTTACTATGATCTATACTCAGATTGAGTTAGAAAATATTACGAAGATCTATAGATTTAAACGATTCTTTAATTCTAAGCCTGAACAAATCAAGAAACAGCTGATCTTGGATTACTCACGTATTCCACAGTCAGTAATGATGGAATTGATTGAAACAAAAGATGCAGAGGAGTTCTTAAAGAAGCTTGCTTCATCACCTTATAAGTTATATGTGGATGATCAGGAATTCGTTTATATCGAATACTATACAGATAAGATCAAATATAATCTTGCTAAGAGATATATGAGATTTACTACAGATGCTGCCATGGTTTATATGACATATCTGATTGTATTCGAAAACGAAGTTGAAAATCTAAAACATATCATTGAAGGTTTAAGATATGGTGAAGAGGCTGAAAAAATAGCCCAGCTGCTTATCTACTAGGGGGAACAACATGGCAATAGAAGAAATGGAATTGCTGGACATGACCTTTGATAAGAAATACTTAAAAGAGGTTCTATGTCAGTTAAAAGAAACAAAGTATTTTTATCCTCAGCCAGCAACTAAGATTGTAAATAACGTCAAAGATGTATTTACAATGACACCTGATGAGGATTATAAGAACATGCTTGATGAATTAACAGAGCTTGCTGAAAATGTAAAGCTTAATACATCAGGTGTAAAAGAAGGATCTATTCATTTCGCAAAAGAAGATTATCGTAAGGCACTAGATGATGTTCAGAGTGAAGTTAAGCACTATCTTGATATTAAGAATGAGTTCGTGACTGAACGTGGACAGAACCAGGATGCTTATGAAATCCTCAATGGTCTTTCTAATACAGAATTAAATATGGATGAGGTCAAAGAATGTGAATATATGGAAGCAAGAATTGGCCGTATTCCTAGAAGAAACAAAGACAAGCTTGACTATTATAAAGGACAGGCAATCATGTTCTTAGAACTTGGTGAAGATGCGAAAGGTATTTATTGTCTCTATATGACAACTAAGTCTGCTATCTTAAAGGTAGATAACATCTTCCAGTCAGTTGGCTTTGAAGAAATTGAAATTCCTGATTTCGTCCATGGTAAAATGGAAGACGCAAAGAAGGAATTACTTGAAGAAATTGAAAGTATGAATGCTTCAATTCGTAAAGCAGACAGCCGTTTAGAAGGTATTAGAGATGCACATAAAGAAGAATTATTAAAGATGTTTGCAGATTTAACTCTTGCTGCTAGAATTGAAGAATTCAAAGTATTTGTTGTTGATTATCAATCTAAATATGCTATCTATGGATTTGTACCTGTAAGAGTCGCTAAAGATATTAAGAAGGCTTTTGAAAAGTACAACGTAGAATACCAGGACTTGCCTGCACATATTTATGATGATCAGCAGATCATTGCACCAACATTAACTAATAACTATCCATGGGCTAAACCATTTGAAGTCATCTCTAAAGTGAAACAGAGTGATCATGTGGATACAACTTTAGCCACTGCAGTACTATTTATCTTAGTATTTGCACTAATGCTAGGTGATATTGGTTTAGGTGTTGTGCTTGTGTTACTTGGATTACTTATGAGAAAGAAAGAATCAGGAAAGATGATTACTATTCTTGGTATTGCATCTTTCGTTGGTGGCTTAATTTATGGTGATGCTTTCTACTGCATTCATCTTTATCCATCAGTAATCCCTGTTGCAGATGCATTTAGTTATCAGCGCTTCATTAATGCGATTCTCTTACTTGTTGTAGGACAGTTCTGCATTGGTAAAGTAAAAGCTATTTATAACGAACAATCAATGATTAATAAGGTATTCTCTATCAAGGGTGTCGTTGGCATCGTCATGGGACTTGCAGTTGCTGCTTATGTAGCGATTGCTGTTGATACAACTTGGCATGTCTCTTATTTACCATTAGTTGTTGTACTTGTATTAGGCATTGTATTGAACTTCATTAAGAAAGCGCTCGATAAGAAACAATAGAAGGGAGGATACTATGGCTATCTCAAAACTGCAGCTCGTTGAGATAGAATTTCCTGAAACAATGAGTGATGAAGTATTATCTAAACTTGTTGATTCAGAAGAATTTCATCCAGAGCCAGCATCAAAGTTTGTGGATTCAGTCAGAGGTCTAAAAGTCATGAATAAGGATAATCCTTATGCTGATTTATTAGGACGTATGGATGAAGCAGCTGAAAAGTATGGTATTCATATCAATACATCAGAAAAGCCTCAGATCATCAATATTGTAGAAGCAGATGATTATTTCTGCGGATGCCTTGATGAAGCAAACAGAATCTCACGTGTTAAAAATGAATTACAGGTTATGATTGATGAAAACAATCAGGCCAAGAAGTACTTGAAATATATGAAGGATCTCGATATGGACTTCGATGATCTTTTCTCAAGTGAATATATCCAGGTTAGATTTGGTAAGTTACCTACAATGAATCTTGATAAGTTATCTTATTATGATTCACAGGAATTCTTATTTAAATCAATCTATCAGGATGCAAAGACATGTTATTGTTTCTATATAACATCTCCTTCTAATGCACCTGAAATAGATAACATTTTCTCTTCATTATTCTTTGAACGTATTCATATTCCTGAATTCCTTCATGGAACACCAGGTGAATCATTAGAAATCATTGAAGAAGAAAATGCAACTGCAGAAGCCTCTATCAAGAAATGTGATGATAAATTAAAAGATCTATTTAGTAAAAAAGAAAAAGATTTATCAGTCATTTATGCTTCATGTCAGGAACTTAATAAGACAAGTGAAGCACAGAGATATGTCGTAGTATTTGGAAACAATGCTGCTATCTATGGTTTCTGTGATAAACATTATGCACAGTCTTTAAAAGAAGAACTTGAACAGATGGACAAGGTGCATGTTGAAATCAAACCAGCAATGGGAGATTCAAGACTTTATCCACCTACAAAACTCAAGAACAACTGGTTCTCAAGACCATTCAAGATGTTCGTTGAGATGTATGGTGTTCCATCTTATACAGACTTTGACCCAACAAACTTTGTTGCCGTAACATATACATTCTTATTTGGTATGATGTTCGCCGATGTTGGTCAAGGTATCCTGCTTTCAATTATTGGTTTCCTTGCTTATAAATTAAAAGGCATGAAGCTTGGTGAAGTAGGTATGCGTATTGGTATTTCATCTGCAATATTCGGTGTGATCTTTGGTTCAGTATTTGGATCAGAAGAAATCCTCGTTCCATTCTTTGCACCAATGGCATCTGAAAATACGATGACGCTATTAGGTGTTGCAATTGGAGTCGGTGTATGTTTAATCATCATCTCAATCCTATTCAATATCTATTTGAACTTAAAGAAGAAACATTGGGGAGAATTATTATTCTCACAAAATGGTGTGGCTGGTTTAATATTCTATGTTGCTGTATTAGTACTTGCAATGAATATGTTACTTGGCCTTGGCTTAAACATTCCTATGGGTGTTTATGTGACAATCTTTATTGTTGCCCCACTTGTAATGATCTTCTTAAAAGAACCTTTAACTTACAAACTTGAAGGTAAGAAGATGTTCCCACATGGATTTGGTAACTTCTTTACTGAATCATTCTTCGAAATGATTGAAGTATTGTTGACATTTGTTGCCAACACTATGTCATTCCTACGTGTCGGCGGTTTCGTCTTATCACACGCTGGTATGATGCTAGTTGTTTACACATTAGCTGAAATGGTTGGTGGAGCTGGTTATTTCATCGTTCTAGTTATTGGTAACGCATTTGTAATGTGTCTAGAAGGATTAATTGTCGGTATCCAGGTATTACGTCTTGAATTCTATGAATTATTCAGTCGTTACTATGAAGGCAATGGTAAACCATTTGTATCTATGAAAGAAAGTTTAGAATAACGGAGGAAGAAAAAATGACTACTATCTTAACATTCATTATCCCTGCATTAATTGTTGTATTATTATCTTTACCACTAGTAAATGTATTCAAAGGTAAAGTTACTGCTAAGAGCGCTAAAATGCGTCTTGGTACTCATATCTGTGGTTTCTTTGGTGCTATCGCACTTGTATTATTCCTTACATATGCAAATAGTCCAGTATTAGCTGCTGGTGCTGACAAGATGACTGGTTCTATCGCTCAGGGTCTTGGTTTCATCGGTGCTGCTCTTGCAACTGGTTTATCTGCTCTTGGTGCTGGTATTGCCGTAGCTGCTGCTGCTCCTGCTGCAATTGGTGCATTCTCTGAAAATGCTGAAAACTTCGGTAAATCATTGATCTTCGTTGCCTTAGGTGAAGGTGTTGCCATCTACGGTCTATTAATCTCAATCTTAATTATCAACACACTATAGGAGATTACTATGAAGTTCTTTCTGATCAGTGATAATATCGATACCCTCACTGGTCTAAGACTCGTGGGTATTGAAGGCAAGGTTGTTCATACCCGTCATGATTTCTTAAGCTTACTTGAAAATAAGATGAGAGATCCTGAAATCGCAATTATCTTAGTGACTACTAAGTTAATTGAACTTTGTCCTGATATTATCTCAGAAATTAAATTAAAACAGCCAAAGCCTCTTATTACAGAAATCCCTGACCGTCATGGTCACTCTAAGATTGGTGAAGCCATCGATGGTTATGTCTCTGAGGCAATAGGCGTTAAGCTATAGGAGAGTATACAATGGAAGAAAATCAAGAAGTATTTCTCTCAATGAAGAATGAGATTGAAAAACAGTCTCAAAGAGAAGTCGATGCAATCATGGCTGAAGTAAAGAAGATGGAAGAAGAAGCGTATTCTTCTATGCGTGCTGAAGCTAAGAAAGATGCAGATTTAAGACTAAAACAGGAATTAGATGAAATGCAGTCAGAATCAGCTGCAGAAATTTCTGAATCCCATGTTGAGAGACAGAAAAAGCTTATTAATAAACGTGATGAGTATGTAACTACAATCTTCAAGAATGCAAGAGAAGAATTAGTTGCATTTACAAAAACACCTGAATACAAAGAGTTCATGGTCAACAAGGCTAAGAAACTTGCAGGTGATTATATGCCTCATTCAGTTATTTATGTAAAAGAAGAAGACTTAGGTCTTGCTGATGATTTAAAAGCTGCTTATGGTGAAGCTGAAGTGAAAGCTGGAGATATCACTATTGGTGGGTTAATTGTTGAAAACACAGAAAGCTCTATTGTTCATAACGAAACATTAGAATTCGCATTAAAGAATCAGAAAGAATGGTTCAACCAGCATTCTGGTTTAATCATTAATAAATAAAAGAAGGGGGATAAACAAGTTGAAAGAAAATTTAATTTATTCAATCAACGGCCCGGTTGTTAAAGTAAAAGATACAGATGCCTTTTCAATGCTTGAAATGGTGTATGTAGGTAACAGTAAATTAATGGGTGAAGTTATCTCTATTACTAAAGAATTTACTACTATCCAGGTTTATGAAACAACTACAGGTCTTAAACCAGGTGAACCAGTATTCCCAACAGGTCAGCCTATTTCTGTAACACTTGGTCCTGGTATCTTAAGAAATATTTATGATGGTATCGAAAGACCACTAGAAGAAATCGCAAAAGAAAGTGGTGCTTTCATTCCTACAGGTAGTGCTGTAGAACCACTAGATACAAAAAAATTATGGGATGTCACTTTAACTGTTAAAGTAGGAGACCATGTTAAAGGTGGAACTGTATATGCTAAGATTCCTGAAACAGACATGATCGAACATAGATGTATGGTTGTGCCAGGTATGTCAGGTACAGTCACTGAAGTTAAAGAAAATGGTCAGTATACAATCAATGATGTCGTTATGGTCTTCACTGATGATGAAGGTGTCGCTCATGAATGTACATTAACTCAGAGATGGCCAATCAAGACACCTCGTCCAGTTAATAAACGTTTACCTATCAGTATGCCACTAGTTACTGGTCAGCGTGTTATCGATACATTGTTCCCTATCGCAAAAGGTGGAACAGCTGCCATCCCTGGTGGATTCGGTACTGGTAAGACAATGACTCAGCATCAGCTTGCTAAATGGTGTGATGCCGATATTATCGTCTATGTAGGTTGTGGTGAACGTGGTAACGAAATGACTCAGGTTCTTGAAGAATTCCGTGAACTCGTTGACCCTAAGAGTGGTAAGCCATTAGTAGACAGAACTGTCCTAATCGCTAATACATCTAACATGCCAGTTGCTGCCCGTGAAGCATCTATTTATACAGGTGTAACACTTGCTGAATATTATCGTGACATGGGTTACCATGTTGCTATCATGGCTGACTCAACATCTCGTTGGGCTGAAGCCTTAAGAGAAATCTCTGGTCGTCTTGAAGAAATGCCAGCAGAAGAAGGTTTCCCAGCTTACTTACCTTCTAGATTATCTCAGTTCTATGAAAGAGCTGGTTATATGGAGAACTTAAATGACACAAATGGTTCAGTTACAATCATCGGTGCCGTATCTCCACAGGGTTCTGACTTCTCAGAACCAGTCACTCAGAATACTAAACGTTTCGTACGTACATTCTGGGCACTTGATAAAGCATTAGCTTATGCAAGACACTATTTCGCTATCAACTGGAACTTATCTTATTCAGAATATATTCCAGATCTTGAAAGATGGTATTCAAAGAATGTTGATCCTAAATTCATGAGAGATAGACAGGAATTAGCTTCTATTCTTGCAGAAGAAACTAAATTAATGGAAATCGTACAGTTAATGGGTTCTGATGTCTTACCAGATGATCAGAAGCTTGTTATTGAAGTAGCCAGAGTAGTTCGTGTAGGTTACTTACAGCAGAACGCTTTCCATAAAGATGATACTTATGTACCTCTTGAAAAACAGCTTAAGATGATGGAAGTAATTCTTTACTTAAATAACCGTTGTCAGCAGGTTGTTGCTCAGGGTAAACCTATTCGTACAATCATTGAAACAGGTATCTTTGATGAAGTCGTTAAGATGAAATATGATGTACCTAATAATGATTTAAGTAAATTTGATTACTATTATAAGAAGATTGATGCAATTTGTGCATCTATTGACTAAGGAGGGGTAACATGGCACTTCAATATGTAGGTTTAAGTGAAATTAATGGACCACTCGTCGTATTAGATCACGTTAAAGATGCATCTTATGATGAAATGGTTGAACTACAGTTAAAAGATGGTTCAACACGTTCTGGTCGTATTGTAGAAATTGAAGGTGAAAGAGTTGTTGTTCAGGTATTTGAAGGAACAAACGCTTTATCACTTGCGAATACTAAGACAAGACTATTAGGTCATCCAATGGAATTACCATTATCAATGGAAATGCTTGGCCGTGTCTTCTCTGGTGCTGGTAGACCAATTGATGGTCTAGGAGACATCTATGCTGAAAAGAGTGCTGATATCAATGGTCAGCCTCTTAACCCAGTTTCTCGTGTATACCCAAGAAACTATATCAACACAGGTATTTCTTCTATTGACTGTCTAATGACTCTAATCAGAGGTCAGAAATTACCAATCTTCTCAGGTTCTGGTTTACCTCATAACCAGTTAGCTGTACAGATTGTTAAACAGGCTAAGATTGCAGATGAAGCAGGACAAGGCTTCGCTGTTGTCTTTGCTGCAATGGGTGTTACAAATGACGTAGCCAACTACTTCAGAAGATCATTCGAAGAAGCAGGGGTTATGCAGAGAGTTGTTATGTTCATGAACTTATCTAATGACCCAATCATCGAACGTATCTTAACACCTCGTTGTGCATTAACTGCTGCTGAATATCTTGCATTTGAACATGATATGCATGTTCTTGTAATCTATACTGATGTCACTTCTTATTGTGAAGCATTACGTGAATTCTCTTCAAGTAAAGGTGAAATTCCAGGTCGTAAAGGTTACCCAGGTTATCTTTATTCTGACCTTGCTTCATTATATGAAAGAGCTGGTATTGCCCAGGGTGCAAAAGGTTCTGTTACACAGATTCCAATCCTTACAATGCCTAACAACGATATCACACATCCAGTTCCTGACTTAACTGGTTACATCACTGAAGGACAGATTACTCTTGATCCAGAATTAAATGCGACTGGTATTTATCCACCAGTTGGTGTTCTTCCATCACTTTCAAGACTTATGAAGGATGGTATCGGTGAAGGCTTCACAAGAGCTGACCACCAGGATGTTGCCAACCAGTTATTTGCATGTTATGCCCATGTACAAGATGTTAAGTCATTAACATCAGTTATCGGTGAAGATGAATTATCAGAAGCTGATAAGAAATATATGGAATTTGGTCGTCTTTTCGAGCAGCACTTCCTTAATCAGGGATTCGATACAAACAGATCTATCGAAGAAACCCTAGACCTTGGATGGTTACTATTATCAGTTCTTCCAAAGAATACATTGGACCGTATTGATAATGCTGTTGTAGATAAATTCTATGATCATGAAAAAGCAGTCAAAGAATTTGATTTACACGAAGATGTAGTCATCAAAGAATTGAAAGACGCTGTAACTAATGGCTAATCAGGTTGTCCCTACTAAAGGGAATTTGATGGCAACCAAGAAGTCTCTTGAGCTTGCTAGACTTGGTTATGACCTGCTCGATAAGAAAAGAAATGTCTTAATTAAAGAAATGATGTCATTACTTGATGATGTAAAAGAAATCCGTGATGACATCACTGATTCTTATGATCGTGCTTATGCAGCATTACGTGAAGCAAATGAATCTTTAGGTATTATTTCTGATGTAGTAGAAGGTGTACCTATTGATGATGGTATTAGTGTTAAGTATCGTTCAGTCATGGGTGTAGAATTACCTAAGATTGAATATGAGAAAACACCATTAAGAGTTGGTTATGGTTTTGAACGTGCCAATTCTAAGGTAGACTATGCTTATATCTGTTTCTATCATGTAAAAGAAATGACAGTAAAGCTTGCAGAAGTAGAAAACTCTGTATATCGTCTAGCGAATAATATTCGTAAGACACAAAAGCGTGCTAACGCATTACAGAATATCTCTATCCCTCGTTTTGAAGCCACTGTAAAGATGATTACAGAAGCCTTGGATGAAAAGGACAGAGAAGAATTCTCAAGACAGAAAGTTATTAAAGCACAAAAGAATAGACAAGAAGCTGCAAAAAGAAAGGCATAACTGGTACCTCGGTACCAGTTTTTTTATGCACTAAAAAAGGATTGACCATTAAGTCAATCCCAATGGAGTCAACTTAAGAGGTTGGCTCTTTTTTATTGCTGTTTTCCCTACTATAAGTGTATATTTGTACAAATGTAGTTAAGAATATAATACAGATATTCTATATATAGCGCTATAATAATAGTATAATGTAGTTAAGAAAGAAGGCGATTATATGTTTGTTAGAGCTGTAAAAAATAATAAAGGTAAGAAAAATACCTACTTCTGCTCACTTGTTGAGTCATATCGTGACGAATCCGGTGTCCCTAAACACCGTGTCCTTATCAACTTTGGACAGGTTGATGAGGAAGCTGTCCCTTATTTGAAGGCTGCTTTCGCTAAAAAGAAGCCTCGTCTTGTTTATGATGATGAATGATGTAGTTAAGTCTTCTGAATTATCTGATCTTTTCTGTAACTTCAATACTTTAATACATTCTGCCAGGGTCAATATGCTCTGCAGAAAGAAAAAGTGCGATTTCACTCGCAACAGAAATATGAACTTCTATTCTATTATCTACTATTTCATTTTCAGAAACAGAACTACCACTAATGCTGAACTTACACATTTCTACTCTTCTATAGATAGATTTGAAAAGAGAATCAGTAAGCAGGCACTGAATAAAGCTATAAGAAAGCTCAACCCTAATGTCTTCACATATCTTATTAATCAGTTCGCATCTATCTATTATTCAACTTCACTTCCTAAAAAATACAGAGATCATCTTCTTATTGCAGAAGACGGTACCTATATGGAGATTCCCTATAATATACTTAATATCAATGAATTTCAGTTTGCACTTGGGAGTCATGTGCGTGATATGTTTGATGTGAAGAAAATCCAGTCAAAGGCGGGAGGACTATATGATGTTACTAATGGACTGTTTATAGACTTTTCATTGAGGCAGGCACCTTATTCAGAGACACCTCTAGCCTTCGCACATCTTTACAGGACAAAGAAGATGCTGGAAAATCAAAAAGTCATTTATCTGGCTGACAGATATTATGGATCAGCTGAAATCATATCTCATCTGGAATGGCTGGGATACAATTATGTCATTAGAGGGAAATCAAACTTCTATAAGAAGCAGGTTGCAAGCATGGAATCGGATGATGAATGGATTGAGGTTGAAATTGATGAAAAATGGCTTAAAAGATTTCGATTTTCTTCAGAAGCCAAGAAACTGAGAAAAGAAAATCCGACCCTTAGGATCAGAGTCATTAAAAGAGAGTATCGATATACTGATAATAAGAATAAGGAACACTGTGAAAACCTGATATATTTCACTAATCTTAGCAGTGAAAGCTTCACAACTAATGATGTCATGGAAATCTACTCAAGAAGATGGGATATAGAAGTATCGTATAAGACAATGAAGACATCGCAGGAAGTTGAGAGACATATAAGCAGTGATGGAGATGTTGCAAGAAATGATATATATGCCAAGGTTCTGTTTCATAATATAGCTGGTGTCATAAGAAAGGAAATGAATCAGGTATTAAAGAATAGACATGTACCAGATACTAAAGAATATGTAACGAACATAACGCAGCTTCACTCCATTATTCATGATACGAATTTTCTATACTGCTTCATGTTCGAATTGAAGGAAAGAATCAAAGAGAAGATAGATAATATCACGAAGCACCTGAACAAAATAAAAGTGCCCGTCCGTCCAAACAGGCACTTCCAACGCTGGGGTAGAATCATGAAAAGTCCGCCATCATATCGCTTTAGACTTGATGGAAGGAACAATCCGAAATACAGACGATACCAGTCTGCTCTCATGACCGTAGCCCCGTAGTTAAGAATATACATATATTCTAACACACAATTTTTAAAAATGGGCCGATTTTTTATGGGGATCTATGCGCTTTTTTTGGAAGTTGAAATCCTAACTCAAATTAATCCTCACATTTTTCTATGAAACTAAAAAAAGCATCAACTTTATGGATGTTAAAATCCTTAAGTTGATGCCATTGGGATTGACCGTTAAGTCAATCCTTATATATTAGCTTCTCATTGCACCATCTACAGAAAGGATTTCTCCTGTGACATAAGAGGCTAAATCACTTGCTAGATAGAGGAATGCATTCGCAATATCTTCTGCTTCACCAATACGACGTAAAGGAATCATATTGATCATTGGCTGAATGACTTCATCTGGAAGTGCAGCCACCATATCAGTCTTAGTAATACCAGGAGCCACTGCATTCACGCGGATATTAGATGGACCAAGTTCTCTTGCAAGAGACCATGTTAATCCGTTTACAGCATATTTACTTGTTGGATAAGCCACACCACCTGGCTGGCCGCTAATGCTGACCATAGAGCTTGTATTAAGAATTACGCCTCCACCTTGTTCTTTCATGATGGCAACAGTAGGCATAATACCATTCATCACTGCATTCACGTTAAGCTTCATGACTTTATCAAAGCCTTCAGCTGTATAGTTATCAATAGGAGTACTATCAGAAATACCTGCATTATTCACTAAGATATCAATTCTTCCATAAGTATCCTTGATCTTATTGATTTCTTCCTTTACAGCATCTGCATTGCATAAATCTGGATAAGCACCTTCTACAACCCATTCAGGGTTTTCTTCTTTTAAAGAAGCCAATGCTTTATCTACTGTTTCTTTTCTAGAACCAAATAATACAACCTTAGCTCCATTTTCTAAGAACTTCTTAACAGTTGCATAACCAATACCACGTGTACCACCAGTTACAACTGCCACTTTATCTTTTAATAATTCCATGTTTTCAATCCTCCTTATTCAAGATCTAATCTCTTCTTTAATTCATTACTAATATCATATGCACTGAATTTCATTGGAATTTCATAATCTTCATCAGCACTATGCTGTGGATTCCATACCTGTGCATAGAATGGGTTTTCTTTAGCCATCTTTGGATAAGCCCAAGACTTCTTCATACATTCTGGACACCAATGTCCACCCTGAAGTACAGCATTCACAGACATCTTAAATGTATGTCCTTCTGCACACTTCCAAGTCACTGGAGTATAAATATCTTCTGTATGATCTTCTTCATAACTTCCACCACGGAATTCTGCAGCCTTCTGTAAATCATTTACATCAAGGTTTTCAATTCCCTTTGCTTCATCATAACCATGATCAAGAGGTCTTTCAGGTTCTTCTGCTGGATGATAAAGTTCAAATGGTTTCGCATTCTGTTTGTTTTCTAATGAACCAAAGAATGCTTTAATCCAATCCATTTCCATATTTTCTTCCATCCAGATAGTACCTGTTTCCTTTGCCGCAATTTCCTTATTATGAGCATGCATTGCTTCAGCAGTAGGCATCATTGCAGCAATCATAGGGTTAGCCATCATTCTTTCCATTTCATTCTTTACAGCACCCCAATATATCTTTGCAGGCATCTGACGGAAATGAAGCTGTTCTTCTAACTTATCAGAATCTAAGAAATACTGACCATGGAAGTTGAACTTGGCTACATCTCGTGGATCATAAACATCTTCATACTTAATTCCCATAGGTTCTAATGAAAGTCCAGCTAATTCCCAAGTAGCCATACGGAAGTCCTTGCCAGAACTTAAGTTATATGCTTTACGCCAGAAGCTTTCATCCACCCAGTCTTCACATAAATTAGCCATACAGATACCAGAATCAATCGCAGTACTCCATTCTAGTACGTTATTGGCTGGCTGATGGAATACGATAGGTTCTTCTCCTGCACCTTCAGCACTTGGATGCTGTCCTGTCTGACGGATAGATACCCAATGTTTTAATCCACTTTCATAAACAGCTAATTCTGAGAATACCTTAGATAATGCATAGTAGTCATGAATAGAAGGGTTCATAGGGTCACCGATTCTACCAAACTGAACAGGATCTAATCTACTTCCTGTCATAGCGACAGTACCTACATAGGCAAAGTGTACTTTATCTGGATCTGGCTGTTCTTTAATTGCCTTGATGATATTTAATGTAGATCCAATGTTTGTATATAATGTCTTTTCCGGATATTTATCGGCAGCTGGAGAAACCATAGCACCAATATGAAGAACATAATCAGCACCATCAACACACTTCTTAATAGTGTCATAATCTGCCATATCGCCCCATACAACTTCTAGTGAAGGACACATATATTTCTTTAATAGCTTATGGTTCTTTTCAGAAGGTCTTGCAAGAATTCTAGTCTTGAAACGATTATTTCTTGAAAGTAACTGTTTCATTGTTTCCTGACCCATAATACCTGTTGCACCAGTCACAAATACAACCTTCTTAGGCTTGCTTGCATATTTATGTTCTTCTTCTTTATCGAAGTTAATCGCTGCATCAAATGCTTCTCTTACCGCATTAAGTGCACGTCTTGCCATACCCGTATCACCAATTTCATAGTAGCCGATTGCATGTTTATAGCACATGTCTTCTAATGCACTGCCATCACGTTTTCTTGCACCAACAGCCATAACAGCATAGTCACATGGGAATTCTACCTTTTCACCATCTTTTTCACCAATAACCTTACCATCCTGGATTTCAGTGACTTTTACTTCAGTCACAGGAGTAATACCATCAATATACATCTGTTCAGTGACACAGATCTTTCTTGTACTTCCCATGTCAGCACAAACTTCTTTCATCATTTCAAGAACAGTGACTTTAGATCCTCTTTCTGATAAATATTCAGCCACTTCCATACCAACGAGTCCTCCACCGATGACTACTACATTACCTTCAGCATGGGCATGACCATCTAATACTGCATGAGAATCTACGACGAAATCTTTATCATTGCCTGGAATTGGAGGAACAATAGGTGCTGCCCCAATCGCATTGATAAATGTATGAGGGTTGATTTCTTCAATCATTTCAGGAGTGACTTTTGTATTTAAACGAATATCCACGCCTAAACGTTTAGCTTTGTTTGCCATAGACATAGCAGCGGCTTTCATTTCTTCTTTTCTAGGTGCCTGACCTGCAGTTAAGAACTGACCACCTAAAGTATCAGTTGCTTCACAAAGAATAGGGTTATGACCTCTCTTCTTTAAGATAATTGCGGCTTCAAGACCACCAATACCACCACCTGCGATTAATACAGTTTCAGGTTTCTTGGCAGGAACAAGTTCACATTCTTTTTCTCTTCCTACTGCTGGATTACGAAGACAAGTAATACATGGAGAATCTGTGTCTGCAAATCCATCATAACATCCCTGGTTACATCCCACACATAAGTCAATGTTTTCAACATCTCCAGCTTTAGCCTTATTACAGAATTCAGGATCAACAATCTGTCCACGACCGATGACAACCATGTCTACTTTATCATCATCTAAGATCTTTTCAGCAAGTTGAGGCGTATTGATTCTACCAACACCAATAGTCAACATCCCTGTTTCTTTACGAATCTTTGCGGCATTATCAATATTAAATGCTTTTGGAATATCAACAGGAGGTACTTCATACTTTAATCCTGCAGAGATGATATTACCTCTAGATACATCAAGTACATCTACACCTGCATCCTTTGCAAGCTTACAGAATGCAATAACATCTTCAATAGTTAAACCATTTTCTAAATAGTCATCATGCGCATCAATTCTCATAAATAATGGCATATCTTCTGGCATATTCTCACGAATCGCACGAATACATTCCAATGGGAATCTGCTTCTATTTTCAAAACTTCCTCCATATTCATCTGTTCTATGGTTAATTCCACCAGATAAGAATGAATGAGGCAAGTAGTTATGTGCACAATGGAATTCAATACAGTCAAATCCTGCATCTACAGCACGTTTTGCTGCTTTACCATAACATGCAACAACTTCCTTGATCTGATCTACAGTAATACCAGGAAGAGTGATACCAGGACCCATAGGCATATCACTCGCCATTAAGATCTGTGCTGTCTGGTCCATACCAACAGCCATACTTCCCTGCCATAACTGGATACCTGCTTTACCACCTGCTGCATGAATCGCATCAGTCAATGTCTTTAAACCTGGTACATATTCATCTTCACTAATAGATAAGAAACCTCTAGGGGCACTTGGTGTATGTACAGAACATACTTCTACCATATTTAAACCGCATCCACCTTGCACGCGTGCTACATGATAGTTAATCAACTGTTCTGTTACATAACTTGCTTTTCCAGAGAACTTTGTTCCCATTGCAGGAAGCATCACTCTGTTTTTTAGTTCCATCCCACGAATTGTGATAGGACTGAATAATTTTTCAAACATATACTTTTCTCCTTTTTATGAATTCATTTCTTGAATAATCATACAATCTACAGTTAGTGGAAAGTCAATGTTAAAATATTCACAAAAATTCAGCTCTTTTTATTCAAAATTCTACTTTTTTATAGATTTTTATGTAAGAAAAACCTATACTAAATGCATAAAAGCGTACACTAGGTGTACACTTTGAAAGGGGACGCTTATGAGAATACAGGAAGTAGTAAAACGTACAAATCTTCAGAAACGTACAATCTATTATTATATAAAGGAAAAACTAGTGATACCTTCTACAACTCTAGAAAATGGTTACCATGATTTCTCAGAAGAAGATGTCTCACGTTTGATTATTATCCGTAAACTACGTGATGCAGGTCTTCCTCTTGCAGATATCCGTTCTATTCTTTCTAATCCTAGAACCGCACCTTATTATCTTCATAAGCAGCTTCATAGCCTTCAGACACAATTATTGACTATTGAAGAAACAATAAAGAATTTAGATACATTTTCTACTTCATTGACAGTCTGCCATTCATTAGATCAGCTTTCAAAAGAACTAGCACATGTAGAATTTAAACCAGATACTCATAAATACAATGCCCAATATACATCACGTGATGCAAGACTTATTGCCCGTTATCTTTGGCAGTCTTTTATTGAAGTCCCTATGACAGAATATCGTCAATTCCTTTGGCAGAAGATCATGCAGACAACTCTAGAACATATAGATACTGACTTAAAGGTCATGACACAGTATTTACAAGCTCTCTCTCCAGAACAATTAGACACAGCCAATGTGAATCAATATTTACGTAACCAGAAAATTATCGCATTAACACCTGAAGACTATCCTGATTATGTAGAAGAACTCAAGAAATCACTTCTCCTATTTGCGACAGATGAAACACAGAAGAAGAAATGGCAATTAGTGTATCGTCCATTGATTTTACCAACAACACTTTTTGCGTATACTACTAGTCCATTATTTCTAGAATTTCATCCTGATTATAAGAAGTATTATGATAATATTCATGCCTGCTGTATGATGTTGAAAGATTATCTAGATAGTAAAGAAGGAGAAAAGTTTAAACAGCTTCTGATCTCTGTTTTTCAAGAAAGCTATGACTTTGAAGAGAGTGGTTATGGAGAACTTGAAATTGCAGCAACATTCCACTATAGCGTCTATAATGCGATGTCTATTAAAGAGATAGAAGCCTTTTTACTAGCAAATAATTTATAAAGAGTAAGGAAATAACCGCTTTGTGCAGTATATATAAGTAGAGCACAAAGTGAGGTGAATGAAATTATGAGATTTGTGAAGAAATTGAAAAATATGATATCAAGTTGGTTGAATCGTTTGCTGTACAAAGCTATAATGAGTTTGAAAATTATGGATCATTTAAATTTTCAGATGGAGGGATACAGCATGACAGCAAAGATAGAAATTGTGGATAAACCAATAAAAGCAGATATCACTGATGTAGCCGATTGGTTCTTGTTAAAAGGAAACATGTCAAACAAAAAGATTCAGAAGCTTTGTTATTATGCTGAGGCATGGAGTCTAACTCTTTTAGATCAGCATATAGCTGATCACTCTGAATTTGAAGCATGGGTACATGGTCCAGTGAATCGTACTTTATATCAAACTTTTAAAGGTTATGGATGGCATGAATTGAAAATTACTAATTGCGAAGAAGTCATGGCTCGAATGGAAAATCTATTTACTCCAGAGCAGGTTGAAGTATTAGAAGCAGTTTGGGATACTTACGGAGAGTATGGGGCTGATCAATTAGAAGCTTTAACGCATACAGAACGTCCATGGTTAGAACAAAGAGAAGGCTTGGGAAAATTTGAAAGTAGCCATAGTGTTATTTCTTCTACTACTATGAAGGAATATTATAAATCTATTGAAGTGAATTAAATGGGTAAGAGAAAATTAACTGATATTAGCAAAATTAAAGATGAAAAGGTTGTTTTGACAAATCGATTGGCTAATCCAAAGAATCATCCGGAAATTAATTTTAAATATTTATGGAAATGCAATGTATGTTGTTTTAACGGCTTAAGTAAGTATAATAGCAAACACAAAGAAGAAAAAGTGTTTGATAAATTACAGCAATTTTTGTTTGAAGTGGATCAATGTTCTAGTTTAGAAGAAGTTATCACTCAATATACATCTTCAAAAGGAAGTAAAGTGGATTTATCGAATGTTTTTGTAAAAAGGATTAAAGATAAGTTTAAAAAAGCTTATCCACAAGAAAAAGCATTATTGGAATCTGATATAATCCATATGCATTTAAAAAGAAATGGAAAAGAGAAGTTTGTGTTATTTGGGGTGGATTGTGGCAGTGTATTTTATGTGCTTGCATTCGATCCAGGACATGATTTTGATAAACGAGTCTAACTCACTGGGTTAGGCTTTTTTTACGTGAAATTAACGATTCTTTTACAGGTTATGAAAAAAAGCCTTCTTTTAACTATATGCCGTTATAATAAATTCCGTTGGAGGGAACATTATGAAAAAGAACAGTTATATCTTTCATGCTGGTACATCATTTTTCTTTTATTTCGCATTTGCCTGTTACAATGCAATGCTTGCTTTATATTTAAGTGATATTCACTTTAATGCTCAACAGATATCACTTATTACTTCATCAGCACCACTATTCTCAATCTTTGCTCAGCCTTATCTAGGAACATTGGCAGACCGCTTCCGTTCACCTAGAAAGGTCTCTTTAGTGGCTTTATTTATTACAGTAGTAATGAATATCATCTTTATATTCTCACATCAATTAATTATTCTATTAATCTCAAGTGCTTCAATTCTTGCCCTATTTAATGCAGTCACACCTTTAACTGACAGAATTGGTGTTTCTTCACCTTATGACTTTGGTAAGATCAGATTATGGGGTTCTGTTGGTTATGCTATTAGTGCTCAGCTATGTGGGTTAGTTTATGATGCGATTGCACCCGTTTCTATCTTCATCATCTTCCTCTTTGGTACATTAACAGCTCTTATTTGTATCCTAAGAGTCAATGATCCAAAAGTAGTACAGACAGAAACAAAAGTAGAATATAGCTCTAAAGAAGCCTATAAGAGCCTCTTTAAGAATAAACAGTATATTATATTCCTATTAATCTCTTTCTTCTTCTGGGGCGCTTGTACAGCCAATTTTACATATATCTCTGTATTCATTAAATCAGTAGGTGGTACAGCATCCATGGTCGGTACTTATCAATTATTCGCAACATTATTTGAAGTACCTGCTATTCTTGCGACTGACTTTATTATTAAGAAGTTCTCTTATAAACATATCATGATCTTTGCATGTATCATGTCCATCGTTAACTTTGTCTGGTATGCGACATTACCAAATCCAAACCTCATCGTAGCTGTATTTGTATTCAAGGGATTATCTACTATTCTCTTTACTATGATCACAGTAAGATTAATTATGGAAATCGTAGAAGATAAGTATGTCTCTACAGCTTTTGGCTTACAGGCAACAGTTGGTAGAGGAATAGGGGCTGCAGTTGTACAGTTAATCGGTGGTAGACTCATTGATAGCTTTTCTACAATGAGACCATTCTATTTGTTTTTATCTGTATTAATTGTAACCGCTTTAGTTTTATCCTTAACTTTTAAAGAAAAAAGTGCTTAGAATCATAATTCTTACAACATTATTAAATAATTCTTAATCCAAAAAGAGTTGATATATTCAACTCTTTTTTAAACTTCTTAAAATTTTCTTAAGAAAGTTCTTTATTTTTTTGTACAGAGTGATATAATTGTTTATGTCGAAAAGAAAGGGAGTGGATTACATGGATAAGAAGACTAAAGAAGTTGTAGATTTCATGGTAGATCGTATTAAAACTCAGAAGACAATGTTTATTCCAGTAGTCGCTATTTCAGCTTTCGCATTAGTTGGTTATGCAGCAGCTGATAGAACAGCGCCTGTTGTTCATTCAAATAAACTAGTAGTACCTTATGGTACAGAATTAAAAGCAAGTGACTTCACTGTATCAGATAATAGAGATACAGTAAGTGTTATTAAAACAGAAATTAATGATCATGCTTATCAGAAAGATCAGCTTGGTACTTATAAAGTTAATGTAATTGTAAAGGATGCATTCAACAATAAAACAACTAAAGAAGTAGAAGTTAAGGTTGTTGATAGTGAAGCACCTGCATTACAGTCAGTAAATAATGATGGTTATGTTATTGATGTTGAAGCTAACAGCAACAATGATTTAAAACAGTACATCAAAGCAACTGATAATGTAGATGGTGATGTATCTGATTTCATTACTTTTGATCATAACTTAGATACAACAGTTCTTGGTGAACAGGTCATCCATGCAACTGTTGAAGATAATGCTGGTAACAAAGCAGAAAAAGACTTTACATTCAATGTAGGTGATACAACTGCTCCAGAAATGAACTTAAAGACTGGTGATATTACTGTTAACTACGGTGATGCATTTGATATCAATAACTTCGTTGAAGTAAAGGATAACTATGATGTTAATCCTACAGTGACTGTAGAAGGAACTGTAGATACTAAGAATCTGACTACAGTACAGCCAATCAAAGTAACTGCAACAGATAGTTCAGGAAACAAGACTTCAAATGATTATGAAGTAAAAGTTGCAGATAAGGCTGGACCAGTGATCACATTAAAGAGTGATAATGTTGATGTAAAATATGGTACTTCATTTGACCCTAAGTCTAACTTAGCATCAGCTATCGATAACTTAGATGGTGATGTAACAGGTAAGGTTGAAGTATCTGGTAATGTAAATACTGCAAAATCTGGTTCTTATCGTGTTTACTACAGAGTAACAGATAATGCTGGAAATAGATCTGAAACAAGTGCAAAGATTAATGTATCTGCTGCACCAGTATCTGCTGCACCAGTTGTAAAGATCAGAAACAACAGAGGCAACAGAGGTACAGGTTATAATTTCGGTGGTCTTGGTGGAGGTGCTGCACAGGGCGGTATCGTTGGAACTGCACGTTCAAGACTTGGCTGCTCATATCGTATGGGTGCTTCTGGACCAACAGTATTTGACTGCTCAGGATTCACTTCTTGGGTTTACAGCAAGAATGGTAAATCATTACCAAGAACTGCTGCAGGTCAGTATAGTGGAACATCAAGAGTATCTAAATCAGGCTTAACTGCTGGTGACTTAGTATTCTTCGCTGGTACTTATAAAGCAGGTATCTCACATGTAGGTATCTATATTGGTGGCGGACAGTTCGTTCATGCTGCTAACTCTAAGACTGGTGTAGTTGTTTCATCACTTAATAGTGGATATTATGCATCACACTATGCAGGTGCAGGTAGAAGATAAGAAGGTTCAAGAACCTTCTTTTTTTATGTATTGATGATAAGTATGGAGAACTTCTATTGTGATAAAGTGTGATAGTATTTCTTGATATGTGATAGATGTATCTAATTCATTGATCAAATCATCTATAGATGTTTGATATAGGAATATGTCTAGTTCTGGAAGAATGAGCTTTAGGATGGACACAATTTCTATAATTGTTAAAGAATTAAAGAAAGTGATATATTCTTTTTCTGTTAGGATATCCTGCTCTAAGAAATCTATAAGATCATAGATGCTTAATTGTCTTAATAATGTGATATCTCTGGAAGATTCAAATTGATTAATGATTTCATAGAAATCAGCACCCTCATGACTAAAAGCTATTTGATAACAATCCTCTGGATAAATAATAGGAATCTTATCAAAAGATGCAATAATGTTTTCTTTGAATAAATCAATCATAGGATATTTGAGAGAGTCTAGGATAACATTTATATTATCTACTTCTATTTTATCTTGAATAATTAATCCTGGAGAATTGTAAATAGAGATATGGGCGATACATTGGTGTACCACTAATTCAAAGAAATTGATCTGCAGGTCATATACAGATGTCTTAATAGTCTTTGCATAGTCTTCAATAAATGATTCTAAATCATCAAATAGACTACAGAAATAGTTTTCTTCACTTAATCTCTTTAAATAATAAAGTACTAAATCAGTCCCTCTTAAATGATACATATCATGATAAAGAGGGATACCATCAATAAGAGGATAATCTAGATCTACAGAAATATCACAATAATGAAATAATGCATCCTCACCTGTTACAGAATGAATAAAGAAAGGAATTTGTTTTTCTAAAACATTCAGATACTTTTCGTTATTAAAGGGAAGTATTTGGATACTCTTATAAATTCTTTGCATTTCTTTGATATCAGATTGGATGGATTGAATACCCTCTTCTAATGTTTCTCCATGTTCTAAAATATAATCTATAGTATCTAGAATATGCTGGAAGTCCTCTAAGCTGATTGATGTACTCTGGTTATGGTTATAGCGGGATACAAGTTCTTTGATTAGAAAAGAATCATAATTCTTTTCTGTATCTAATAGTTTCAGTTCGATAAGTTCCACCTTCTTTCAGTAATATTTCTATAACTCGATTGACTGATTGGTATTCATAAAGCATATTTCTAATATGTTCATCACTGGTAGTACTGCTCATCTTGCTTCTGATGATATAAAACATTGTGATGATGTTCTTAAGATGAGTAAGAGAAGAATAGCTAAGAAAAGGTTCAGTTATAAAAATAATTTTATATGGATCAGTTTCTATCCAATGTAGATTTCTACATACCTTAATTAGATGTTCAGTAAGAATCATTTTCTCTTTTTTACTCAATGTACGATGTTCAATAATTTGATTCATAGGCACCTCCCGCTATTCTTAATATCATATATTCTAAAAAAGAACAAGAATTGAAAAAATGCCGAAAATATGGTAATATAAGGGCAGAAAAAAAGTCATACACATTGTGTATGACTCATTTTTTTATCCGTTTAATGAATAGCCCTGTGAGTAGTAAACAACTACTGGCATACCAGTCGTAATTGTATTATACATAGTGCCTGCAAAACCTACAGGTAAATTAACACAACCATGAGAACCACCATTAACATAAAGGTTACCACCGAATTTGTTTCTCCAGTCTGCATCATGGAATCCAATTCCTCTATTGAATGGCATCCAATAACTTACAGGAGATTCATAAGGATACTTACCTGTTACAGGATCCTTAGTACCTCTTAATACTCTATTACGTTCTTTAGAATAAATATAATAAGTACCAGCAGGAGTATAACGATCACTTGTCATCTTGCCTGATACACAATCAGACTGAAGTACACACTGACCATTCTTATAAATCCATAAATGCTGACGTGATAAATCTACTTCAATATAATTTCCACCAAGACCATTATTCTCAGTAGATACTTCTTTAGCACTATATACAGGTGCTCTCTTAACAGCCTTACCTGTACCTAATTCTTCTTTAATCTTTGCGATTTCTTCTGACTGGTTCATACGATATCCGTAATTACCACCACTTACACTTCTTGTGCCTAATCCTGTTGCATTAAATGTACGTGACTTACCAGCGGTATTTGCTTTTGAAGCAAGTGTATAAACAAAGCTTCTCATACGCTTATTCCAGATTTCATCATTATAGCTATATGTTCCATCTTCGTTCTTCACAAGCCATGTTAACAACTTTTCATGATTTAAGACTTCTGTTTGGTTATTAGGTAGTTCATAAGTTATAGAAGTCTTTAAATACTTATTCAAAGTTGCCGCTTCATTCTTAACAGTTTCAGTAGTCTTATCAGGAGACTTATATGCATCCTTTACTTTAGAGATGTTTAAGTTCTCTTTCTGAAGACTCACTGCTTTATTCACTGCTTCATAAACAGTTTCTTTATTTAAAGTATGCCCTGCTTTTTCTTTTACAACAGTAAAAGTCTGATTTTCATACTTCATACGTGCATCTGTAGGTGCTACCTGGTTTTCATCCTTTAACTGCTTCTTTTCATAAAGAACAGTCTTTAACTTCTTTTCATCATAAGAAGCCTTAGTCTGAATAGTCTTCTTATTACCTTTATGGTTGAATAAGTAGTTCTTGAACCATTCACCTGCATTCTGTTTCTTTAATAATGCTTCTACCTGTCCATCAGGCACATAACTCATATCGATTTCATTCGCTGAAATAGTATCAGTTGTTTTGTTTCTGAATGTCATTGTTAGAGTGTAGTTCTTCTGATTTTCAGCAATCTTCTTTTCAGCATCTTCAGCACTTAACTTACCTACATTTACATTATTGATGTATGTAGATGGTAAGAATCGATCACGATAAGCTGTACCCATATGATTAATATAGAGGAATACTGATAATCCAAGAATTATCAAAATAGATACAATAATCGCGATAATCTTTCTTTTTTTCTGTGTATCTGTCATGTTATCTTTCTCTCCCTTATACTACCCTTCCTAATTCCATGATTATAACAAACATTTGTAAAAAGGTAAATCAAGATTTGTGAAATGACTTAAAAATACACAACTCCTCAATTGTAAAATGAAACTGGAATTAAGGAATTGGGATAAAGGGGCATGCCC
>ERZ1026844.235-NODE-235-length-45033-cov-13.565988_pt1 | contig 45033 bp, 45 predicted proteins | sample MGYA00380152_ERZ1026844 | MGnify/ENA primary metagenome ERZ1026844 (study PRJEB33269, sample SAMEA4719788) | human gut metagenome | biome: human-associated habitat; feature: organic feature; material: feces | place: Cameroon | collected 2013-10 ... | reverse complement strand
GTCTTATGTGCGCCGCCAGCGTTTATCCTGAGCCAGGATCAAACTCTCATATTAATGGTATTTATATTTCTCTCAATTTCTTAAGAGTTATAAATCTTAATTGATTTGAGTTTTAGCTCATTAATTTGTTTTTTATGGTAGTACAAATAACTACCGCTATTGGTCTTTTTTCAAAGGTTATTGTTTACTTTTCAATGTGCTCTTCGTTAACATGTTCTTTGTTTACATGTAACGTTTTTTATTATACCTCTTTAACTTCTGATTGTCAATACATTTTTTAAAATTTTCAAATATTTTTTCACCTTGTTTTAGGTGCAAAATAAAAAACTAGTAATCGCTGTTTTTTGATTTAAATTGCTTTTTCTTTACTAATTTTATATATTAAAAATATATATGATTTTCAGTTGTTTCTCAGTACTTTTATATAATACCATAAGAATTATTTAAAGTCAATACTTTTTTGTCGAAATTTTGAAAATTTTTTCATATTTTTTTTAAACTCAAAATTTATACCTTTTTATACATCCACCAATATTGTATCTTCTCCAATACAATGGATCTTTTCCCAAGGTATTATTATATCATTCTTGTTTGAAAACATGCTTGCAAATTTATTTTCTCCCGGAACAATTATCGAAGTAATCGAGCCCGTTTGTAAATCCGCGCATACATCTTGGACGTATCCCATTCTTTTTCCATTATTGATATTAATAACTTCTTTATGTTTAAAGTCTAATCCCTTCCCATCCATTTGCATTTCCTTCCCTTTTCATTTTCTTCTATATAATATATGTAACCAACAAAAAAATAATGACTATCACTAGTCACTATTTATATATTCTTTTTATTCTATCTATTGCACTTTTTTCAAGTCTTGATACTTGTGCTTGCGAGATTCCTATTTCTTCTGCAACCTCCATTTGAGTTCTACCTTCAAAGAATCTTTTGCTTATAATTAATTTTTCTTTATCTCTCAACTTTTTCATTGCTTCTTTTATAGTTATGTTTTCCGCCCACATCTCATCACTATTCTTTTTATCTTTTATCTGGTCCATTACAAAAATCTTTTCCGTGTCGTCCCCATATACTGGTTCTTGTAAAGATATCGGATCTTGAATTGCATCTAAACAAAAAGCGATTTCTTCTTTTTCAACTCCAAGTTCTCTTGCTATTTCTTCCGTGTTTGCTTCTCTTTGTTCCTCTTTTTGAATCCTTTCTCGTATAGCAAGAACTTTGTATGCCAAGTCTCTCACTGACCTACTTACTCTAACCATATTGTTATCTCTTAAATATCTTCTTATTTCTCCTATTATCATCGGTACTGCATATGTTGAAAATTGTACATTTTGGCTTAAGTCGAAATTGTCCATTGCTTTAATTAATCCTATGCACCCAATTTGAAATAAATCGTCTAGGTTTTCTCCTCTTCCATAAAATCTTTTTATAACGCTTAATACTAATTTTAAATTGCCATTGACAAATTCTTCTCTTGCTTTTTGATCTCCATTTTTTATTCTTTTTAAAAGTTCAGTTTTTTCTTCGTTTGATAGCACAGGCAATTTTGCGGTGTTCACACCACATATTTCTACCTTGTTTACCAAAATAAAACCTCCTTTGGAACTTAATGCTAATTACATTATTTCCAAAAATGGAGGTTCTATACTGTTTTATCCTGTTTTGCTCATTATTTCTTTTTTCATTTTGCTTATTATTTTCTTTTCTAATCTTGATATATAGCTTTGCGATATTCCCATCATGTCCGCTACTTCTTTTTGTGTTTTTTCATTTCCGGTAATAAATCCAAATCGTAATTCCATGATGTTCTTTTCTCTTGTATTTAGTTTTTCTATTGCAGATTTTAATAGTTTTTTATCTACCTCATCCTCCAGTCCCCTTGATACACTATCATTATCAGTACCTAATATATCAGATAATAATAGTTCATTTCCATCTCCATCTTGGTTTAACGGTTCATCTATTGAGATTTCTCCTCTTATTTTATTGCTTCTTCTTAAATACATAAGAATTTCATTTTCTATGCATCGCGACGCATATGTGGCAAGTTTGATGTTTTTGCTTGTATCGTATGTATTAATTGCTTTCATTAGTCCAATTGTTCCTATTGATATCAAATCTTCTATACCTGTTCCTGTATTTTCAAACTTTTTGGCTATGTATACAACTAGTCTTAAATTTCTTTCCACTAGTAGTTGTCGTGTTTCTTTATCTCCTTGCGCCAACTTTTTTAGAGCTTTTGCTTCTTCTTCCGCATTTAAAGGTGGAGGTAATGTTTGACTTCCTCCTATATAAAATATAGGCATGTTTTCAATTTCGTTATTCTTTAAATATTTAGCATATATTATGCTCGCACTATTTTTTAATATTTGTAATAGGTTCATTTTCCTGTTCTCCTTCCAATAAATTAAGTCCTATTAGTGCATTATATTTATTGTCTTTTGTGAGTTTCTTTTCATATATTCCCGCAATTATATTTTCTTTTTCTAATCTTATATCTTCTGTATTAATTTTTATTTTATCCAATCTTATTCCTATTAGCATTCCATTCTCTTTTCCTAAAGACATAAATGGCACCATTCTTATTTTAGATAAATATTCTTGCATTTCATTTCTTTCTTGGTCATCACCTCCCACCATCCTTTCTATATAATTCAGAACTTCTTCTGGTATTATCTTGCTTAATATTGCCTTTTCTACTACAATTACAGGCTTCTGGCTTATCGGTTCTTTTAACATATTTCCCGAATCCAGTAACGCTCTTGCTTTTGTCATTTTATTTTTGTTGTATAATTCTATTTCTATAAAAGTGTTTTTGTTATTTAATTTGCTTTTATTAATTTTGAATGCTATTTGTGTTATGATAAAAGCTATAATTCCAGCTATCAACCCAACTTTGATTGGATATATTCCGACAAATACTCCATTCTTCATTTCTACATTTTCTGGTTTTAGAAAGTATATTAAAGCAAATGTGCATCCGCCAAATATAAATGATACCAAGTAAAATATCAATATTTGTTTTAAAAGTTGTTTTATATTAGGCGGCGCAAAGGCTATGTAGGCCATGACCACCGATAAAGTAATCTTTGCTAGTAAGTTTGTATAAATTGATAATATGTTCAAGTATATAATTATGGCATATATACTTCCCAACAAGCTTGATAGAATCATTCTTATTTGTGGATGTTTGGTTTTTGGCTTTATTATTACATATGTTGCAAATAGTATAATGTAGTTCATCAATAAATTTTCGCATAAGATTATATCTAAGTATATGGTCAATTTATTTCATCCTTTTCTTAATTAATTTGCACTTATTATTATACTTTGTATTTTTTTAAAATGCTGTCGTATTATGAACGCGAAAAAAAGAAATAATCTACATTATTGCGATTATTTCTTCTTTTTTACTTATATTTTTTCATTATTTTCCTTTATTTTTTCTTAAAAAGGTTGGAATGTCTAAATCTCCATTTGAATTTGTTGATTCTACTGATGAACTAGTCATTGGCTTTGGTGACCAAGATTTGCTTGTTATATCACTTAGGCTTGGAACTTTGTCATCTTCTTTTTCAAATCCTGTTGCTATAACTGTGATTACTATATCTTCATCTAGGCTTTCATCAATTACAGCACCAAATATAATGTTAGCTTCTGGATCTACACTTCTTTGTACTAATTCAGCTGCTGTGTTTACTTCGTGTAGTCCTAAATTGCTTCCACCTGTAATGTTTATTATTACTCCTCTAGCTCCTTCTATTGAAGTCTCTAGTAGTGGACTTTGGATAGCTTGTTTTGCTGCGTCTTCTGCTCTGTTTTCTCCAGATGCTCTACCAATTCCCATGTGAGCCATTCCTGTGTTAAGCATTATTGTTTTTACATCTGCAAAGTCTAGGTTTACAAGTCCTGGTATTGCAATTAAGTCTGATATACCTTGTACACCTTGTCTTAGTACGTCATCAGCCATTTTAAAAGCTTCTACTATTGATGTTTTTCTATCTATTATTTGTAGTAGTTTGTCGTTTGGTATAACAACTAGTGTGTCTACTTTTCCTTTTAAGCTTTCGATTCCTCTATCAGCTTGTGTTAATCTTTTCTTTCCTTCAAATGTAAATGGTTTTGTAACAACACCTATTGTTAGTATTCCCATTTCTTTTGCGCAAGATGCAACTATTGGTGCAGCTCCTGTTCCTGTTCCTCCGCCCATTCCGGCAGTTACGAATACCATGTCTGCTCCTCTTAAAGCTTCTGTTATTTCAGCTTTGCTTTCTTCAGCTGCTTGAGCTCCAATGTCAGGATTTGCTCCAGCTCCTAATCCTCTTGTTATTTTTTCTCCTATTTGAATTTTTGATGCAGCTTTTGATAGAAGTAATGCTTGTCTATCTGTGTTTACAGCTATAAATTCTACTCCTTTTATTCCAGAATCAACCATTCTGTTTACTGCATTTGTTCCAGCTCCTCCAACTCCTATTACTTTTATTGTTGCTGTTCCGTCTAACATTGTGTTTTCATCTACGCTATCCATCATCATAAAGTTTATTCCTCCCTATTTTTTATTGTTTGATTTTTTATTTCTTATGTTTTATGAATAGAAAAATTCTTTTATTCTATCTATTACTTTTGTGAAAAAGTTTTCATTAGAATTTGAGTCTATGCTACTTGATACACTTTTTGCAAATGGTCTTGCAGCTATATATCTTACTAATGAATATGCTGTTCTATATTCAGGTCTTACAGTACTGATTAATCTTCCTGTTGCGAATTTCACTGGTATGTTTAGAATTACTTTTCCTGCCACATCGCTTTTGCTTATGTTGGTAATTCCTTGACCTGTTAATATTACATTATTTATTCTAGGTTTTATTCCTTGGTTTGTTATGTCTCTATTTATTAGTGTAAATATTTCTTCGATTCTTGCTTCTATTATTTCTATTAGCTCTGAACTTTTAATAACTTTATTTTTTGAGTCTTCTACCGAATTCAAAACAATTTCGTTGTCATTATCTATGTATGATTTCATTGCTAATCCATATTGTCTTTTTAATTTTTCAGCTTCCGTATCAGAAATATTTAATACCATTTGGATATCTTTTGTTATATTGTCTCCTCCTAGTGGTATTGTGTTTGTATATTTGAAGGCTGTTCCCTCAAATACTCCTATTTCTGTATTTCCGGCTCCTATATCTATTATCATTACATTATCATTTAATTCGTTATTGTCTAATATTAAATTTCTTTCTGCTAGTGTTACTGGTATTATTCCGTCTATGTCTATGTCTGCTTTTTTACATATATTAGATAATTGTTTGATATAGTCTTTGTCTCCTAATATAACTTGTGCATTTATTGTGAATTCTGATACTAGGTTTCCTACTGGATCTTCAACTATTCTTCCATCATCTAATATAAATTTATCAGTTACTATATCGATTATACTTTGTCCTTCTGGTACATCGATATCTCTTACTTGAAGTAATGCAGAAGATACGTCTTTTGCAGATACTCCTGAAAATTTATCTTTTATATTTTTTGTAATACTATTTTGTACTATTGTTACATATTTTCCTGATATTGTTAAGTAAGCAGAGTTGATTTTGATTTCAGCTTCTTTTTCTGCATCTTGTATTGATTTTATGATAGCATTGGCTATTTCATCTTCATCTATTATCTTTGTTTTTTTAATACCTTTACACTTATGTTCAACCGTATAGACAAGTTCTATTTGGTTAAAATTGTTGACTTCTCCTACAACTAAGCTAACCTTCGAGGATCCAATGTCTATACCCACAATTATATCACCGATTGCCAAAACTAACTCCTCCATTTTTATTGCTTTTTATTTTAGATAAGAATATTATATTTTGCAAAAAAAGTCAATAGTTTTGTCATAATTTTGTAATATTTTTGTAACAAAATTTCCAAAACTATTGTATTTTGTTTTTTTATTATTTTTTATGTATTATTGTGTCACTTTTTCTGTATTCTCATCTGCTTTATTTTTTCCTTTTTTGTCTTCCATTTTTTTCATAAATTTATCAACATAGTATCTACGTATGATAGCTAAGTTGGTAAATATTCTTCCTACAAATACTACTATTGCTGCAAGATATATGTCCACATTTAACTTTTGTCCTAATATTGTAAGTAGTATTGCAAGTATAGCATTTCCAAAGAATCCTGTTATGAATATTGTTAGGTTAAAGTTCTTTTTTAATGTTGCTAATATTCCTCCAAATACTGAGTCCAATGCAGCTATTATTGCTATGGCTAGATATCCTGAATAAGTGTATGACACCATTGGTGCAAATAGTCCTATTAATGCTCCTATTACGCATCCTAATATTATTGCTACTAATATCATTCTCCTGCAACCTCCTTCATATATTTTATATCTATGTTTTCTGAATATTTTGGTATTTTTATGTTTCTTTGTTTTTCTAGTGTTACAGTTTTTCCACTGTTCTTGTAACTGTCTATAAATCCACTGTTTTTCATACATAATGTACTTGTTAAGTATGTTTGATTTCCTATTGCTTTTACGACATAAGGTGAAATCAATCTTTGTCTTGGTTTTATTAATATATATGAATCTATATCAACAATGTCTGTCATACTTAAAATTCTTACACCATTTATTGATATTGCTTCTGCCCCTGCAAATCTTAGTTCATTAATTAACTCTACTAAATCATCTGCTTGTATTTGTCTTTCTTGGTTGTCTGTAAGTGTTACAACAACACCTTCTCCTACTACATTGGTTGTTCCTAGTAATAGGTTTGATTTTTTCAATTCTTCATCCAATAGTTCAGAGGCTTCACCATTTGATTCTATTTTTGCATTGTATTCTTCAATTTTAGAGTTGGTCTCTGTAAGTTTTTCATTGACCTCTTCATATTTGCTTTTCCATGTTGATATTTGCTCTCTTAATTCCGCTTCTCTCATATTTTCAATGTCTGTTTCATTTACTTGTTCAACTGTCTTGAATTGTATGCACATTACGCTCACTAGCAAAATGCACATTATTAGTATGCTGATTGACATTGTTATTGTTCCTTTATCAAATTTCATTTTCAAGTTTTATCACCTCTTATTCTGCATATTGAATATATTTTGAATTTATTACTCCAGTATATTTTTTTATTGTTACATTATTTGATTGTTTGATTGATGTTGGTGTATAGCTATTATAGTATTCTACTGTTCCGCCTGGTCTTGAAAGTGCCGAATTCATGAATGACGCATTTCCTATTGCTTTGATTATAAATGGTGAGCTTATTTTTTCTCCGTTTACACTTATTACATTTCCATCACATGTAATTGAAGAAGTTGACACTAATCTTTGGTCATTTATTGATATTGCTTCTGCTCCCGCATTTTTTAATTCATTCACTATTTTTAGAAGATAGCCATAATGAACTAAGTAGTAACTAGGATCTATTATAGTGCTGTCTGTCGAAACATTGTTGTTATCTTTTATTGTTACTATAATTCCTTCTCCTGTTACGTCTGTTAATCCTAAAAGTATGTTGTTTTTCTTTAATTGTTCTTCTTTTTCAGCTGAGCCATCCGTGTTTTCACTTGCAGTTTGTCTTACACTTTCTAGCTTTTTTTCTGCTGATTGTAGAGTTGCATATGTGCTATCATATCTTTCTTTCCATTTTAGCACTTGGTTTCTCAAATCGTTATTTGAGAAAGATGGCGAAACTAATTTATTTGCATTATTAGCTGCTTTTATTTGAATTACGATTGTCATTGTTAATATTAAACACATTATTCCTAATGTTATTGCTATTTGCTTTTTGTTCAATTTTCTCACTCCTTGTTAAATACTTTCTCTAAAATAAGGCTTACGTGTGTTTATATTCATGTTTATGAATATTTCTCCTTCTATGTCTTTTTCATTTTCTAATATGCTCATTAGTGACGACATTCTTGTTTCTAAATAACTGCAATCTCCTAAATATACAGTCTTTTTCTCTTGTTCTAGTCTTAATGTATAATTGTCCGAATTACTAATATCTATTGTTGTTATCAAATTTTCTATGTTATGTGTTTTAGCAACTGCCATTATTTTTATGACTGTTCCCAATTTTTCCAAGTCGTCTTTATTTAGCCTATTTCCAGGTTTATAATTTTCTTTTGATGTTGTTGTTCCTAAAATTGTTGGAATATCTTTTTTTATGCTTGATATTTCTAACATATAACCTTGGTTGCTTAAATAAACATATCCATTGCCATATTCTAACATAAAACTTGGCTTTCTTTCTTTAACTTGAATTTCTATTGTGTTTGGCAATTTTTTATGTATTGCAACTTCATTTATGTAAGCATTTTCTTTTATTCTGTCTATTGTTTTTAATTTCATCACTTTGAACATATTTTCTTCTGTTTTGATTCCAGAAATACTTATTATTTCTTCTGATGATAATATTGTATTTCCTACTACTTGAATGTTTTTTATATTAAATAGTGGAGATAACATTGCTGCTATAATCGCTATTAATACTAATATTGATATTATCAACACTTTTATTTTCTTGCTCTTTGGCTTTGCGTTGTTTGGTTTTGTGTTTTTTATTTCTTTTGTCTTTTTGCTTTTAGGTATTATTTCCTTTGGTATTATTGTTGTTTTTGCCTTTTTTTCTTTTTTGTTGTGTATATCTTTTTTGTCAGGAAGCCTTGTTACACCTATGATTATTTCATCTTCATATTTTTTCTTTTTTTCAGCTTGTCCACTTTGCTCAGCTTTTGAAGCAGATTTTTTATCTGCTTTCTTCTTTTTTATCTTTTTTTCTTTTTTTGATTCATAATCAAAGTCATACAAATTTTTAGTAGTTTTCTTTGGTTTTTTGTTCATTTAATCACCTTCTTCTATTTGTATATTTGCTCCTAATTTATTAAGTTTTTTGTCTAAGTTTTCATACCCTCTTAATATATATTCTATATTTGTAACTTTTGTCCTTCCTTTTGCTTGTAATCCTGCTAAAACTGTTGCAACTCCGCCTCTCAAATCTGTACATTTTACACTTGCAGCAGATAATTTTCTTACACCTGTTATTATTGCAACATTTCCTTCTTGTTTGTTTTTTGCTCCCATTCTTTGCAATTCTGATAGATATTTAAATCTATTTTCAAATATGTTTTCTGTTATTACTGATGTTCCCTTTGCTACTGATAATACGCTTCCAAATATTGATTGCATATCTGTTGGGAACCCTGGATACGGCATTGTCTTTATTTCTACCGCCTTTAATCTTTGCGGTGCCTTTAGTTCGACTTTATCTTTGTCTACTGTTATTTTGCATCCAGCTTCTTCTAACTTTGACATTATTGGTACTAGCTGTTCTGGCATTGCATTTTTTATTGTTACTCTTCCTCCTGTAATTGCTCCTGCACACAAAAATGTTCCCGCTTCTATCCTGTCAGGCATTACTCTATATTGTACTTCTTGAAGTTTCTTAACTCCTTCTATCTCTATTACATTTGTGCCTTCTCCTGTAATTTTTGCTCCCATTTTATTTAGCATTTTTACTAAGTCTACTATTTCTGGTTCTCTTGCTGCATTTGTGATTACTGTTTTTCCTTCTGCTAACACAGATGCCAGAATAATATTTTCTGTTGCTCCTACGCTTGGAAAATCTAAGTCTATATTTGCACCTACTATTTTATCACAACTACACTTAATAAATCCATATTCTTCGTCAATATTTATTCCTAATTTTTTAAATGCTTTTAAATGTAAATCTATCGGTCTGGCTCCAATATCGCATCCACCCGGATATGAGAATGTTACTTCTTTGAACCTGCTAAGTATTGCTCCTGCAAGTATTACTGTTGATCTCATTTCTCGCATTAGATGTTCTGGTATTTCTTTCTTTTTTATGTATCTTGAATCTATCTCTATTTTATCATTATTCTTACTTACTTTGCAACCTATATATTTCAATATTTTTAATGTTATTTGCATATCATGGATGTTTGGCACATTGTAGATCTTGCTTTTTTTGCCATTTAGTATTGTTGCTGCAATTATTGGTAATGATGCGTTTTTAGAACCTGATATTTTTACTTCACCTTCAAGCTTTTTTCCACCTTCTATTATGTAATAACTCATATATATCCTTCCTCTCTAAAGTTTTATTTTTATTGATTATGTTATATACTATGTTTTTTACATAAAAAAAGTGAGGAGAACCTTCATGTTCTCCTTATGGATTTATTTTTTATTTCAAGTCGTTTTTTATTTTAGCTTCTATTCTTCTTCTTTCTTCTGGTGTTGTCCAGTATTTTTTGTATATTACTGCTAAAAGGGCTCGTGTTTCTTCTAATAGATTTGAATTATCTATATCGCCATTAAAGTCAAATTCATAATCATCATCTTTTTTGTCTATTATTGCACGCATGACTTCTTTTGGTATTTTTGATAAGTCTTCTGACGAGATGTTTTTTAATATTTCATATAATTCCTTATATGCTTTTGGATAATTATCTTCCATTTTTCTCCTCTTTTCTAATAACTATATTTCTAGTTCTTTCTCTTGTATTTCTCTTACAGTGTCTCGTTCTAGTCTGCTTTCTGCCTCTACAATTTTTCTTGCTGGTACAGCATTTTCTCCAGTATATAGAGATTGTCCTATTTTTCCAATGTCTATTGAATGTTTAGCCGTTTTCGCTCTTATTTCTGACAATATTATTCCATTTTCTTCAAGCATTGCCATATTTGTGTGATATCTTTCTCTGTATATTTCTCTATCTTCTTCTGGTATTGCAAGTTCTAGCAATCCTTCTAACTTTTCTTCCTGTGTTGCTGTCGGATTTTTTATTTTTTGAAATTGTTGAGCATAAGCTCTTTCTTCTGGTGTTCTTATTGCTTTTTCTTTTATCCTTCTTAATTTTTCTGCCGCGTTCATTATTCCTGCAAATAGGTTTATATTTTCTATCCATACATCTGGGTCTAGTGTTCCATTTGATAGTCTGAATTCTATTGTTTCTTTTATTCTGTGAGTATAGTTCTTAAAATTGATACTAGAATATCTATCTTTTTGTATGTCTATTATTCCCATTAGTAAATCCCATTCTCTAGTTCTGTCATCTACATATATTTGTTGTTTCTTCAACGCATTTTCTACTTTTCCCGAAAGTGGTACAGCATGTTTTTCTACCGCACCCACTCTCGTTATTTCTCCAGCTTTATTACTAATTGCAAATAATATTTCTTCTGTATTGCACCAAAGTTCTAATAAATTTATATATGATTGTGCTGTTGTTAAAAATTTATCTCCTATGTGAATATGGCCACCGCATTTTTCGTTTATTTGTGCACCCATAGTTCTTAACACATTGCATACAAAATATATTTGATGGCTATCATTTTCGCTTCCTGTTAATATTGGAGAAGTGTATTCTGCTCCATTTTCTACACTTTCTTCTTCTTTTGCCTTCCACCTTTTAAATAGGTTTGGATTTACCTCTAAGTTTGCTGCTTCGATTTCAACTCCAACAGTCATTCCTTCAGGAATTTTTATTCTTTTTGCTTCTTGTTTATTTTCTGCTATTAGTTGTTGTACTAAGTCATCATTTCCATATTCAAGTGCTAAAACTAATCTTTCTTGTTTTGCTAACCCTAGTTCTGGATTCGTCATATATTCTTGTATGGTTTTTTCGTCTCTTGTTGTTTTTATTAGCTTAACTTTGCTTGAAGATTCTAATCCTATCTCATCGTCCTTCAAACATTCTCTTATAAATGATGGAGTTTCTATTGCTTGTATAAGTTCTACTTTTTGTTCTTGATTTAGATTTATTTCTTTATCCTTCAAACATGCTCTTGTAAATTCTGGATCATTTATGTATTCTATGACAGCTTTTTGTTGGTATGAGATAAGTCCTTTTGTCTTCACACATTCTTTTGCAAGTTCCTTGTCTCCAATTACCTCTATTATTGCTACTTTATGGTCGCTCATTGCAACATCATCTAAGAAGCTTCTAAGTATTGATTTATCTTTAATACTTTGTAAAACCCTTTTTACGTCTTGTGGGTACATTAGCTGTGGAGTTTTTAGGCATCTTTTTATAAGTTCCAAGTCGTTTTTTTCGATTACTATATTTGCTCTTACATGTGAATCTATTTGAAGTTCTCTTGCATTTAGACAAACTATTATAGAATCTATATCAGCCAAAGATTTTATCAGTTCAGCCTTTTCTCTGGTCATGAAAGTTCCACGTCTGCCAAACAACATGTTTAGGGTAAATTCTTCATCTCTTACTAATTTTATTATTTTTACTCTATCAATACTCAAAATAGGGGTGTCTGGATTTTCTGCACATTTGCGCATAAATTCTCTATTTCCCGTTACTGTTATTATTTGTGTTATTACTTCTGATGGCATTCTTAGTTCTTTTGCCCTTTTTATTAAGTTTGGTGCTTCTTCTACACTAATTCCTCTTTCTTGAATTTTTTTATTAATTTCTTCTACTGTCATTTTTTCCCTTTCTAAATCAGTTTTCTTAATTAAAAACTTCCTTTATATTATCTCACAAATTGGCATATTTTTCAACTTTTTCGGCAATAAAAATAGAATCTAAAAAATTTCTAGATTCTATACGTTGATTTCTTTAAATCGTTTGTTACCATATTTCTTTAGTTTTTTCCATAGTGCAAGTACAACTATTGCTAACACTATTAATTCTATAAGTACAAATAAATTTGTGTTTGGCGTTTGAGCCTCTGCCACCATTAGTACAGCAAACGCTAGCCCTAATATCATTCCACTAAACACTGCTATGGTTGTGCTCATGCTTTGTTTTACAACTTCTGTGTCTGATGATGCATTCATTTTTGGATATTTTAGATTTGTAAATAATCCAATTATTGCTATAAGTATTGGCATTAATATTGATATTGCCAGAATAAATAGTATATCTATTATTTCAACTTGAAATGCTATAAAAAATATTAAATCACTTATCAATATAACTGGCATTGTGATTATACAACTCATTAAGATTTTAGATAATAGTATTGTGTCAACAGATGTTGGTAAGCTTTTTGTTATGTTGAAACTCTTTCCTTCTAGCGATATTGAAGATGATGTTATTGATGTCATACACGCTGTATATGTAACCAAGCAGAAGAATATTTTTGGCATTATTGGAATTATATCAAAGCCCATTCCTTCTCCTTCTGTTATTGTGTTTATCACTCCATTTATGTTCACACTCATCGCTATCGTTATTATCAATAATAAAATTAAACCAAACGACGTATTAAAAATGTACACTGTTGAGGAAAAATATCTTTTTAATTCCTTTGATACCAATGCTGATAATTTGCTTTTTACTTTCACTTTGCTTTCTATGTTTTTTATCTTTTTGCTTTTGCCTTTTTCTGATGATTTAGATATTATTCCAAAATAAAATTTACTTGCAATCATAATAAAAATCACTAATGGCACTATATTTACTGCTATCAATATTAGTAAAGTTATTAAATCAAAGTTTTGTATTAAGTCTATGTATGCACCTGCTGGGTAATACACCTTTTTGATGACTGCATTTATGCTTTCCGCATTGTTTATAATATTTTCTAGAATTCCTTGTGTGTTTAAGGAAATATAAAATATTCCAAAGAATATTATCATTGTAAACACTGTTTGTACTATTTTTTTAGCTTTAAATTTTACAGATACCGCTTTTATTATATATCCAATTATTGAACTTATTACTGTTGGAATTATCGGTAGTAAAAATGTCATTAATATTGATATTAGATAAAAACTTATTCCTGGATGTTCATAATATATGTACACAATATATGCAGGTATCATAAATAATGCGTTATATAAGAATTGAAATGATAGCAGTTTAAATATTCTTACAAACAGTATTTTTGATTTCTCTATTGGTAATGCGAATAACAAATCATTGTCTTTTGCGTCAAATAGTATTCCTTGCGATTTGTATATTCCTTCTACTAATGTAAGTATTGTTGTTAATATTATAAATAGTGTTAGCATTATGTATGTTAGATTTACTTTTGAAAATTCTGATGCGAACATCACAGCATAGACTCCCACTGCAAACATTACTATTAGCGAAAGTATAATTGGAAATATTATTTGCTTTGCTTTTGAGTCGCTGGCCTTTGTCTTATATTTAAACATATCCATATCTTGCGACATGGCTGCTTTTAGTAAACGTATTAACTTCTTCATAGCTTATTCCTTTCTAGAATCTTTTTCATCTAGTTCTAAGAATACTTGCTCCAAAGATTCGTCTCCTTTAATTTCACTCATCTTTCCTACTTTTACTATTTTGCCTTGTTTTATAATTGCAACTCTACTACATAATTTTTCTGCTACTTCTAGTATGTGTGTTGAGAAAAATATTGTTTTGCCTTCTTTGCACATTTGTTTCATAATTTCTTTCATATCGAATACTGCTTTTGGATCTAATCCTACAAATGGTTCATCCATTATTAATATTTTTGGATTATGTGCAAGTGCTGATATTAATGCTACTTTTTGTTTCATTCCATGTGAAAATAAAGATATTTCATCATTTAGGCTATCCGCCATTTCAAACATTTTAGAATATTTTTCTATTCTCTCTTTTCTCTCTGCTTTATCCACCTCATACATATCACATATAAAATTTATGAAATCTATTGCTTTCATATTCTCGTATAAGTCTGGGTTATCTGGTACATACGCCATCTCTTTTTTACATTCTATTGGTTGTTTTTTTATTGATTTTCCGTTGATTAAAATATCTCCTTGTTCAAAGTCTAATATTCCTACTATTGATTTAATGGTTGTTGTTTTGCCAGCTCCATTATGGCCTATGAATGCAAATATTTCTCCATCATTTACAGTAAACGATATATCATCCACTGCCTTTTTTTCTCCATTATAGGTTTTAGTTACATTTTTTATCTCTATCATTAGGTATTCCCCCTCTTTATTCTATGAATATTCTATCGTTCCTTATACTTGTTGTCAATGTGTTTGTAGCAAATTGACATAATATAATTATCGTGATATAATGTTTGTATACTATCCTCGGTATAGGGATAAAAAAATCTATACCTGTAGTTTTTTCAATAACTTTAATAAGGAGGAAAAAACATGTCTATTTGTGAGTGGGAATTTGCTTCCCTGTGTAAGGACCCTGACACTCTTGAGCATCTTGCTCGGACGTCTCAGGAAGAGGAAACTTTGAGTGCCATTGTGGCAAACGAGAACACTGAAAACCAAGTGCTCATGCAGCTGACAGACTGCCGTTTTCCGTCTGTTCGCTCTCAGATCATTTTCCACGATAGTGTCACTCCTGACATTATCGAAAAACTCGCCGAGGATGACTCTTCGGAAGTTTTAGCCTCTCTTGCGATGGCTCTTACCGAGCCTCACTATGAGGACATTTTGGAAAAACTGTCCGAGAATCCGAACCGGATGGTTCAGTACGCTCTGTCCACGAATCCCAAGACGCCGGACATTGCTCTGGCGAACCTGGCTAAGAGTAACTCTCTGGTTATTCTCCTCAACGTTGCCAAGCATCACAACATTGATACCGCAACTCAGGAGAAGCTGTCCCAGAGCCCGATTCATGCGTTGCGCATGGCTATCGCATCGAATCCCGTGACCAAAAAGTACATTCTCATGACTTTGTGCAAGGATCCTGCCAAGGATGTCGCAGCTATGGCTCAGGCTATGCTGGACAAGCAGATTTCCAATTAACCAAACAGACACCCCTGAAGATTTTTCTTCAGGGGTCCTTTTTTATTTTTCTTTATTTCTTGCCTATTATATCTCTATTTTTTTCACTTTTAATGTTTCTTTAAAAAGCTCTTAATTTTTTCGATAACATTCTTTATAAAGCTTTTATTTTTCACAACTGCTAATTCTTGCTCTGGTACATTGTTTTTCTCTATTTTTTGTGTCCTAGTTATATATTTTATATCAGTCTTTTCTCTTATCTGTTGTTGATATTTTTGTTCGTTTTTTTCTATTAGTTTTAAATATTCTTTTTTCTCATTTTCATCTTCGCACCAATAATTTATGTATAGCAAAGCTAACATTGCTAGTGTTTCCTTTTTGATGCTTTGGCTATTTAGCTCTATCTTGCTATCATAATTTGGAATGTATGTATTAGATTTTTCTTTTTCTATAACTTCTAAGAGTTTTTTGGGTATTTTATTTACCTCTTCTGGTTCCATCATTTTTAGTATTTCAGATAATTCTGCATACATTATATTATCATCTGTTTTATTTTCTAACATTTCTTCTCCTTTTATATTTCTCTTTCTTCTGTGCTTTTTTCTTTTTCTTTGTTTGTTGTTCTCTCTAAGGTTTCTCTAGCTTTTACAACTTCTCCTTTTCGTACTTCTCCTATGGCTCCTTTTACGTCTGATATATTTATCATTGGCGCTGGAGGTGGTGGTGCTACTGGAGGAGGTAGAGGCGCTGGAGGTGGTGGTGGCATTTTTGATAGCTTTATAATTTCTTCTTTAGAAGGAGGTGGTGGTAGCACTTCTACTCCTTTTGTTGTTACCTTTGGCCATTCTCCAATGCACCTTGCATCTCTTAGTTCTCCTTCATATAGTATCATTCTTGGGAGTCCTATTTCTTTGCCTACTTTGTCCCATATTTCTCTAATTCTTATTTCTTTATTTCTTTTTTCCTGCCCCTCTTCTGGATTTTTCGCATCTTCTTTGTCTGTTTTAATTCCTTCATTTAATGCAAATACTAATATTTCTTCTCCCATTTTTTTTGCTTCTTCAGGATTTTTTTCTTTGGTATGCTTTATTAGTTCTGTTGCAACATCTGCAAATATGTTTCCGTTAGTTGGAAACAATTTTATATGTTGTTCATATTTGTTGTAGATTTCTTCTAGCGAGATATTCCCTTCTTGCGCTTTTCTTTCTTCTGCCCATTTATCAAAGTCATCTTTTATTTGTTTTATCCCATCATTGTTTTTTTCTCTAACAATTTTTTGCACAGCCTGCTGAATTATTTCGTTTGAACTTATGGCTTTCCTATCAACTATACTTGTTGGATCTAGTCCTTCTTCTTCCATTTTATTTTTTATATATTCTATAACTTCTTTACTTTCAATTGGATATTCTAATGGATTACGTTCTAGTACATCTTTTAATATTTTAGTACTATCCTCTTCACTATTTATTAATCCATTGTCTTTTATTATATGAGATATTGCTATTTCTCGGTTAAATCTTGCATACATAGATTCCTCTGTCTCTTCTTTACTAAGAAAGTGTGGGACATTAGGTATTCCATTTTCTTTTATAATTCTAAGAAAATCATCTGCTCTTTGCTTTTCGACTTCATCTTGGTCACAAAATCCGAAAGCGTTTGTATCTGTTTGCTTATACCCTATTGTGGACAAAAATGCTTTTGCATATCCATTTATTTCCTTGCCTTCACATTCTATTACTGTTGCATTTGGGTTATTTTCTTTTATTTCTTTTCCTTTTCCTTGTGGACACAATATGTACGAATTTGGAGTTATCTCTACACCTCCATTAATTACATACATATCATTTGGTTCACCTTTTAGTCTTTCTTTTGGTATATCTTCCATTGGTATTAGTATAGCATAAGGTCTTCCATCTACATTTAGCCTTCCGATGGTTTGTGTTTACTTCGTTGTTTACACAAAAGTGAACTGTGTTTCTATCACAAGGAATAGTGTATTCATATTTTTTTCCTTGAATTTCTTCGGTTAGTGCAATCCTTGCCCCAGCTTCTTTAGGCGATTTTATTCTATTTTGTGTTGGTTCGTATTCTGTTAAATGCACCAATATAAAATCTTCTATACCTTGAAATCCGCCTTCCCTTTCAGTTATCGCTTTATCCTCTTCTTCTAATACAAACGGAATGTCATGTTCTTCTAGAAATTTTTTAGCCTCTTCAAGGTTAAGTCCTAAGTCGCTTATTGTTTTTGCCTTTTCAGTTTTCTCTATTTTTGTTTTTAACGTTCCCCTTAATTCATAATCATCGTCTTTAACGTTTTCTAATTCCTTTTTTAGAGCATTTAATTGTATTTCTTTTATTTCTTTTATCATTATGTTTTTACTCTCCTTTTTATGGAAGTTAGCTTTTTTATTTTTCTTTAAATATTTCTTTTATTTCTGCCATATGTTCTAATGTTGTTATATATCCTTGGTTATAACAATAATCTATCTTCTTAATATTAAATACATTTGCTTCTGGTAAGTCCAATGTTATTGCATAATCGCTACTTGCTACTTCCGAGGCAGTTCTTTGATCAAATAATAAGTCAACAGATTTTAATGCTACTTCAAATAGATTCTTTGGATCGTAAAATTTCTCTGAACTGAATCTTATTGATAACACCTTGTCTGCTCCTAGTTTTCTTACTTCATTGGTTGGTAAGTTGTCAAATATTCCTCCGTCTACGAATTTATGTCCTTTAAATACTGTTGGAGCAAATACTCCCGGATAGCTTGCACTAGCTCTTACAGCCGTTCCAATTTTAATATCCTGAATGTATTCTACCTGTTTTGTTTCATCTAACGTTTCTTGGTTTGTAAATACATATTTCTTACTTTCTGTTATTTCTGTGGTTGGCATACAGATTGGCATTTTTATATCTTTTATGTTTTTTAAGCCTTTTAATTCAGCACATTCTGCTATCGCTTGTTCAATTCTTTCTCCTGAAAGTAGTCCATAACCCATAAAATTTCTTTTACTCTTTACATTTGACCAGTAATACTTTGGATCTATTTTCATTATGTCTTTTGCAAAATATTTAAATAATCTAAGCATTTCGTCTGTTGAATAATCCATAGCATAGAGTGCAGAAACAATACTTCCTATACTTGTTCCTCCTACACAGTCTATTTCAATTCCATTTTCTTTTAGTGCTTTTATTGCGCCTATATGTCCAGCTCCTTTTATTCCTCCACCTGCTAAAGCTAAACCAATTTTCATAGATTACCTCAATCCTTTCTATTCTAATATTTTACTATCAATTTATCAAATTTAGTTTGTATATATTTTTCTAGCTTTTCCATAAATACATTTGATTCAATTTCTTTTTTTGACACCATATCTAGCCCTTTTTCCCAACTTGCTGTAAGTTTAGGATTTAACATGTCTGGCATCGCATTATATACTATATCATATATTATTTCTCCTTTTTGTGTCGGAGTGATAATCTGAGTTTTGTCATTTATTTGTATATATTGTATTTTTTCTAATTTCTTTATTATTTCAGCTCTTGTTGCACTTGTTCCAATTCCCGCACCTTTTATTTGCTCTCTTAATTCTTCATCTTCTATTAACTTTCCTGCATTCTCCATTGCTAAAATTATAGAACCTGAATTGTATCTTGTAGGCGGATTAGTCTGAGCTTCTTTTGTTTCATAATTTACAACTTCTATTTCCTGTCCTTTTTTTATTTGAGCAAATACTGCTAGATTGTCTTTTTCTTCATTGTTTTCCACTTTTTCTGCAGAATCTGTGGATTCTTTTGGTGTATTTTTATTTTTTAGTACTTCTAAATATCCCTGTTTTAAACAAACTTTTCCACTCGCACTAAATTCCTCCTGATGGTCTTTATTTTCTACTTGAATTGTAACCGATACCTTGTTAAATTCAGCGGGAGGATAGAATATTGCTAAAAATCTTTTCACTATAAGTTTATATACTTCTTTTTGTAAGTCTGGTAATTTCTCATAGTTCTCATATCCTTGTCCTGTTGGAATTATTGCATAATGATCTGTTATTTTACTATCATTTACATATTTAGTTTTTATTAAATTGGTTGAGTATTTTTCATCAACCATCTTCTTTATATAACCTTGGATTTCTTCATTTTTAAATCCTTTAGCTATTCCATTTAAGTTTTTGCTTATTACTTTTGCAACTGCTGTTGATAGCACTCTCGCATCTGTTCTTGGATAAGTAACAAGCTTTTTCTCATATAAATTTTGTATTATCTCTAATGTTTCATCTGGTTTGATTTTAAATCTTTTTGTACACTCATTTTGAATTTCGGCTAGGTTGAATAGTAATGGTGCATTTTCTTTTTGTCTTGACTTCTTTACTTCTTTTACTATTGCCTTTTTGTTGCTTAGCTCTATTATGAAGTTCTTAGCATCTTTTTCTTTTTTAAATCCTGTTTCATTATAAAGTTTCACAGACTCTTTTTGAGAAGAATTTTCTGTGACTTTCCATTCTGCTGTAAAACTGCTGTCTTTTGGTCCAAATTCTCCTACTATTTTATAATATGGAACCTTTACAAAATTTCTTATTTCTCTTTCTCTTGATACTACCATACCTAAAACACAAGTCATTACTCTACCTACCGATATGGAGATTCTATCTTCTTGCAATTTGCTTGCAGCTCTTTTGCCATATATGATTGTTAATAGTCTTGAAAAATTAATTCCTATTAAATAATCTTCCTTTGCTCTTAAATATGCGCTGTCTGCTAAGCTATCATATTCTGTAAGTTCCTTGGCTTCTCTTATTCCCTTTTTTATTTCTTCCTCTGTCTGCGAGTCAATCCAAACCCTTTTCCTGTCTTTTCCTTTCACTCCTATCATTTGTTCTACTAGTCTATATATGTACTCCCCTTCTCTTCCAGAGTCAGTTGCAACATATATTGTAGAAACATCTTCTCTATTTAATAACATTTGTATTGTGTTGAATTGCTTTTGTACATTTGGAATTACTTCATATTTATATTCTCTTGGCATAAATGGTAATGTGTCCAGTCTCCAAAGTTTCATTTTTTCATCATATTTCTCTGGATATGACATTGTTACTAAGTGTCCAACACACCATGTTATTATCCAATTTTCCGCTTCTAAGTAACCGTCTTTTCTAGTCGTATTCACATTCAACACTTTTGCAAATTCTTGTGCTACTGACGGCTTTTCTGTAATTAAAATATTTTTAGACATTTTCCTGCTCTTTCTATATTTCTATTATATCCATCTCTGATGTAAAGTTATTATTTCCATATGCAAATACTAGACGAATCTTTCCATCTTGACCAATAAAGAATGTAGATATATTTTGTATTTGATATATCTCATCATTTAGGTCTCTTGTGTATGTTTGATATCCTGATATTTGAATTTTGTTTGCTTCTTTTATTGATTTTGTTATTTCTGTATTTATCTTTTTTGAGACTTCACTTGTACTAATTTGCTTTTGCGCTAATAGTTCTTCAAATTTGATTTCTCTTCCTGTTTTCAAATCATAATTATATGTTTGCACAATTATTCTTTGCGCACTTGTTCCTTCTTTTAATGTTGATTTTATTATTACTGACAATATATCTCCATTTATATAACCTGTATATGTTATGCTGTATATTGTATAAACTTTTGAATTTTTTAGAATGTCCATTGCTTTGTTTGCAAATATGGTTTGTGTTATTGCATTAAATTCATTTCCAACATCGTTTTTAATGTTGATTACTGGTATATGCATGTCAACTTCATATTTGTCTTCTTTGTTTTCTTCAAGTTCATATGTTGTATATACAATAGGTTTATTTTCTACAAGTTTTGGTATGTTGCTAGTGTCATAGCCATTAAATTCCACGCTATTATTGAATAAATTGTTAAATTCTTTTTTTAGTTCTTCTTGCGTTTTTTCTTCTGTCGTATTAGGATTTTTTGGTGTATTATCATTCTTTTTTAGTGCTATGCTTAATACTATTGCTATTATTATTGCAACTGTGCAAGCTATTGCTATCATTGTAATAATTAGTTTTTTATTCATATATCATTTTCCTTTATTTATCTTTTTTCGTATTATATCACGAGCAATATAAAATTTCAATTAATTTGCGAGTCTATTTTTGGAAATATTTGTCGATGGATTTTACTTGATTTTTGCTGTTTTATATGCTATAATCATAATTGATGGTGCATTATTCTAGTAATGCTTTCTATTATGAGGGTGGGGCTAAAAATCCACTAAAGGGCACATCGTTGAAGTTCCTTGTTTGTGCGCGAAATGCCAGTTTTGCGTGTTTGCAGGGAGTAAGATTCTAGGGAAATGTGTAATGGCATACATATTCCAACCCTATTATCGCGGAGGCTTAAAAAGAACTACATTTTAAGTGTAACCTATGTTTTAATACATAGCGTAGCCTGTCTTGAGTGACAGCATTGGGATTATATTCATCTTTGTATATGAAATTTCTGTTGCAAAAGGGACTAATCTTAGAAAAGTATTTCAAGGAAAACTTCTAGAATGTTTGTTTCATTAGAAGCATAAAATTATAGGGATTAAGGTACGGATTTAAGTGGCAATCTGGCATTCCTGACACCGGAATATTTGCTTTAAAAGGAAACTGCTTTATAGCAATGTAAAGTAGCAAATAGAGAAATTCGGCTAGACCTCAAACCGTAAAATTTACTTATAATTTTACCATCTAAATCATTTTTTTAGAAAGATAGAAATTAATGGATTCAGAAAATAAAGAAGTAAATTCAAAAAAATCAAATAAAGACACAAAAAAGTCTGCTAACAACTCTAATGTAAAATGGATTGTTAGCGTTTTTGTTATGACATTTATTTTGTCAATCGCCTTTTCATTCATATCAACTAATGCAATCAGTAATTTGTCTCTTTTCCCAGCGATTTTAATTTTATTGTTGGTAATTGTTATTGGTATAGTGTTTGATATTATTGCAGTTGCAGTTACTGTTGCAGATGAAGATGAGTTTCACGCTAAGGCTAGTAAAAGAGTTACAGGTGCAAAAACTTCTGTAAAGCTTATTCGTAATTCAGCAAAGGTTGCTAATTTTGGTTCTGATATAGTCGGCGATATTTGTGGAGTTTTAAGTGGTTCAATAAGTGCTTTGATTGCATTAAAGATTGGTTCAATATATAGCTTGTCTGTGGATTTGCAGTTTATCATAAGTGCTCTTGTCGCTTCGGTCACAGTAGGTGGAAAAGCCATTGGTAAAAATATTGCTGCAGAACATTCTACAAAGATTGTTCATGCTGTTGCAAATGTTTTAAATAAATTACATTTAAACAAAAAATAAAATCCAAATTGTTAAACTTTTGTTTAACAATTTGGGTTCTTTTTTTAGTCTGGGTATCTCATGCTTCTGTATTCTATTTTTAGTATCATTTTCCATACAGGATTGTTTAATGGGTATTCTCTATGTAATCCTGATAAATTAAGCTTTTTGCTTCTATTTATTTTATTATCTGTCAAGTTTTGTATGTATCCTTCTTTTCCTAGTGCGTCAAGCTCTTCATTTGTATATAATCCATATGGATATGTAAATACTTTTAGAAGGTTTGGATCTTGTAAGTTGTTTCTTAAATTATCATATGCTTGGTTTGTTTGTTTTACTAAATCTTCAGGCGATACTTCGTTATATTTACAATGTGTTAGTCCGTGAGAATATATAGAAATTAGCCCACTATCATGCATTTCTTTGGCTTGTTCCCATGTGTAATACCCTGGTGTTCCAACACAATCATCTATTACAAAAGACGTCATTGGTATGTTATACTTTTTTGCTATTTTATACGCATTTTCATATATTCCAGTATAGCCATCATCAAAAGTGACTATGTAGCTTCTTTTATATATTGCTTTTTTACCTTCTTTATATTCTACTAGGTCTTGATATGTAATTGGTTTATAGCCTAATCTTGTTAAACCAGTAAGTTGCTTCTCAAAGGTTTCTGTTGTTGTTTGCATATAGTCATATTCTATTTGACTCTTATCATTGACAATGTCATGATATACAAATACTGGTATTTTTAGATTTTTCTCTCCTATGTAGTATGTTTTGTTTACTGTGATTGCCTCATAAGTTATAAGGCTTATGATTAATATTACTATTGCTATCAATATTGATAGTAATATTTTTTTAGTTCTACTCATTTTTTGTGCACTTTGCTCTGCTGTTTTCATTTTTTTGCTTTTCCTCCTCATGTTTATCAGGTTGGAACACGTTGTTTCCAACCTGCACCTTTATGTTTGATTTAGATTACATTGCTATTAATATTAGAAGAACCATTGATATATATAGAAAAGCACATATCGAAAGTCCTATAATTCCTGTAATTAATCCTGCTTTTCCTAGTTTGCTTCCCATTTCTCTTGCTGTTTTTGCTCCAAATACTATTGCTAATATTCCTGTTGGAATGCATATGTACCAAAATAATCCAAAGATTATTGATACTATTCCTAATGTTAATGCTGCAACACTCATTCCTGTTCTACTCTTTTCTTTTACTTCACCAGCCATTTTATTCTCCTCCTTTTATTTCTAACTTTGATATTTCTTCTAGATTGTCTAGTTTATTTACTTTTATCATAGATTCTGATACTGTATACAAATTGTCTTTAATCCATAATCCTCTTAGTAATTTGCTATTATAATAATATGGTTTGTAATTTGTTGTTTTGTCGTGATTAATTATTCCTTTTAAATTGAATCCATCTGTCAAGTTTATATTATAAACAAAATAACCTTCCGATGTGTATTCTTCTTTGTAGTTTTTATAACTATTTACCAAAGTTGCAATATCTTCTCCATTTGATGTACTTATTTCTACATCACTTGGATAGTTGTTTACTGGAATTGCTATTATTCCTTTTTCTTTTGAAAATAATAGTGCTTTGTGATTTGTTAGAACTGCTGATGTTGCTCTTCTATCCCCTATTATTGTTTGTGAAATTTGAATTGGATTATTTACATCTGATACATCAAATAACGCCATTTTCATTCCTGTTATTGTTACTGATGTACTTGTGATTCTTCCATAAATATTTCTATTTACTTTTTCTTCTGTTTGCATTCCTATTCCTATGATATGATTTTCATCATATGGATGTAGATATGTGCTGTATCCTGGAATTTTTAGTTTGCCTAGCACTGTTGGATTTGCTGGATCTTTTAGATCTATTACATACAATGGATCTGTATTTTTGTATGTTACCATGTAAGCTTTTTCTCCGGCAAATCTTGTAGAATACATTTTTTCGCCTTCTGATAGATAATCTGTTTCACCTATTTGTTTTAGCTTATTATCAAACACGGCTACTCTTGATCCTTTTGTTGTATATAGCCCTACTCTTAGATTTCCTTCATATTCATCTAGCGAGAATTGGTTTATTGTTGTTCCTTCTACTTTTACTCTGTTGCTGTATTGAATATCTCCATCATCTTTGATTTTAAATTTATAAATATTGGTGTAATCGCCATACGAATAACTATCGTATTCCTCTACCATGTAATTCATAAATCCTATTATTCCACCTGGTCCAAATAGGTGCTTTAATGGTTCTTTTACATTTGCTTTATTTTCATAGTCTTCATTTAGAAGATATATATTTTCTTCTGAAATGTATGCATTTTCAATATCAAACAAATATGATTTTACTTTTACTGCATCATTTTTGTCTAAGTCTAGTTTTGAGATAATTGTTTGTTTATTTGATTTTACGTCCTTCAAATATTTTATATCATCTAATTTTATTTCTTTGTGATTATTGTTTTCGATATATTCTCTTACTATGTTGTCGCCTACTTTTCTTAGCCTTTCTGATGATATAACATATAGTTTTCCATTTATGCATCTTGATGTGTAATATCTTGCTAGCAATGTATATTCTTTTACTAGTTTTGGATTTGATTTTGTAGTTATGTCATATACTGTTACCATTGTGTTGCTTTTTGCATGGTTCAAATATTGTGTTGATATTACTATTAGCTTTTCTTTGTACAACATCAAATCTTCTGGCACATAATCTGTATCTGTATATATTTCTTTTTCTATTTTAATGTTTGTTGGATCTTGAACATTTGTTATTATTACTTTGTTTTCTGATATTGAATATATGTAATCTCCATCTGTTTTTGTAATGTCTGCTTCATCTACATTTTCTACTTGTAAATTTGTAGTTGAATGTTCTTTTGTAGATGAGGATGTTGTTGTATTGCTTTCGGTTGTAGAGTCTAGTGAAGTATCTCCATAAAACGGAATATAAGCCTTGTCATATCTGCCCGATACAACATTTAAATCTAAGATTCCATATAATGGCATTGCAAAAAATTTAAAATATCCATCCGAACTGTAGTTATTGTACCCTTCATATATTTTCATTAATTGTTTCTCAGACTTTACTGATAGTAGCTCTTTCTTGTTCATTTGACTAAATATTATGGCAATTATAACGATTGCTATAATTAATACTATTGGTATTAATAGTTTCTTTTTATTTTTCATACCGCATCCTCCTTTGGACAAAATTATATTATATGCTTTACTTTTTTTCAATAGTTTTGTTTAATTTCATTTGATATAGTTATTATTTTTTTGACATTCAAAAAGAACCTAAACTTTTAACAAATTTAGGTTCTCGTTTTTTATTTTTTACTTTCGTCTCCGCTTGGTAATGCTGGTACGTCTAGTACAATTCTTATTTTCATTATATATTTTATTGTTTGAACAAATTTACTTTGTTTAAATCTTTGCCATAATGAAGGTTTTACATTTACTCTTGTCTCTTCGTAGTATTGGGTATCTGCTATTGGTGTTTGTTCTTGTATTTTTTCTTCTACTGCTATTTTTTCTGTATTTACAGTTTCTTCTATTTCTTCTCTTGGAGTAGGTATTAGTTTTAGAGCATCTGCAACTTCTATTCCTATATAGCTTAATGCTTTTGATCTATCTTCAATTCTTTCCATATCTATTTCTATATGTAAGTTTGATTCTAGGTTTGCAATTCTAGCATTTATTAGTTTTAATGCGTCATGATAATTTTGAGATTTATCTGATTTTGATCTTCCAAGTACTCCTAGTGTTTCTATTATATCTTCTGGGAATTCTGATGAAACTTCTTTTATTGAATCCTTCCATCCATCTTCTTTGTTTACAACAATGCTAAGTACATTTTTTAGTTCTCCTGATAATGCTATGTTCTTTTCTCTTTGTCTTATAAGCTCTTCTATTTGTTTTGTATTTTCTTCAAATTCATTTGTTGCAAACTCAACAAGCCCATAAGCTGCTCTATATACACTACTTGGGAAATTTTTCTTTTTTGGATATTCAATTAAGTACGTCTTAATAGATTCTACTAAATCTTTGAAATATGCATCGTCTTCTAATTGTATTATCTGCTTTTTACTGTTAGGATCTATCATTTTTTGGACTTTTGATATATTTGATAATATCTTTTCTTCAGTTATTACCATTCTTACATTTACTATGCCAGATTTAGACATTGTAAAATTCCTCCTCTTCATATGTTTCGCTATAATATACGCTAATTATATATTATTCAACAAAAAAATACAATACTTACGGGCAGTTTTTTATTTACACTTTTGTAACATTTTTATTACAAAAGTGTTACAAAAGTGTTTTTTCTTCTTTTTGTCTATTTTTTGTTCATTTCAGCGTATCTTTTTATCTTCATTGTTGTTGTTTTTTCGAATTCATCCTTCTTTATTTCAATTTTCTTTACGGCTTTATATGATGTAAGCTTTTTATTATTCTCTTTTACCTTATCCCATATAATTTTTTTAATATCTTCCTCTGATAAATCTTTGCCATGTAATTCTTCTATCTTTTTGTAATCAGGAATAATCTTTGCTGTTATTATTAATTCTTTATCTCTTTTATCTTCCTTCTCTTTTTCTCCATATACTAAACATTCTGATATTTCCGGTATATCATTTAGCATTAGCTCAATTTCTTCTGGATAGATATTTTTTCCGTTTTGTGTTACTATAACGTTTTTACATCTTCCTGTTATATATATGTAACCATCTTCGTCGATTCTTCCTATATCTCCAGAATGGAAGTATCCATCTTGTATTGCTTGTTTTGTTGCTTCTTCATCTTCATAGTATCCAAGCATAACTGTTGGTCCTTTTATTAATAGTTCTCCTTCTCCATTTTCATTTGGATTTAGAACTTTTATTTCTGTGTCTTTTACTGCTTTTCCTGTTGAAGCATATCTTGATGGTTCGAATTCTGGTGTTAGTGCAGCTATTGGTGCTGTTTCTGTAAGTCCATATCCTTGTAGGAATTCTATTCCAATGTCTTCTACCCATTTACAAATTTTTGCATCTATTGGAGCTGCTGCTGATACTATTATTCTTAAGTTGCCGCCTAAGTTATCTAATATTTCTTTAAATACCTTTCTCTTGATATCTATGTTTACTGTTTTCAAAACATTTGTAACATGTATCATAGAGTTAACAATTCCTTCTTTTTTGCTTTTCTTTATAGTTTCATTTATTTTTTTGTATAAGTTTTCAACTAATAAAGGAACTGCAAGCATTGCTGTTGGTTTTGCTTCTTGCATATCTGGAATTATATATCTTAATCCTTCACATATTGCAACTGATGAACCTGTTGCAAATGGTAGTAAAAAGCCTATTGTTGATTCGTATGTATGGTGTAATGGTAATATAGAGAATAGTCTATCTGCTGGCGTCAATTTTACATATGCAAATACTGCATTTATGTTTGCTGCCAAGTTTCTGCTACATATCATTACTCCTTTTGATTTTGAAGTTGTTCCTGATGTGAATATTAACATTTTAAATTCTTCTGGATCAATTTCTATATCCATAAATTCTGTGCTTCCAGCGTCAACTATTTCTTTTCCTTCTTTTATTAAATAGTTCATGCCCATATGTTTGTCTACAATGTAGTCATCAGAATCCATTTCTATGAAATATTTTACTGTTGGAACATTTCCTTCAACCTTTTTTATTGAATCTTTTTTCTTTGCAGAGTATATTACTGCAGTTGCTTTTGCTCTGTTTATTACATTTTCTAATTCATTATCTGGTAATTCTTTGTCTACTGGTACTACAACTGTATCTCCACAAAGTAAAGTCATGTATGACACATACCATTGATATGTTGTTTCACTTACTATTACTACTTTTGCTTTTTTAGGAAGCATTTTTATTAATTTTGTTCCAAATGATACAACATCTTCTCCAAATTGTCTGTATGTTATTTCTTTGTATGGTTCTTTATGACTTGGCTTTTGAAGAACTAATGTGTTGTCTGCATATTTTTTCATTGACTCTACAAATATGTCTTTTACTGTTGTAAAAGTTCCTGCATCATATGGTTGTTTTTTGTTTTTCTTTTCCCCTGCTTCTTTTACTTTTTCATAATCAATTTTTACCTTTTCTATATCTGGTATGTCATTCATTTCTATTTTTTTTAGTTTAAAGTTTGGTATTTTAAAATCTTTTAATATTCTCATTTTGTGGTCCTTTCTTAAAATATAGGCGCAATTTTGTCCTTTATTTTTTTCCTTCTAATGAATCTAAGTTGTCCAGTGCTTTGCCTGTTCCTAATGCAACGCAAGATACTGAGTCCTGCGCAACCATTACATTGATTCCTGTACGTTCTTGTAATAACTTGTCTAATCCATCTATTAAACATCCTCCACCAGTCATGTATATTCCTCTATCACTTATATCTGCTGAGAGCTCTGGTGGTGTTTTCTCTAGTATAGAGTGTACAGCTTCTACTATTTGTTCTGCTGATTCTGTCAATGCTTCTAGCATCTCACTTGAATATACTGTTACTGTTTTTGGCAGACCTGTTATTAGGTCTCTTCCTCTAATTTCCATCTCTGCATCTTGTATTTTTGGATATACACATCCTATATTTATTTTTAAATCTTCGGCTGTTCTTTCTCCTATTATGATGTTATGCTTTTTCTTTATATATTTTATAATTGCTTCGTCAAACTTGTCTCCTGCAACTTTTATTGAAGTGCTTATTACTGTTCCATTAAGAGATAATATTGCAATATCTGTAGTTCCTCCTCCAATATCTACTACCATATTTCCGTATGGTTTTGATATATCCAGTCCTGCACCTATTGCGGCTGCTAATGGTTCTTCTATTAAATATACTTTTCTTGCTCCTGCTTGTGTTGCTGCATCTATTACAGCTCTTTTTTCCACTTCTGTCACTCTTGAAGGAACACATATCATAATTCTTGGTGCAAAAATATATTTTCCGCAGACTTTGTTTATAAAGTATTTTAACATTTTTTCTGTTACTGTATAGTCTGATATTACTCCTTCTCTTAAAGGTCTCGTAGCTACTATATTTCCGGGTGTTCTTCCCAACATTCTTCTAGCTTCTTTTCCTACTGCTAGAACTTCTCCTGTTTCTTTATCTACTGCAACTACTGATGGTTCTCTTAAAACTATTCCTTTGCCTTTTACATAAGCAATTACAGTTGCTGTTCCTAAGTCTATTCCTATATCTTGTCCAAAATCAAACATGTGAATCTCCCTTTCAATTTTTTGTTGCGAAACTATTACAATTATATTACATCTTTACGGAAATTTCAAACATTTTTTATAATATTATTAATTTATCTTTCCAATTTTTAAAAAGATGTATAATTTCTTTGTTATTATACATCTTTTCTTCGTTTTCTATTACGTTTTATAGTAAATGTTTTATTAAAATAACTGCTGCTAACAATAAAGCTATTTTAGAAGCTCCATCATTTCCTAAGTCTCCTATTTTTACTAGTTCTGATAGTCCTTCTTTTAGTTCCGCTTTGTCTGTTATTTGTGCTTGATATTTTACTATATTTTCTGCTCTAAACATCAAGTTAAATTCTTTTTGTTCGCCAACTTTTAATCCATCTACTTCTATATATTTAGTTAATATAAGTGTTCCTTTTTTTGATATAAGGTCTATTTTTATGTATTTTGTTCCAATATCTTCTTGACTAATGTTCTTAATTTGTCCTTTAATTTGTCCATTTACTATTGTTGCTTCTGCTTCATCTATTGTGATTAGCATTTTGTCGTCTTTTATTATTATTCCATCTATTCCTTTATATGATGCTTCTATGTATCCATATGCTGAAACTGTAACAAACATATATAATAGTACAAACCATAAAAGGTACATTCCAAAAGTTTTCATTCTTTTCATAATTACTTCTCCATCTTTATTTGTCTTTACATATTATTTTCTGTTGTTTATTACATTTTTCTGAATACACCTGCTACTTTTCCTAATATTTCACAAGTTGGTACTATTATTGGATCCATTGTGCTGTTCTCAGGTTGTAGTCTTATGTGGTCTTTTTCTTTGTAGAAGGTTTTTACTGTTGCTTCATCCCCTATTAAAGCAACCACTATTTGTCCATTTTCTGCTGTATTTTGTTTTTTTACAAGTATATAATCTCCGTCTAGTATTCCAGCTTCTATCATGCTCTCTCCTCTAACAGTTAGCATGAAGCATGTGTTATTTCCTATAAAGTCAAGTGGAATAGGAAATGTATCTGTTATGTTTTCTACTGCTAGTATTGGAGCTCCCGCTGTTATTTTTCCAATTACAGGTACTTCTACCATTTCTTTTCCAGTATATACTTCTTTTTCCTCTTTTTTCTCTTCTCCATTTGGACGATATGGCTTTCCACCTTTTAATAGTTGTAGTGTTCTTCCCATTTTATTTTTTCTAGTTATACGTCCTATTTTCTCTAGTCTTTCCAAGTAAGCATGTACTGTTGCTGTTGATTTTAATCCAACAGCTTTTCCTATTTCTCTTACTGATGGTGAATAACCATTTTCTTGTATTTCTTTTTCAATAAATTTTAAAATCGCTTTTTCTCTCTTATTTAACTCATTAGGTCTCTTTTTTCTAGACATTATTATTCCTCCTAAATTATTTTCTGCAACCATAATATCATAAAAGAAACAAAATGTCAAACAAAAGTTTGTAAATTTTTAAAAATTTTTATATTAATCTTCCCATTCTAATAAATAGTCTACAACTTTTACTGTGTCTCCTTCTTTTACTCCCGCTCCTTTTAGTTTTTTGTTTATACCCAATTCTTCTAATTTTCTCTGGAAGTAATATAAAGATTCGTTGTCTTCCATATTTACTTTTCTCATTATTTCTCTTATTACTGGTCCATCTACAACAAACATATCTTCTTCTCTCTTTATTGTAAATGGTTCTGTTTCTTCTAATTTATAGACTTTCTTTTTAGCTGTTATTTCTATTAATTCTTCTTTTGGAAGTGTCTTTAATAGTTTTGAAACTTCTGCCATTAATTCTTTTATTCCTTCACCTGTTGCAGCAGAGATTTTAAATATTTCTAGATTTTTTTCTTTTGCAAGTTTTTCTAATTCTTTATACATATTTTCATCTTGCATTATATCAGCTTTGTTAGCAACTATTATTTGTTTTCTTGTTGCTAGCTTTTTGCTATATTTTTCTAGCTCTTTATTTATTGTATAGAAATCGTCTACTGGATTTCTTCCTTCTGAACCAGATACATCTATTACATGTAATAATAATCTTGTTCTCTCAATATGTCTTAAGAACTGTATTCCAAGTCCCGTTCCCTCACTTGCACCTTCGATAAGTCCTGGAATGTCTGCTATTACAAAGCTATCTCCATACTCTGCTTTTACTACTCCTAAATTTGGTTCTAGTGTTGTAAAATGGTAGTCCGCAATCTTTGGAGTTGCTGCTGTTACGATTGATAGTATTGTTGATTTTCCTACACTTGGATAGCCAATCAATCCTACATCTGCCAATAGTTTTAGCTCTAGTATTAACTCTTTTTCTTCTCCTTCTTCTCCTGCTTGTGAAAACCTAGGAGCTTGTCTTGTTGAAGTAGCAAAATGGCAATTTCCTTTACCACCTCTACCACCTTTTAACAATAATTCCACTTGTCCTTTTTCTGACAAATCTGCTAAAACTTCTCCTGTTTGTGCATCTTTGATTATTGTCCCTATTGGAACTTTTATATGAATATCCTCTCCACTTTTTCCAAATTTACGAGCACCTTCACCATTTTTTCCACTTTCTGCTTTAAATTTCTTTTTGTATCTAAATTCTAAAAGTGTATTTGAATCTGGATCAACTTCAAAATAGACATCTCCACCTTTTCCGCCGTCTCCACCATCTGGTCCGCCTGCTGCTATATATTTTTCTCTTCTAAATGATACTGCACCATTTCCGCCTTTGCCTGCAGAGGCATAAATTTTTACATAGTCTGTAAACATATTATCTTTCTTGCTCCTTACTTTTAATCTCTTTTTTTACTCAACAGATTATCTCTGTTAAGCGAAATAATCTAATTTCATTGCTCTCTTCACTTTTTTCATTGTTTCTTGCGCTTCTTTTCTAGCTTTTTGAGTTCCTTCTATTAAGATTTTATCCACTAGTTCTGGATGCTCTTCATAATATTTTCTTTTTTCTCTTATAGGTTCTAATGTTTTTATGATGTTTTGTGCTAGTTGTTTTTTACAAGCTACACATCCTCTAGTTCCGGCTCTACATTCTTTGCAAACGTTTTCGTATTCTTCTTTTTCTGTAAATAGTTGATGATAATATGCAACCATACATACATCTGGATCTCCTAAATCATCTTTCTTTATTCTCTTAGGATCTGTGACAGCACTCATTACTTTTCTTGTAATTTCTTCTGGTGAGTCTGATAAATAAATAGCATTTCCTAAAGATTTACCCATTTTTACATTTCCATCTAATCCTTTTATTCTTTTGCCTGAAGATAGAATTGCCTCTGGTTCTATTAATACTTCTCCATATATAGAGTTAAACTTTCTTACTATTTCTCTACATTGTTCTATCAATGGAAGTTGGTCCTCTCCTACTGGAACTAATTCTCCACTAAACGCTGTTATATCTCCAGCTTGGCTTACAGGATAACCTAAAAATCCATATGTTACGCTTTCTCCAAATAGTTCTCTTTTTTGTGCTATTTCTGTTTTTACTGTTGGGTTTCTTTCTAGTCTGGCTATTGTTACTAGGTTAGAATAGAATACTGTAAGTTCTGCTATTTCTGGTATCATAGATTGTATAAATATTGTTGACTTTTCTGGATCTATTCCTACTGATAAATAATCCATTACTACTTCTCTTACATTTTTTCTTACTTTATCTGGATTATTAAAGTTGTCTGTTAATGCTTGAACATCTGCTACTAATATGTATGGATCATATAACCCTGAATTCTGCATTTCAACTCTTTTCTGTAAAGATCCAAAGTAATGACCTATATGTAATCTTCCTGTTGGTCTATCTCCTGTTAATATTCTCTTTTTATTTCCCATAATAATCACTTTCCCTTCTCTTAATGTAAGTATAAAACTCCTCCTGCGTTTAAATCTTGTACTCTTTCATCTGTTTTATAATTGTATATTTCTTTTATTTGTTTTATAATGTCTTCATATTTTACATCTTCATTATATATGAAGAAGATTCCTTTTGATGTATCTTTTTGACTTAATACGTTTTTTATATTTTCTTCACTTGCATTGCTGTATTTCATGATATAAGAATTGTCTAACTCAGTGAATATATAAATATCGTCTAAGAATCTGATTTTATTTTCATTAAATACATATAATGCTGGTACATCTGCTTTTTCTTCTATTTTTTCTGCCAAATGATTCATCTTTGTATACGTAAATTCTAAATGAGCTCCTGTAAATAATGGTGAAATTGTCACTATTACAAATAACACTGCTGTCGCTATTTGAGCTGTTTTTTGTTTAAAATTTAGCTCAAATAATCTTGAAAATACATATATTAAATATATCATCGATACTGATATTATTGGCATTATATATCTTAGTTCTTTGTATGGTGACATTTTTGCTACTAATACAAAATATATCGCTGTTGGTATAATTAATAATTTTGTTTCATCATTGTCTACAATTGTACCTTTTTTTCTAACGTCTAGCACTATAAACAATATTATTAGTGCAACGAAGGTATATCCAACTAATCCCTTACTTAAAACATATAGATATGTTCCTATGTCTGCATATAGAGTTTCGCTATTGAATAGGCTGTTCATTGCGCCTTCGCCTCTATATCCCATGAACATATGCTTAAATGAATATGGGAATATTATTAGTGACACTATTGCTGCAACAACAAAGCAAGATATGTATTTTATTAAGTTTTTGTACTCTTTTGCTTTTATGTATTTTACTACAAATATTATAAATAGCACTGCCATATATATTAATGTATAATAGTGTGTTAATGAGCTTAATAATGCTACGATTCCAACTGTTACAACATCTTTTATTTCTAGCTCTTTTTTGTCGTACAATTTCATATGTATGTATGTTAATATTAATATGAATAAATTTGCTAGTTCATACATTCTTATGTATGCTGTTGTATCTAGTGCTCCTAAACATAACCCTGATATCAAGCAAGTAAATAATGCTTTTTTCTCATCTTTAAATACTCTTTTTGATATTAGATATATAAAGATACTTGAAAATACATATATAATTATGTTTAGAATTATTCCTGTCCACTTTGTAAATCCATCTATTGTAAATGATGCTGCTATTCTTAGTAGTAAGTAGTATAAAGGTGGATGTACATCATTTTTTTGGTTCTCATATACTGGTTTTAAGTTCCATACTTCATCACTATTTACTGATAAATAATCTATATAATAATCTTTTGTGTGCCATGTATCATAAAAATCATCATTTTCTGTAATTTGAATTTTGTCATAGTTCATTAATGAATACGAATATGCTTCATCTATGTGGAAATATTCTTTTTTGTATCCAACATAAATTCTTGCCAATATTTGTATTATTATAATTATTGCTAATGATATAATTATAGCTTTTTTGCTTAGCTTTTTACTTAATGATTTTTCTTGTTTCATTTTGTTCCCCTTTTTGTTATTTTTATATGTAATATTTTACCACAAAACCTTGATAATAACAAGGAATTTTTTGATTTTTACTATTGCATACAAAAAACCTAGCATCTTTCGTAATGCTAGGTTTCAAATTTTATTTGCTTTCTACTTTTTCTTTTTTTGTAGTTGTTGTTTTTTTAGCAGGTGCTTTTTCTGCTTTTTTTTCTGCTTTTACAGCTTTTGGAGCTTCTGCTTTTTTTGCTTTAGCTTTTAATTCTTCTGCTGTATAAACGCTAACTTGTTTTTTATCTCTTCCAAGTCTTTCGAATTTAACAGTTCCTGTTACTTTAGCATATAATGTGTCATCACTGCCTATTCCAACATTTTTTCCTGGATGGAATTTTGTTCCTCTTTGTCTTACTAATATATTTCCAGCTGGAACTACTTGACCATCAGCTCTTTTTAGTCCCAAACGTTTTGATTCACTATCTCTACCGTTCTTAACACTACCTTGACCTTTCTTGTGAGCCATTTAGTTTCACTCCCTTCATGTTTTTGTTTTATAATCTCTTAATTATTATTTTGTTTCTTTTTTAGCTTCTGTCTTTGTTTCTTTCTTTTCAGCAGCTAATTTTATAGATGTTATTTCAACCTTTGTATATGGTTGTCTATGTCCTTGAGTTCTTCTGTAGTTTTTCTTAGCTTTGTATTTGTAAACTAATATTTTTTTAGCTTTTCCATGAGCTACTACTTTTCCCTCAACTTTAACACCTTTAACATAAGGAGCTCCAACTTCTATTTTCTTTCCGTCAGATACTAGAACTACATTGTCAAAAGAAACTTTTTTTCCTTCTTCTGCTTCTAGTTTTTCGAAGAATACTACATCTCCTTCTGCTACTTTGTATTGTTTTCCACAGCTTTCAATTATTGCGTACATTGTATTGTACACCTCCCTTTATTCGTATACTCGCTAAGCATAAAATTCAAGGCATCTATCTATAATTTTTATTATGATAGAATTTAGTTGCCCGACCCAGGCGGCTTACAGATAATTATTTTATCACAAAGGAAAATCATTGTCAATGGTTTTTGGCTATTTTCTCGCATTCTAGCACTTTTATGTCACTGTTTCTTTAGCTGTTTTTAAGTTTGTCCTTGTACCTTTATAGAATTTGCACGTTCTGGGAATTTAGAAGAAAGCCATTCTTTTTGGGTATCGTCTTTTACTATTATTGTTACATCTGATGGTAGAGTATCCAACATATAATTATAATTTTGAACTTTATCAAATGTTGCATTGCGCATATCTATCTTGCTTAGGCTTTTACAATTAAAAAACATTGCCTCCATATCAGTTACTTTTGATGTGTCAAAACTACTTAAATTTATATTTTCTATTGCCGAACAGCCACTAAATAAATTTGTGAATTTTACTACATTTTTGGTATCAAAGTTTGCTAAGTTTAAATTAGTTAGTTTTGAACAATTTAAAAACATACCACTCATTGTTGTCACATTAGATGTATCAAATGAGCTTAAATCCAAATCAGTATATTGAGAGCCCTCTGTAAACATATAGCTCATGTCTGTAACTTCTGATGTGTCCAGATTTTCAATTCCATTCATTTCAATCTTTCCTGCATAAGTTCCAAGTGCTTTAAAAAGTAATTTTGCACTTTTATTTAATTTTACTCTTCCATTTCCAGCTATTGTCACTTCCCAAAAGTTATTATTATCTTTATCTTCATACCAAGCTAAATATCTTCCATTTTTTCTTTCTGAAATATCCCATGTTTTCTCATCATTGGCATCATGCCCATTTAATGCAGTTATTATATTTATTTGTTCAATGTCTCCTCTTTTGATACTGGTATTTCCTAAAAAGCTACCATCAGCTGAATTTTCTTCGTTTCCACAAGCTACGATAGTCCCATCTATAAATATTATGGTTTTTCCAGCTATTGTTACTTCTCCTGTTTCCAGTATTGCTTGTTTTTCTTCTTTTGTAATCGTGTTCTCTTTTTCCAATCTTTCCAACACTTTTTCTAGTGTTTCTTTTTCAGAATCACTTTGGTATATTTGTCCCTCTAATTTCCAAAGGTCTCTTTCTTTCTCAACCATTGCTGCTCTAGTCTGTTCTTTTGTCTCTTGGCTGTTTTGTATTATTCCATTTTTGTCCGCTACTACACTTACACTCACTCCTGCTAGTATCAAAAGCACAACTATTGTTACTACTAACGCAATTAGGGTTATCCCTTTTTTGTTTTTCAGTTTTCTATTGATTCTTTCCCTCTCTTTAGTTTTTTTTGGCATTTTGCTCCCCCTTTCCTTTCGTATATCGTTATTATAAAATAAGCCGTTTTACAAATCAACTAGTAATCAAACTCTTATATTTTCTTTCTTGTCATTTCTAGTAGATCTAATTGCGTAAATCCTACCACTTGTGTTTTGCTTCTGTCTTTTTTTAGTTCTTTGTCAAGCAAGTCTAGTATTTGTTTTCTTTCCTCGTCTTTTAGCATATCTATATAATCTATAACAATTATTCCACTTATATTTCTTAGTCTTATTTGCTTTGCTATTTCTATCGTTGCTTCTCTGTTTACTCTCAATAATGCTAGTTCTTTGGTTTCTTTGTTTCTTCCTGTATATTTTCCTGAGTTTACGTCTATGGCTGTTAGCGCTTCTGTTTTATCTATTGTTATAAATCCTCCGCATTTAAGCCATATCTTTCTTTCGTGCATTTTTGCTATTTGACGTTCTAAGTCATGTTTTTTCATTAAGTCATTTTCTTGCAAGCACAATTCTATGTTTGTCTTTTTTAATTCGCTAATTTGTTCTTTAATTTGTTCAAATACAGCTGTGTTGTTAACTGTTATTTGATTAATGTCTGAGTCTAAAACTCCTAATAGAAATTTTGATACGATGTTGTAGTTCTCAAATATTAATACTGGTTTACCCTCTTTTGAAACTTCTTCATATGCACTTTTTATTTGTTTCCAATATTCTATTAATTCTACTATATCTCTTTCTATTTCTTCTTTGCTTTTTTCAGATGCTGCTGTTCTTAATATTAGTCCATACTTTTCGTCTTTTCCATATTTTTTTAATATTTCAGATGCTACATTTTTTAGTCTTTCTTTTTCTTCTTTGTTTTCTATTTTTTGCGATACTGTTATAAAATTTACATTAATTAAAAGTACGCAAAATCTGCCTACTAGGCTTATGTCTTTTGACACTCTCGCACCTTTTAAGCTTTCTTTGTCTTTTTTTATCTGAACAAGTATTGTTTCTTTTTGTTTTACAAAATCCTTCATTTTGTATTTTGAATAGTCTTCTTCTTTATTTCCGGTTACTTCACTTGTTTTTGGAATTATATCTTTTATATGTATAAAAGCGTTTTTGCTTTCTCCAATGTCTACAAATGCTGATTGCATATTTGGTAATACATTTCTTACAATTCCACAATATATATTTCCTTCTAATGTTTTTTTATTGTTTATATTATCATATTCTTCTACTAGTTTGCCATTTTCTAATAATGCCACTATTATGCTATTTTCGTCTTTGTTTATTATGATTTCTTTCATTGCCTACCTCTAATTCAATGTATTCATTGCATTGTCAATTCCTATTTTTAAACATAGTTTAACCGCTTCTGCAGCTAATTCTACTCCTTTTTCTAGTCTTGCGTATTCTTCATTGCCCACTTTATCTATTACGTAATTTATTAGATTAGGTATTTCTTCTTTTGTCCCTGTTCCTACTTTTATTCTCGGGAATTCTTTTGAGCCTAGCTCATATACAACTGATTTCATCCCATTGTGCGATCCAGCTCCACCTTTTTTTCTTATTTTTATAGTTCCTGTTTCTACATCTATATCATCATATATTACAATAATCTTATCTATATCTATCTTATAGAAATCCGCAAATGGTTTTATAGCCTCACCACTTAAGTTCATATAAGTTTGAGGTTTTAATAAGATTACCTTTTCATTTTCGATTACTCCAGTTCCATACAAAGCTTTGTATTTTTCTTTTTTTACTTCAATATCAAATTCTTTTGATAATTTGTTTATTACATCAAATCCCATATTGTGTCTCGTTTTTGAGTATTCTGGTTCTGGATTTCCAAGTCCTACTATTAAATACATTTTTCCTACTTCCTAGCATCAAAATATTATGGTAAGTATAGCATAATTTTTGACACTTTGCAAGAAATATTATATAATTCTAGTGTTGGAAAAAGTTTGTCGAATTATTGTACATGAAATATTTTTTTATTTACTTTTTTCTACAAAATATTTAATTAAAATTATTTATAATAATTATAGAAATTGGAGAACTATATGGAGAACGAAAATTTTAAATCAGGATTTGTATCAATGCTTGGAAGAACTAATGTAGGAAAGTCTAGCATTATGAATGCTTTAGTTGGTGAAAAAGTTGCAGCTGTTGCAAATAAAACCCAGACTACCAGAACTGCTATAAGAGCTATTGTTAATCGTCCTAACAGTCAAATTATTTTTGTTGATACACCTGGAATTCATAAACCAAAGTCAAAACTTGGAGATGTTATGGTTGAAACAGCCTTTGGAGCGTCTTCAGATGTTGATATTGTACTTTTTGTTGTTGATGCAACATCAGAGGAAATTGGTAAAGGCGATAGATTAATTTTAGATAAAATTATTGAGTCTAAGAAAAAATGTATTTTGGTAATTAACAAAGTAGATTTGGTAGATAAAGCACAAATTGCAAAATTGATTGAACTTTATTCAAAAGAATATAATTTCACTGCTGTTGTTCCAGTTTCTGTAATAAAAAACAAGAATCTAGATGTTCTTCTTGATGAGATAGAAAACAACTTGAAAGTTGGTCCTGCATATTATAATGTAGAGGAATATACTGACCAAACATTAAGACAACTAGCTGAAGAAACTATTAGAGAAAAGACTTTAAGGTTATTAGATCAAGAAGTTCCACATGGAATTTATATTGAAGTCGAAAAAATGAAGTTCAGAAAAACTGTTGAGAAACAAAGCATTTGTGATATTTCTGCAACTATTTATTGTTTAAAGAAATCTCATAAGGGTATTATTATTGGTAAAGACGGAAAAATGTTAAAGAGAATTGGGACTTATGCAAGAGAAGATTTAGAAAGAACTTTAGATACAAAAGTCAACTTGCAATTATGGGTTAAAGTTAGAGAAGATTGGATTAATGATTCAAATTTAGTAAAAAAATTCAAATTACAATAATTGCTAGTATAAATGTTTTGAATTTACAAAAGATAAATAAAAATTGGTATGCGTTTAATGCTACATAGGAGATGATTTCATATGATAAAAAAAATAGCTTGGAATACTTTTAAAAATACTGGAAATATTAATACTTTTTTAGAATTGCTAGAGGTTGAAAATGCTGAGAAGAATTTGCAAAAGAGCGATCCTAATATTACTAATATTGAAGTAAAAAATGATAATAAAATGAATAATTTATAAGAAGGATTTTATGGGAATAATAAAAACAAAAGGAATTGTACTACTAGAAAGTAATATGGGAGATTTTGATAAGATGGTTTCTATTCTTACTCCCGACATAGGCAAAATTGGTTGTGCAGCTAAAGGTGCTAGAAGGCCTAAAAGCTCACTTTTAGCTGGCACTCAATTTTTAAGTTTTAGCGATTTAGTTCTTTTTAAGGGTGTAAACTCTTATAATATCAATTCTTGCGAAGCTATTGAAGTTTTTTATAACATTCGTACAGATTTAGATAAACTAAATTATGCTGCTTTTATGACCAGATTGGTTTCAGATGTTACTTATGAGAACCAATATACTTATAATATTTTGCAACTTTTGCTTAACACTCTTTACTTGCTTTCTGAAACTGATACTGATAAAGATTTTATATTGTCCGTTTTTGAAATTAGATTAATGGTTATTTTAGGTTTTTGTCCTAGACTTGATAAGTGTGCTTTATGTGGAAATAAAGAAAATATTGGTTATTTTAGCATTTCTAATAATGGTTATTTGTGTAATAATTGTGGATTTTTAGATAAATCCGCGATAAAAATTTGCAGAGATACTTTTAATTCTTTAAAGTACATAGCATCTGCTCCAGCTAAAAAGCTTTATTCTTTTACAGTATCTGATGAAGCAAAAAAAGAGTTAAAATTAATTAGTAATTTGTTTGTTAATCATAATTTAGACAAAGAATATAAATTAGAAAAATATTAAAAGAACCGCCTTGCTTTTGGCGGTTCTTATTTTTTATTGTTCTGTTATTGTATTTGCCTCTACTGGGTCTTCTTGTCCTTCGATTACCACTTTGGCATCTATTGGGCATATTTGCACAAATGTGTTGCCATCATTTACATCAATTTCGTTTCCTTCAAGGTCTTTATACACAGTTTGTTCACTTCTTGAGGATTTTTCACAAGTTATTTCTATTGCTCTACCATTTGTTATGTAATAACCTTTTAGGTTATTTACATTATATAGAGTTTGTCTTCCTTTTCCTTCTCCATCATTTAGTGTAGCATTTCTAGCAAATGTGATTATTATGTTTTTTGTTGTGATTTTTTCGCCTGTGTTCCAATCTGTTTCTTCTACACCTTTTGAATATCTTTGATATCTTTGTGTTTCTGCATCATATGTATATTTTACTGTATTTGAGTTTGTGTTTGTGTATGGTATTGTTATTGTATCTGCTTTTTGTCCATTTTCTAATTTTACATCATCTGTTACATAGTGTAATACACTCTTTTTATCTGATGTCATTCTGTAATTCTTACGTTGTGCAATTTCTTTTATTTTTGCTATACTTGTTGCAACATTATGTGGTGCACTCTTGTCTTTTACTCTCCAGAATGATTTTGGGCTTTCTGATATTCCATTTATATTATTTACCTTTAAGTTAGATATATCATATTCTGCTTGTGGGCTCCATCCAAAGTGTACATATATAGCATCATTTTCAAGTGCATAGTCTAAAAAATAATGCCTTGAGCTTCTTACTGGTCCTATTTTTTCTAGGTCTTTTCCTTTAAATAGTGCCATTAATCTGCTTTCTCCACCTTCAACAATTATTTCATAAACCATATAAGCATCATTTAATCCACCTTGTGGTAAAGCTCCTTTATGATTATCTATCATTAAAGCTATTGGTCTGTCTGTTCCTTTAAAAATTTGAACTTCTTTTTTTGGCTCTTCTTTTGGTTCTTCTATAACATCTGTTCCTAGGTCTGTTATATTTTCTGTTTTGCTTTTATATATTCTATATCCTAGATATCCACCTGTTGCTAATATTATAATTACTAATAATATTATTAAAAACTTTTTCATTTCTTTTATTTCCCCTTTGTTTATTGTATTTTAAATATTGTTAATCCATACACAAGCATTACTATCAATACTCCCATGCATGCTCCAAATACCACTTCTGCTTTGGTTCTCGCATTGTTATATACTCTATTTCCTACTACCAATAATGATAGCACTAATGCTAATGTAAATGTTACTATGTCTTTGCTATTAATCCAGATTGCTGTAAGTGCTGCAAATGCTACTGCTGACTGTCCACTTGGTACAAATCCTTCTTTTATCAACTGACCTCTTTCCTTTTTCTTAGAGCAACTTGCTTTAATTGCAATTACCGCAATTACAACTAATATTATTGCTACAAAGGCCAAGTGTTGAGGAGATTTTACCATGTTGTTGAATATACTATCACTTATTGCTTTCATATTTTCCGCATTGAAGAATATGAAATATCCAACAATCAAAGCATTGCAAGCTGATAGAACTACAGCTCCTGCTGCAACATCTTTTGCTATTTTTGCTTTTGGATGATATACATCCACAAACAAATCCACTACTGTTTCTATTGCTGTATTTACCATTTCTGCAAAGATTACAAAAAACAATGCAAATACTAGACACAAAAATTCTGTCGTGCCCAATCCATAAAATAATGACAATGCTAAGACTATTACTGCTAATACAAGCTGTATTCTAAAGTTTCTTTGTGTTGTTGCTGTATAGACTATACCATTTATTGCATTATACCAAGCTTCTATAAAATTATCATTTTTCAGTTTATGCTCGTCTTTCTTCATTTTAACCCCTATTGCCTTGTAATATTTAATTTACTTAGTATGTTTTCTTCCTTTTGTCTCATGACACTTTTTTCCTCTTCATTCATATGGTCATACCCCATTACATGGTAAAATCCATGCACTACCATATATGCTAGTTCTCTTTGGACACTGTGTCCATACTCTTCTGCTTGTTCGATTACTCTTGGTATAGAGATCATTATATCTCCTAAAACGTCTTCTATTTGTTCATCATCTTCTGCCGAGATTATCGATTCTATTTCATCTTTTTCAAACATTGGAAATGATAGTACATCAGTCTCTTTATCTATGTTTCTATATTTTTTGTTTGTTGTTCTTATTGTTTCAGGATTTGTCAATATTACATTTAAGTATAGTTTTGTTTTTGTTAAGTTTTCTTCATTGAAGCAAGTTTCTACAACTTTTTCTATTAACTCTTTGTATTCTGCTGTTTCTGGTATTTCTAAGAATTCTATTTGTGAATAATTTTCCAAAATATTACCTCTTTTACTGATAAATTATATTACTTTTTCTTTTATAGAAATGTCCTCTGTTTTCTTTTTTGTGTAGTACCCTTCTGAAATACAGCTGTTCTTTAATTCTCTCATTTCTCCAAGTGCTACTAATTTTCTCTTGTAGAATTTTATAATTCTGTAATATCTATTTTCATTTTTGAATACTTCTCTTAGTTCTCTCTTTAAGAATAATTTTTCTTTTTCCTTTGAGTATGTTATATAATCGCTTTCTTTTATTTGCATTATATTCTTATATGCGTTCCAGAATTTCTTGTATGCTTCTCTATCTGCTAACTTGTCCCAATAAATCTTTGTAGATAATAGACGTAGATTGTAATCGTCTATTATATTTATTAACAAGCTATATGCTTTTTCTTGTTTTCTAGCTATTTTTGTGTCCATTATTAAAGTTCTAACATCTACTAATAATTTTTCGTAGCATTGTTCTGCAACCACTAATGGCAAGCTATGTGTGAATAATCTTCTACTGATTCCTAATAAAATCATGTTCTTTTCGATTATATCGTTTTGGTCTAATTTACCTACTGTGAATCTTTCAAAGTTTTTGTAGTCTCCTAATATGTCAGAATAAATTTTATTTTCTGGTTCTAATCTCATCTTTATTGGAAGAACATCTGTTATATATTCTTCTACCGAAGAAAAAATCTTTCCATATATAATTT